>Ga0183099_1000252_pt1 | contig 44941 bp, 26 predicted proteins | sample Biomet1_FD_127788 | JGI IMG/M metagenome (GOLD analysis project Ga0183099, IMG submission 127788) | Microbial communities from bioreactor (seeded with anoxic lake sediment) at LBNL, California, USA - Biofuel metagenome 1 | ecosystem: Engineered > Bioreactor > Anaerobic > Unclassified ... | reverse complement strand
TAAAGCTTATCCAAAGATCCGTATTGTAGGTACTTCCGGCCCGGATTCCGAAGGAGAAAAGTTTGATTATGCATGGCCTGAAATGAAACGCCTCAAGGCTGATTTGGTTGATGAACATTTTTATCGTCCTCAGAAATGGTTCTTAAGTCAGGCTGCCCGTTATGATAATTATGATAGAAAAGGCCCTAAAGTGTTTGCCGGTGAATATGCTTGCCATCCAAAGAATGGAAAGAATAACTTTGAAGCTGCTCTTTGTGAAGCTGCTTTCATGACTGGATTGGAACGTAATGCTGATGTTGTTCACATGGCAACTTATGCTCCGCTTTTTGCTCATGTAAAAGGTTGGCAATGGCGTCCCGATTTAATTTGGTTTGATAATCTTTCCAGTGTATGTTCTGTGAATTATTACGTTCAACAACTTTATTCTCAGAATAAAGGTACAAATGTTCTTTCATTAACGATGGATAAGAAACCTGTTACCGGTCAGGATGAGCTATATGCAAGTGCTGTATGGGACAAGAATGAGAAAGCTTATATTGTGAAGATTGCTAATACAGCCGATAAAGAACAGAGTGTTCGTGTTGTTTTTGAAGGAGTAAAGAAAGGACAACTCTCTGACGGCTTTTTAACCACTCTTCATTCTTCAGACCTGGATGCTGAAAATACATTGGCAAAGCCTAATACGGTTGTTCCGGAGAAGTCAGAGATTGTGATGACAGATAATGTTCTTAGTGTAAAACTTGGAGCTAAAACATTTGCAGTATATAAGTTTTTTAAGAATTAAAATAATTTGGAAATGTTGGTAAACAGAATTTCAAGAGTCGCTTTTTTATGCGTTGCTGTCGTAAGTAGCAGCATTGCATTTGCAAAGACTCAGGACACTACCTTTGTAGCAAAGGGGAATCCTCTTATAAAGTACAAATTTACAGCAGATCCGGCTGCCATGGTACATAATGGAAAAGTATACCTTTATGCAGGACATGATCAATGTCCTGCACCTAAGCAACGTTATGAAATGAATGAATGGCTGGTTTTTTCTTCCTCGGACATGAAAACGTGGACTGAACATGCTGTTCCTTTGAAACCAACGGATTTTTCTTGGGCAAAAGGAGATGCTTGGGCAAGTCAGGTAATAGAACGCGACGGGAAATTCTACTGGTATGTTGCTGTTGAGCATGGTACAATTCATGGAAAATCAATAGGAGTAGCTGTGTCCGATTGTCCAACAGGCCCTTTTCGTGATGCTCGCGGATCAGCACTTATTACGAATGATATGACTACCCAATACACAAAAATAAGCTGGGATGATATTGATCCTACTGTTATTATAGATGATGATGGTCAGGCTTATCTTTTTTGGGGAAACATACAATGTTATTATGCAAAACTCAAGAAAAATATGATTGAGCTGGATAGTCCAATAATGACGGTTAATCTTCCACGTTTTACTGAAGCACCTTGGATTCACAAACATAACGGATGGTACTATCTTTCATATGCATCAGAATTTCCTGAGAAAATTTGCTATGCCATGAGTCGCAATATCAATGGTCCTTGGCAATATAAAGGTATACTTAATGAAATAGCCGGGAATAGTAATACCAATCATCAGTCAATTATTGATTTTAAAGGTAAATGGTATTTTATTTACCACAATGGTGGCATCAATACAGAAGGTGGCAGTTTCCGTCGTTCAGTTTGCGTAGATCATCTTTTCTATAATAATGACGGAACTATTAAACGTATAAATATGACTACTGAAGGTATTCAATAATTCACAGATAAATATATTCAATAAGAAAGGATGCCTCATTTGAGACATCCTTTCTTATTGAATATAGTATTATAAAATACTGTAAATGGCTATAATGTGACAAATACTTCCTCCTAAAACAAACAGATGGAAAACCGAGTGCATGTAACGCAACTTTGTCCAGGAGTAGAATAAGGCTCCGATAATATATGAAATACCTCCGCCAATAAGCCAATAGAATATATCCATAGATCCTGCTGCAGAAAGACAATCAATTAACGGTTTAAAGGCAACAAGAATTGTTCCTCCCATAACTACATAACAGATTGTTTCTAAATTGCTATGTTCTTTAAGTTTTATGAAGCTAAGAATAAATCCTACTATTGCAGCAGCCCATACAAATGCAAACAGTGCCCATCCCCAGGCGCCTGAATCCCTAAGAACTACTAATGTAAAAGGAGTATATGTTCCTGCAATATGTAGATAGATTGCTCCGTGATCGAATTTACGAAGCAGTGCTTTTCTATGTTCATTCTTACAAGCATGATACCAGGTAGAAGTGATATAAGAAGACAACATCCCTAACAGATAAATGGTAAAACTAACCATAATCCAATAGTTGTTTGTTTCAAAAGCACCACGCATCAGGAAAACCCCGATAATGATTCCCAGTAAAATACCTAATCCGTGAGAACTGGCATTTGCAATTTCTTCTCCTGTTGTATATCTCTTCTGACTCATATTCTTATCTAATAGGCTTTAATCCTTTTTTCTGTGCTTTCTCTAGCATAAAGTTATAAGCGGCTTCATATTCGTTTGGGATAACACCGTCCAGAATTGCTTCTTTAATTACACTTTTAATTGTGCCCACTTGCCTACATGGCCCTAAGCCGAATGTTTCCATAATCTCTTCGCCGGAGATAGGAGGCTGGAAGTTACGGACCCGATCTTTCTCTTCCAGATCCCTTAGCTTTTGTCGAACCAGTTGAAAGTTCTCCAGAAATTTCTGTTTGCGTACCTCGTTCTTTGATGTAATATCTGCTTCACACAAGGACATTAAATCATCAATATCATCACCTGCATCAAAAAGCAGACGGCGGACTGCAGAGTCTGTTACAATATCTTCCGAAAGAACAATGGGACGCATGTGAAGACCTACCAACTTTTGGACATATTTCATTTTCTCATTCATTGGTAATTTCATTTTGCGGAAGACATTTGGTACCATCCTCTCACCAATAAAATTATGATTATGAAAAGTCCACCCGGCTTTAGGCTCCCATCGTTTGCACACAGGTTTACCAATGTCGTGCAATAAGGCTGCCCATCTAAGCCAAAGGTTATCAGTCTGTTTAGCCATGTTATCAACAACTTCCAATGTATGGTAGAAATTATCTTTGTGCGCCCTGCCATTCCTACTATCTACTCCTTGCAAAGCTGCCAATTCAGGGAAAATAAGTTCTAATAATCCGCATTGATCAAGCAATACAAAACCAATAGAAGGAACAGGAGAAGCAAGCATTTTGTTCAACTCATCTGCAATGCGCTCTTTGGAGATAATCTCAATTCGCTCTTTATTGCGCTCTATTGACGCAAAAGTTTCCTCTTCAATCTGAAAATTGAGTTGTGTGGCAAAACGGATACCCCGCATCATGCGAAGAGGATCGTCACTAAATGTAATGTCCGGATCAAGAGGCGTGCGGATTATTTTGTTTTTCAAATCATCCATCCCCCCGAAAGGATCAACCAATTCCCCGAATCGTTCTTCGTTAAGACATACAGCCAATGCATTGATTGTAAAGTCACGACGGTTCTGGTCGTCTTCCAAAGTACCATTCTCTACAATTGGTTTGCGTGAATCTCTTTGATAAGACTCTCTCCGTGCGCCAACAAATTCTACTTCTATATGATGAAATTTAACCTGAGCTGTTCCAAAGTTTTTAAAAACGGAAACATGCGCATGTCTTCCTAACTTCTTTCCAAGTGCCTGAGCCATTGCTATTCCACTTCCAACTACTACCACATCAATGTCTTTTGATGGACGTTTCAGGAAGATATCTCGTACATACCCTCCTACTGCGTAGCATTCCAGACCTAATTGTTCTGCTGTTTCTGATATTGCAGCAAATATATCGTCGCTAAAAAATCCTTTTAATTCTTCTTTCGTTAATTGCATGTTAGCCTATGTTCGTAAAAGAGTACAAAAATACAATATTTTGAGTTGCTAACAGGTCTGTTTACCAATTTAATTGTATTTTTGCTTCATATAACAAATAGAGATTATGAGAAAGTTTGGAATCATTGCACTGATAGCTCTTGCACTTACTGCTTGCAGTGATGATGGAGAGAAGAAAGCAGCCTTAAAATTACAAGCTGCTGAAGAAGCCTTTACTCAAGGAAATTTCATTGAGGCAAAGTTGCAGTTGGACAGTATTAAAATACTGTATCCAAAGGCTTTTGAGGCTCGCCGTAAAGGTATTGATCTAATGCAAAAGGTTGAGTTGAAGGAACAGGAAAGAAGTGTGGTTTATCTTGATAGCTTGTTAAAGATAAAGACGGTGGATGCAGATCAAAAAAAGAATGGTTTGATTCTTGAGAAGAATGCAGAATACCAAACGGTTGGTAATTATCTCCATCCTTCACAGACGGTAGAAAAGAATATCCGTCGCACTTATCTGCGCGCTCAGGTTAGCGAAATAGGAACATTTGCCCTGACTTCTATTTATTGCGGTGGCTCGTATATACATCATCGTTCCATAAAGGTTACTGCTCCTGATGGCAGTTTTGCTGAAACACCTGCAAGTAGGGATGTCTATGAATCAACAGACTTGGGTGTAAAATCCGAAAAAGTAGATTATAGGATGGGTGCCGATGGGGGAGTAGCTGGTTTTATTTATATGAACAAGGATCAAAATCTTAAACTTGAATATATCGGCAGTCGCAGGCAGGTGGTAAACTTTTCTTTGGCCGACCGTAAAGCTATTTGTCAGGTTTATGAGCTTGCACAAGCTCTTTCTTCTATTAAACAGATAGAAAAGGAGATGACGGAAGCTAACCTGAAAATTCGTTTTGTGAAAAAGAAAATGGAACAAGAAGCGTTAGGAAAATAAATTTAATTAGTACCGTATAGAAAGTATAACCGGAGAAAGGAGAGGGAGACCTTTCCTTTTTTTATTCCCTAGTACAAGATAAATATAATTGTGGAGAGACTTTTTAATTTTGCTTAGAATGAAAGGATAAGCTTAAATGATAACTTGCTCTATATTACCTGGTCAAGGAGAACTTCAAACTTACTCCAAAATCGGAATTAGTAACCGGATAGGAAGCCGAAGATATTAATGGCGTGTTTTTCTGACGGTCATAGTATAATCTTACAGTGAGCAGTTTTGAGAAGGTATAGTCTGCTGAAACGGAAATTTTTGTTGCTTTGTTCCCGCTGGTAGGCTGTGCTGTGGCTTGTTGTATATCCCTGCTTAGTGCCGATTGATTACGGATAGTAACATCTGTCTGGATATTCAGATCATTGCTTACTTTGTTCTTGCTTTTTCCTTGCACCAAAAAAATTTCAAATCTACAATCTTATAACCCATACCCACAACAAAATCTTTAGAGCTGGTCTCAACTATCTGATTAGCGGTCATACTAAGTGTGAGTATACGTGTAGTTTTATATTCTACCTTCGTAGTGATTCCGTTCTTAAAGGTCATATCTACTCCGAAAAGTGGAGCAAACTGCTCATTAATAGCTACTGTGCCAATATCAAAAACAGCAGAAGGAGTGGGGTTGCCTGTCTGTGCATCTTCCACAAAACCAAGATTGTCCATATAGCTCGTGAAACTTTGATAAGTATTGTATGAACCAACAGAATAAGTACTTCTGTAAGCATGATTCAGGTTGAAGCTTTTAAAACGTTTTTTGAACCATTCTAGTCTGCTCAATCCACCATAAGTTATCCGCCAGTTAGGCATTAATGACAATAGATTAGGAAAAAGATCAAGCGAAATCTGATCAGCACTTTTTCCGGTATAGGCCGCAAGGAATGCGGGTATCATTACGTCCGGAGAGTTCTTGTTTATGGTACCGTTTGCCGGGTCAAAATGCTTCCCTGCCAATGTAGTTCCTTCAGGATAAATGGCTTCTGCATATTGTGCTTCCACTCTTTTTTGGATAACATCCAGGTTCTGAAGGAATTTATCAAAAGCTTTAGATTGGTATGCATTATTAGCATTGCTCTTACCAAATGCACTGCTAAGTGAAATAATACTCATGTTAAAACTTCCGCTTTGTGTGGTAGGCATACCATCAAACATAAACTGTATGCTCTTTGATTTATTTATTGTTCTATTGGCTGTTAAATCAATCTTGAAATCTCTCATCGGTTCAAGAGTTATACGAATTTGTAAATCCTCCATGGCATTGGTCGTTGCAGGGTCAACCACGGAATCATTATTGATTAACCAGTTGTTTCTGGCTGCTTTTTGAATATAACTATCATCAGTTACGCCAAATGCAAAGTCGAGCCCTGGAGCAAACATGCCACTGCCCCGTTTCTGTCCCAAAATATCTCCCACTTCTGGTAAATATCCGGGAAGAGTCATCGCATAAGTGTTCCGGTAAGTAACACTGAAGTTTCTTGCCATCATAGCAAAGCGTGCCACATATTGAGCCATTTTATACCATTGCTGTTCTTCAGGCTTAGGACCGGGAACAATGCTCAGTTTAATTTTTATAGAATCTCTGTTATTGATAAGAATCTTATTTGCATCCAGAACTTTATATTTAACAATGTATCTTTTTCCATCCTGAGTAAGCGCTCTTACTTTTAATATCTTTGTTTTTAATCCGTGAGAAAGTGTTAAGGTAGTATCCTTTTTCAACTGAATTTCTTTCTCGTATTTTTTAGTCTTGATCAATAAATCCTCCTTTTTAGGTGGAATAACTCTACTTGATGAGGCAAAAAGCTTGTTGGTCTCCTTTAGGAATGGGACCTTGTTATATAGAGTTTCAAAATTGAATCGGCTATTCACATCAATAGACCGCTGATTGGCAATTGTATTTCCAACGGAACTTCCGTCTGTTAAATCCACGCCACGATCCCAGGTATAAGAAGATGAGAATTTTACATCACTACTTACCCAGTTGAGTATAGGAACCAGGTCGAATGGCAATTTGTAACTGGCATTAAATGTCTGCTGGAAATCAAGCGGACGGCCCATGTGCAAAAGACTTCTCTTTACAGAATCTTTTCTAGCGGTGTATTCATCGGGATAAAGGTTTTTGTCTATTGTGCCATAAGGCTCTTCTATCTCTGCACGTGTTGCAGAAGTAAAATTGAGTTTTAGATTCTTAGTAAGATCCCAACGAAGAGAAAAATCGCGGTTCCACAAGAACTCTTTTGCCACAGAAAGAGGAATATCTGAATTTCCGTATGGATTATCCAAATCTCTTAACTGCAATTCGTAATAATGACGTGAAATATCAGAATTGAAGGCAATGTTTTGTGGTAACCAGTTCAGATTAAAGGCCTTCACAAATTTCATCCATGAAGATTTGCTTTTGATACTTTTAAAAGGTTCCCAAGCCTTAATGGCTGTTGAATAATTATATCCAAGACTTCCTTTCCAATCTTGTTCCGTTTCCCATGCAGTAGTATTTCCCTGATTATATTTCTTGGTATAGGAATAGCTTAGGGTAAAGTTTGATGGGTCGTAAGGCATAGGTTTTTTACTTGCAATATTCACTCTCACATTACTAAGACTGAAATTCCTGTAAGTAGTTAGCTCCTGAGCAATATTCCGGATAGAATCTTTTTGAGATTTCAAAGCATAAGTCTCTAATACATCAGATAAGAGAAGATCCTGATTAGTTGGGTCATATTTGGGTGATGTTAATTCCTTGGAATAGGAAAAATAAATAGGAGCTGAAACCTTTGCCTTAGCTGGAAAGAATTTACCTAGCTCAAAGCTTGTGGTGAAATTGTATTGGTAATAATCATCCAGTCTTCTTTCACTCACACTTTGCTCCAATCCTCCAAAACCGGCAGTTTCTACATGTCCGCCAAGGTTTATATTTCCCAAATCCGACAACTGCACATTCATATTTCCTTGTGCAGCCCATCCTCCTGATTCATCGAAATCAGTCAGTCGAAGTTCGTTTACCCAAATCTCTGCCGACTTTAAAGAACGGGCATTATTCCTGATTCCAATCATAACTGTTTTTACTTCAGCCAGACTTGGATTTCCTATTATGCTAATTTTATTGGCTGGTTGGTCAGTGTCATATGTAGAATATACCTTAGAATAACTAACGTTTGTACCCGATGTGTTTTTTGCAGTATTACGCAGCTTCTTCAACTTGGTAAATACCTCAAAAGGAATATCCAGCATATTCTCTTCAGGCCACACAGCTTTACAGCCACTTAAGGTATTTCCATTATATTGTCCGTGAGGAGTCAGTTTCAAGGGAATCTCATATTCGTAATAATTGTTTTTGTAATCGGAGCCTAAACGGATAAAAACAGAGACTTCATTGTCCTCTATGGAAGTTACATCATCCAATAACTTTTCACCGTGTACAAACATCTGCAAACGCTTGTATTGACGAAGATCTAAGCCGGCACTTTTATATACAGCCCGCGCATCGCCTGGAGCAAGATTCTGTACTTTCAGACTCATAGCTTGTTCGTTTTCTTGTTTAAGCTGAGGCTGTGATGGATCAATAACACGCGTAATGCCCGGAGGAAGTACATAATTTACCGGAGTCTTGTCGCTGTTTTCTTCAATATTAACAGATGAAACATCAAGGTCACCACTAACAGTGGGTGCCGGTTGCTGAGAATTATACAACGCCTGGTCGTACGTTCTCCACTCTCCGCGAACTAAGTCAAGCGTGGCAAATCTCAGTACAACAGGATCTACAAAGTTAGTAAGATACATACGCATAAAGCGAATAGATTTGAAATCAGAAATTGATCCTACAGCCTTTTCATAGTCCTTTACTGGAATCTTGAACTGATACCAGTTTACCTCTTCTGTTTTTCCGTTGCGTAACTTTACATTTGCAGTTCGTTTATTAGTGATATAGTTACTTCCTACTCTCATGTTTTCAGGAGAGAGACTTATTTTGTATTGGAAGTATTTTTCATATTCATTGAGCGTATTATCCTGATTTATGTCTTCCACATCAGGTACAGTCTTAGCCGAAACATCATATCTCTCAGGAGAATCTTCCGATGCAGTGGAGTTTCCTTCCGGATTATTGTAGTATTTGTAACGATCTAGAATACTTCTCTCTTCCTGATCATAATCTGTGCCGCGGTAATAATGATAAAGATCTCCGGAAGGGCTCTTCTCAAACTGAAGGTATACAGCCGGATCAAGAATAGCCTTTAATTTATCCAGATAAGTACTATATGTACTAAACAATTTTTCTTCATCAACGGAGAGCCCATTCAATCCCACGTCTTGTTTTTTTCTTGCACCTGTAGCATTATCAAAAGCATAAACAATGCTTCGTTCCTTAGGAACTCGTCCCCAAACAGTTTCTTCTACTTTAGTCTGGTCACCATCAACAGGCATACCGTTTTCAAAGTATTTTTTTCCATCTTTCAGAATGTCTTCTGATACCTCACCAAGATTAATATAAAAATCACCTCCGCGGCGGTTGCCGGTGGTGCTTTCATAAATAAACGGATCGAGCATCCAAAACTCAATATATTCTATATTGGCTGTTTCAAAATCACTGGTATCCAATTTTCTCATAATTCCTCCCCAACGCTTTTCAGGATTAGGAAGATAGCCCTTTGATGTAAGAATCGGGTCAAGATTATATGGTCCGCGTTCATTAGGATAATAAGCTAAATTGAGTATGGAAAGGGTCGATGTTTCCATGTAAGAGGTTTCCTTATTTGGGAAAATCTCTTGTTCGTATACTTCACGCACGTAGTGATTAGATAGTTGATCAAGGTCACTTTTTATATGCGATGGAGTTAATGAAGAACTTCTGCGGGTGAAAAGCCCGTCAATATTGTACCAGGACAAAAGAGCCCTGTTTATGCCATAAGTGATATCATTAGATTTAGATGCTTCCGGAAAACGTGCACTTGAACCACTTTCATATGGAGTGCCCGCAAGCATCCAGTAAGAAGGTTGCCGTAAATCAATGCCGGTTTTTGTAGATTCAAAATCATCAATATAAGAAGCATCATCCTGAATTCCTGAAGCATGACCGGGAACCAGTTGAGCAAACTCAGCTGTCAAGTTAATACGTGAAGGTTGTGTAGCTCGTACAAAAGGTAATTTATCTACCATGTTTGTAAGCCATTGGCTCTCCTTTTTCCATGAAGTATTAAGTCCCCAGATTGTATTACTGATAGGTTCATCTCCCATGGCTACTTTTGTTGTCATGGGTTTTTCTTTCAAGTGCATAATAGTACCACCTATCTGAAAATCTTTGGAGAAGTCGTAGGTAAAGTTCATTCCCAACATCGTTTTGCGCTGCAGGTTGTAGCTGCTGTTACTTTCCAGACTAACGCTGACTGATGTACCTGCATCTATAATGCTTTGATTGATAATGGTAACAATGCCCATTGAATAATCAACCGTATAATCAGAGTTCTCTACAAGTGTAACTCCACCAGCCGTAACTTTTACGGAACCGGACGGAATATTTGTTGATTCCAGACGAATCTCTGAACCCGAAGATGCTCTGTATTCGCCAGTTAGTTTAAACTTATCCTTTTCTGCTATTTGTTTGGCTACCGTTTTTGTAGAATCATAAAGTTCCTGAAAAACATACTTATCGGCTATTACGTCACTCCCTATGGCTTTTCGTAAGTGACTGCCGAAAGGTTCCACTACCGGGAAAAAGATACGTCCGTTTTGAGCCGTCACCGTATAGCCTTCTACAAAGTCAAAGAATCCGTTTGAATTAACTTGGTTCTTTGCATCCAATCGATCCAGATTCATAACTCGCAGCAGCGGCGTTTTATTAATCTTTCCTTCAGGGATATAATTCAGATATACCCCTGTTGTGTCACTTTGATACTTAATATCCAGACGAAATTTGTCACTTTGCAGCTGGTAAGCGTTCAGTGAATAAACGTTTTTCATCATCAGATCCCAGCATCCCGAGGCAGGAGAGTTAGATGTATTCTTTAATAACTTCAGAAAAAGAGCAGATTCAGTCTCTTTAATATCAGATGCAAATTCACCAACCTGATACCTTTTACCCTTATAAGTATATTCAAATGCTACAGCCAGTACTTCGTCCGGTTGCAAAGTAGACTTTAAAGAGATATATCCCAAAGAGCTGTTAAGTGCATACTCAGAACTGGTTAATAATCGGGCACTCTCTATCTTTTCATAATCCATGCCACCCTCTATTTGAGGAATAGTCCCTAAGGTAGTACTCACCATATTAATATTTCGGGCGGTGGAATAATCACTAACCATCCTTGAGTAAACATCATTGGCACTATTGGCTGGAGCTTTGTTTATTCCCGATTTTGACCAGAACGAGTTACTTATATGTTCATTCTCTCCTAGATCAGTCATAGCCACTACATTCCTTGGATTGTCATAATTGCCCCTTTTATTGGTAATCCATACTTCAATTCTGTTAATTGTTACTCCGGAAGTGATGTTGGGCAACTGGCTCATGTTTTTGTCATAAGTATCCCGAAAGTAATGAGCAAGAAAGAAATGCCGGTTCTCATCATAGCTATCTGCAGATATATCAAATGAAGTGGTTTGTGCGCCTCCTTTGCTATTAACTGTTTTAGATTCTGATTCCTGCTGAGAAACAACAGTCTGCAACTTGAGTTTTCCAAATTGCAGATCCGTACGAATACCAAATAATGAAGTAGCCCCCCGTATCAGAGAAGAGTTTGTAGGCATTGAAACATTACCGGCTTCCAGCAATTTTACTATTTCATCCTCTTTCCCTTCGTATTTAAGCTTTATTTTTTTAGTGTCAAAGTCAAAAGTAGCATCGGTGTTGTAGTTCATGTTCATATTGACCTTATCACCCACTTTGCCATTAATGTTGATGTTGATTTTTTCGTCAAAGTCAAATCCGGTAGTCTTTCTTGTCCGTTCAGGAAGAGACGGGTTTTCCACATTCTTGGTGTTAAAACCAAAGCTTAGTTCTGCGTTACCCTGTGTTTTAATTTGTACACCGCCGGGACCAAAAATCTTTTCAGCCGGGCCAAGATCGAATTTCATATCCATGAACTTGAATTCTTCTTTTCCCTTAGCAAACGTCTCTGCATTTTTTGCACGGTAAAATTCCTGAATGGACTTTTTTAAGCTCCAGTCTGAATATTCTTCCGGGGTAAGAAACAGAGGTACATCTACCTGAGAGGTTCCTGCTTTTGTACGGATCAGGTATAAATTTGACTTCTCGTCATATTCAACCTCTGTTTTAATATTATCAGGAGTACGAAGATCTGCAGGAGATTTTTTCATATCATCCAAATCCTTCGGAGCTGTTTTTTTTACGGAATATCGAGGTTTCAATGAGTCTGCAGGTGCAGATTCCTCTGTTGTTGAAGCTAAAAAGTAGTTACTCACCTCAATAATAGGCGAGCTGCCATTAAGGACTGCCCAGGCATGAAGACTAAGGACGGTCAGCAATAAGCAGATAAACCACTTTCCGCTCCTCATTTTATAATCTCTTTAATGCTAATTTAATTACCTGTTCAACTTTAGCCAAAGGCTCTTCTTTAAGAATAGCAAAAACTACTTTTTGTGATGCGGCAGTATTGAAGCCCAACATAGTTAAGGCAGCTACAGCTTCATCGTGGATTTCAGAATTCTGACTGATTGTTCCACCATTAATACCGCTGCCGGTTGTGATTTTAATCTTGTCTTTTAAGTCTACAATAACCCTTTGAGCCGTTTTCAGGCCAATCCCTTTTACCGTTTTAAGTACATTTACATTTTCTGCGCTTATAACGTTGGCTAATTCACTTGGAGAGAGAGCAGAAAGAATCATGCGGGCGGTGTTTCCACCAATGCCGGATACGGAAATAAGTAACGTGAAAAATTCCCGTTCCTGCTTGTCGGCAAAACCATAAAGCACATAAGCATCTTCACGGATAGCTTCGTAAATATAGAGTTTTACACTGCTGAGACTCTGAATAGCAGAATAGGTGTTTAATGAAATGTTAACGAAATATCCCAGTCCGTTACAATCAATTACTGCTGAAGCCGGACTTAATTCCGCAATATTTCCCTTTATATATTCAATCATTTGGTTTGTCTTTAATTTGAAAACGAGACAAAAGTACAAATTTATTGCGTTAAAGATGGCTGTCTCTAAAAAAGAAACGTTATACTATACCTATTTATTGTCTTGAACTATCCTTTGTAGGAACATTTTTTAATATATTAAGTGGGTAAGTCTTTGTTTGTGACTCAAAATGATTATTTTTGTCGTTTCAAATAAGAAATATGTCAAACTTAAGACCACAACAGAATGAAAAAGATTAGAGCAGCCATCGTTGGTTATGGCAATATTGGGAAATACGTATTGGAAGCCCTTCTTACTGCACCCGATTTCGAAGTAGCGGGTGTTGTACGTCGTAATGGAGCTGAGAACAAACCAGCAGAGCTGAGCGATTATGATGTAGTAAAAGACATCAAAGAATTAAAGGATGTTGATGTAGCAATTCTTTGCACACCAACCAGAAGCGTTGAAAAATATGCAAAAGAAATATTGGCTCTTGGCATCAATACTGTAGACAGCTTTGATATTCATACCCAAATTGTAGACCTTCGTCGTGAGCTGATGGCTTGCGCTAAAGAAAATAATGCAGTATCAATTATTTCGGCAGGCTGGGATCCGGGAAGTGATTCTATTGTTCGTGCACTTCTTCAGGCAATTGCTCCTAAAGGTGTTTCTTACACAAACTTTGGTCCGGGTATGAGTATGGGACATACAGTAGCTGTAAAAGCTATTGAAGGAGTAAAAGCTGCCTTGTCTATGACTATACCTACAGGTACAAGTATTCACCGCCGTATGGTTTATATTGAAGTAAAAGACGGATATAACTTTGAGGAAGTAGCTAAAGCTATCAAAGCTGATGCATACTTTGTAAATGACGAAACACATGTAACACAAGTTTCATGCGTAGATGATTTATTGGATATGGGACACGGAGTAAGCCTCACACGCAAAGGTGTTTCCGGAAAGACTCAGAACCAGTTGTTTGAGTTTAATATGAAAATAAACAACCCTGCTCTTACCGGTCAGGTGCTTGTATGCGTAGCCCGTGCTTCAATGAAACAACAACCAGGATGCTACACAATGATTGAACTTCCGGTTATTGATATGATTTACGGAGATCGCGAAGATTTAATTGCACATTTAGTTTAATATAAAAAATATGCTGGCATTTATAACATGGGATGTTGATCCTTCCATCTTTACGATTTTTGGTCGTGAAGTAAGATGGTACGGATTGTTATGGGGAATTGGTTTTTTGATTGGCTATGAGATGATGAGCCGTTTGTTTAAATACGAAAAACACCCCGAAGCGTGGGTGGATAAGCTCTTCTTATATTCCATAATCAGTTCAGTAGTAGGAGCTCGTTTGGGACATTGCCTTTTCTATGAATGGGGCTACTACAGTGCACATCCCATGCAGATATTTGCTATATGGAATGGCGGACTAGCCAGCCATGGGGGAGTCTTTGCGCTGATTATTACTTTGATGTACTATTCTAAGAAAGTAACTCATCAGAGTGTGTGGTGGTTATTTGACCGTATGATTCCGGCCGTTGCTGTGGTAAGTGCTTGCATTCGTTTAGGAAATCTGATGAATTCTGAAATTTTTGGTTTCCCAACAACAATGCCCTGGGGCTTTAAATTTGTGCGTTCGGCAGAGTGGGTGAGAGATTTCAACGGACTTCCCTGCCATCCCACACAGATTTATGAAATGCTCTATTGCATTGCCGCACTGATTGTTTCATTGGTGATGTACTGGAAATTCAATCTTCAGAAGAAAGTGGGTCTCATTACCGGTGTCAGCCTGATAATCTTCTTTGGCTCTCGCTTTGCACTGGAGTTTATGAAGAATCCTCAGGTAGCCGCTGAAGTGAATATGCAATTAAATATCGGACAACTGCTCAGCATTCCATTAATACTTCTTGGCGCTTATCTAGCAATTACTGCTATTATTAAGCCGGACTTTAAACGATTATTCTAGTAAAGTCTTGAAATAAAAGAGAAAACAGCTTACTGGTTTGAAAGGAACTGGTAAGCTGTTTTTTTTATCAGCTTGAATTCAGCCCGGATATTATTAAAAATGGTCGTGCATCTCGCGCATCTAACGCGAATAGTCTTAAATATGCTGATTATCAATATTATATAATGCGCTGGATGTGCGTATATAAACCGCGCGACAGCACAGATGTCGCGCGGTTTATAAATTGGCTACCACCCGGGTGTACACTGCCTGCAGACCCGGATTCAGGCTATTGGTAGACCCGGGTGTAGGTGGTGGGTACATCCGGGTCTGCAGAATAATATATCAAAGAGTTTATTGATATTGAACAGCTAATGCAATTGTCGGGAGGCTTACAAAATAGAGTTTAAGGGGCATTTGCAAGGCGCGTGACTATATACAAGTCGCGCACTTCTCGCGCACTAATGATAAGCTTTTTATTGCATTGATTATTAGTAGTTTAAAAGTTAAATGCGTGAGATGCATGAGATGCGCGATTAAAATTTAATTAAAAGATAAAGGAATAAACTATTCGATGGCTTCACTTAAAACAATGATGCACAATACATTTCTGCTTTAACGATTTATTTGCGTGTCTGGTTATGTTTATTAATAACTATTAGGCATTTATTGCAGGTTATTCGCCTATGATTTTAGTTATTGGTGAATAAATTTTAATATCTAATACTCGTATAATAAACATGGAAATATAACAGCACAAACTGATAAAAAGATTACCACTATTCGTTATAATGTATTAAATTTGCCCGACACAATACAGCTTGCGAGTGGGAATCAGATTGTTAACAGTTATTCTGCAGATGGAACGACATTATGACATTTCTATTTATTCTTATTGCTCAAACAATCCTATAAATTATGTCGCCCCGTTTGGTTTAGATGTAATAAAAAGCAGGAATTTATTTAATTACTGGCTTTTTTTAAAGCCTAAAGTTGATGTTGTATTATTAAACGGAGTGACAGTCACACCAAATAGTTTATCGAATATATGAAATTGATTGATTACTATTTTTATATAGCTTATAAATTTTTGATAAATAAATTAGGCAGGAGTGAGGATGAGGCAAAGTGGAGTACACTAATGTTTTCCTCTTTATATGTGACTTTATTTATTGATTCGATTATTCATTGTGTTGGGTTACTCAGGATGTGTGAAATTATAGAATTTTATTCTTCACTTAATTTTCCTGCCATATTAATTATAGATTCTCTTATATCTATTTATTTGTATATAAGATTTTACAAAAAAAGCACTTTGTGTATAACAGAAAATGAATATAAAGAAATGAGCGATAAAAAGAAAATAATTGTAAAGAGAATTGTACTCTCTTTATTTATTTTCATTCCGATTATTTTTTTTATTGTTAGACGAATGTATATAGTACTACTCTAAAATTTAAGCCAGTTGTGTAGAGCATAAAGCAACTACACTATGACCATGGATGCAACATCAATGTGGTGGTAGGTCTGAAATGTGAGGAATCAGTGTATATCAGTCTCTGCTAGTTTTATGATTTAGCTCGCTCCTAATGAAGCACGTACTAGGTTCAGGAACTATTTATAATTCACCTTTAAATTGGTAAAAATGAAATTGATTGATTATTATTTTTATATAACTTACGAATTCTTGGTAAACAAATTAGGCAGGAGTGAGGAAGAGGCAAAGTGGAGTACACTATTGTTTTCCTCTTTATATTTGACTTTATTTATTGATTCGATTGTTTATTGTGTTGGATTACTCAGAGTATATGAAATTATAGAATATTATTCTTCACTCGATTTTACAGCAATATTAATTATAGATTTTCTTATATCTATTTTGTTATACATAAGATTCTACAAAAGAAGTGCTCTGTATAAAACAGAAAATGAATATAAAGAAATGAGTGATAAAAATAAAATAATTATAAAGAGAATTGTACTCTCTTTATTTCTTTTTATTCCCTATTTTTTGGTTTGTTATTGGACGAATGTATATAATCCTATCCAAAATTTAAGCCAGTTGTGTAGAGCATAAAGCAACTACACTATGGCCATGGATGCAACATCAATGTGGTGGTAGGTCTGAAATATGAGAATTTAGTATATTCAGTTGCTGTTGGTTTTATGATTTAGCCAGCTCCTGATGAAGTATGCACCAGGTTCAGGAACTATTTATAACTCACTTTAAATTGGCAAAAATGAAACTAATAGATTTAATAATGTACGTTAATTATTTATTTGCATCAAATGCTTTGCAGAGAGATAAGGATGATGCAAAATGGACTGCATTTTTGTTTACATCGCTTTTTTTCTCGATGATTATATGCATTTTAATTTGTTTTATAGGCTTGTTGTTTGGGGGTATTATAAGCGAATTTTTAAACCAAAATAATTCTTTATTCTGGTTTTCAATATATTTAATTTCCCCTATTTTATTGGCAATGAGGTATTATTTAAATAAAGAAAAATTTGACTTAATCTTAAATAACTTATCGCGAAAATCAGAAAGAAGAATAAAGCTAATAAGAAAGTTCATATATATAATAATGATACTAATACCTGTTTTATCTTTTTGTGTATATCGTTTGTGTATGTTTGGACAAATAAAATGGTGGTAAAATTATTTATGGAGAAGCTGTAGTGTCCAAATGATTTTAGTTGCTATGGCAAAGGCCAATAAGCTTTTTATTACTAACAAAAAACGTAACTATCTTTTAATTTTATGAACAGAGATGATTTAGTCAATTGCTAGAGTTCCAAATCAATAATCTCTTCCGAGCAAAGCGTAAGCTTTTCTACTCCTTGCTCGTTTACAACCCATGAGTTTTCAATACCAACCGGTCCAATGCCTGGTAGTACTATCTTAGGTTCGAGGGCAAAGACCATTCCCGGTTGAAGTTCCTGTTTTACTCGCGGTGCAAGTACGGGTGCTTCATTAATCTCTAGTCCGATGCCGTGGCCTACAAATTTGGCTTGTTGTTTGGTTCCCATGAACTGATCTTTGAAACCTGCTTTTGTTACTATATCAATAGCTTTGTTATAGAGCGTTTCACAGATTGCTCCGGGTTTAGCCATTGCAATAACTTCCGACTGAATTTCCAGACAGACCTGGTGTGCTTTGTATGCTTCTTCAGTTACTTTCCCTATAGAGAATACGCGTGACATATCACACATATAGCCGTTAAAGTTCCCTCCTAAATCTACCATTACTGTGTTTCCTTTTTCCAGTTTAGTGCCGTTCAGTCCGCCGGGAAGTGCAGGACTAAGCCCTTTTCCGCCTAATGAGAAATCATACGGTGACGGTGCTTCGGCATTGCTTCCGGCCAACACACTTCCAAAGAATATTTCCATGCTTTGACCAAATACACGGAAAAGACCAAGGCATCCTTCCAAACGCATAATTCGTTCAATCTCGATAGAGAACTGGCGATCGTCCATCCCTTCACGATAAACAGATGGTATTTGCTGGTAAGCTCGTGTATGGGCAGCACCAGCCTGACGAAATAATTCAATTTCAAGGTCTGTCTTAATGCTGCGGGCAGCACGGATAACAGGTGTTCCGTTTACACATTTGGCAGAGGGGAATATTTGTGCTAACCGGGTGTATTCTGTAAATGATAATTCATCTCCCTCAAGCATCAGTGTTTCGGGAAAGGGAATATCTTTTTCTTGCAGCAGTTCAGCTATTTGCTCCGGTTTTCGGATATAATGAATCTGTTTACCTCTTAATCCGCTTGGGCGTTTCACGAAATACCATGGTTCGCCCATAACAGGAAGGTAACAGTATCCGCTGAGAACCTGTCCGCAGGTATATAGTATATTTACGTTGCAAGTAATAAGTGCGGCGTCAATATTTGATTGGATCATAAGTGTCCGAATCTTCTCCTGACGCAGAGCTAATTCATTCGATAATTTCATTGTTTGAAGATAAATTTCTTATTTTGAAGGAGCTGCCTTGGGAGTAGGACTGTTTACGTCCATTATATCAGGGCAAACAATATTAGGTGCGGTCATTTCATTGTTCCAATGAGGTTTTATTTCATCTTCCGCTCTTAATGGCACACTGATAGGGGTATAGACACTAACTTCTACTTTTGCTATTCCAGCTCTAAGCATATCTATTTCTTTTGCAGCACAGTATGATAAATCAATAATGTATCTTTTACCAAAAGGGCCTCTGTCTGTGACTTTCACAATTACTTCTTTATCATTGCTTAGGTTTTTGACTTTTAAAAAGGTTCCAAATGGGTATGTGCGGTGTGCACAAGTGAGGCTGTCATTGTGATAACGAATTCCGCTGGCTGTGTTTCTGCCATGCATTTTTTTTCCGTAATAAGTAGCTTTTCCTGTTTCTTGTGCAGATGTGCAAATACTGACAGTGGTCAGCAGAAACAGCATAAATAATATCTTGTTGACCATATTTTTTCTGTTTTGGTTAACAGTCTTGCTGCAAAGATAAGAAAAAAAAAGATATAATGAATAATTCCTGTATAAAAACGAAAACCCGCTCCTCTCACGAGGAACGGGATATGCAAATTAAAAATACAACTAAACGAAATTCAATTTACCAATTTATACTATGCCTTGTGCCATCATTGCATGAGCTACTTTCATAAAACCAGCTATGTTGGCTCCTTTTACGTAATTGATATATCCGTCGGGCTCTGTGCCGTACTTCACGCATTGAGCATGAATGCCGTGCATAATTTCATGAAGTTTGTTATCCACTTCTGCTGCTCCCCAGCTTAGGTGCATAGCATTCTGAGACATTTCAAGTCCGGAAGTTGCTACTCCACCTGCATTAACAGCCTTACCCGGTGCATACATTGTTTTGTGTTCAATGAATGTGTCTATTGCTTCGGGTGTACATCCCATATTGGAAATCTCTCCCACGCATAAAACTTTATTATTAATTAATAACTTAGCGTCTTCGCCGTCTAATTCGTTTTGTGTAGCGCAAGGCAAAGCAATGTCTACTTTAACTTCCCAAGGGCGACGGTTAGGAATGAACTTAGCATTGAATTTTGCAGCGTATGGTTCTACTATATCATTGCCCGAAGCACGAAGCTCAAGCATATAATCTATTTTTTCTCCGCTGATACCTTTTTCGTCATAGATATATCCGTCCGGGCCCGAAATAGTCACCACTTTTGCTCCAAGCTCTGTGGCTTTGATAACTGCGCCCCATGCCACATTTCCAAAACCGGAAACTGCAACTGTTTTGCCCTTTATATCAATGCCTTTTGTTTCCAACATTTGATGTACAAAGTATAATCCTCCAAAGCCGGTAGCCTCAGGACGAACTAAGGAACCGCCGTATTCGAGCCCTTTACCAGTGAAGGTACCGGTAAATTCACGTGCAAGTTTCTTATACATACCAAACATGTAACCTATTTCGCGGCCACCGACACCTATATCACCTGCCGGTACATCTGTATCAGGACCAATATGATGCCAAAGTTCTAATATGAATGCCTGGCAAAAACGCATTATTTCTGCATCGGATTTACCGCGAGGAGAGAAATCTGATCCACCTTTACCTCCACCCATTGGAAGAGTGGTAAGCGCATTTTTAAATGTTTGTTCGAATCCCAGGAATTTCAGGATGGAAAGATTTACAGAAGCATGGAAGCGGATTCCACCTTTATATGGGCCAATAGCATTATTGAACTGAACACGGTAACCAATATTTAGCTGCACATTTCCTTTATCGTCTACCCAAGGCACTTTAAATGTAAAGATACGGTCTGGCTCTACCAGTCGTTCAATGATGCGGGCTTTTTCAAACTCAGGGTGTTGATTATAAACGTCTTCAATAGAAATTAGCACTTCTTTAACAGCTTGGAGGTATTCTAACTCTCCAGGGTGTTTAGCTTCTAGTGAAGCCATGATTAAATCGATATTCATAATATTGTGTTTTAAAAGATTTATGATAAAATGTAAACTACTACACCTGCAAATGTAGTTAATTAATTGATTTAAACTAATTATTTTGTGAAATTATTGATTAAATAATGATAAAATGATATTCTATTGTTTTGGTAACTACTTTTTAATTCATTTGTTGCATAAGCCAAAAATAATCCCCAAATTTGTTACTTTATAAATAATCAAAATTTGACATGCTTAGTAAACTTAAATTAAACCAACTATATTTCAAAGATACATCTTTTGCCAACCTGATGACCAGGAGGATATTTAATGTTTTGCTTATTGCTAATCCTTATGATGCGTTTATGCTGGAAGATGATGGGCGCATAGATGAGAAAATTTTTAATGAGTACGCAGCACTTAGTTTACGTTATCCTCCCCGTTTTACTCAGATTTCTACAGAAGAGGAGGCATGGGCTGAATTGGAAAATATACAGTACGATCTGGTTATTTGTATGCCGAGTACAGACAAAAGTGATTTTTTTGCTACCGGACGCAATATTAAAGAAAAGTATCCGCATATTCCGATTGTAATTCTAACACCCTTCTCTCATGGTGTGACAAGGCGTTTATCAAATGAAGATCTAAGTGCATTTGAATATGTTTTCTGCTGGCTGGGAAATACTGATCTGCTAGTTTCAATTATAAAGCTGGTTGAGGACAAAATGAACTTGGAACATGATGTAGCGGAAGTTGGTGTACAGATGATCTTATTAGTAGAGGATTCCATTCGTTTTTATTCATCTGTTCTTCCCAGTCTTTACAAATTTATACTTCAACAATCTCAGGATTTTGCCACTGAAGCATTAAACGGACACCAAAAGACTCTACGTATGCGGGGACGCCCTAAGATTGTATTGGCTAGGAATTATGAGGAAGCAACTGAGCTTTACAATAAATTTCAAAACAATATGCTGGGGGTTATTACGGATGTACGATTTCCAAGAAATGGGAAGAAAGATGCAATGGCTGGTATTAAATTATGTGCCGAAATACGTAAGAAGGATCTCTTTGTTCCATTGATTATTCAATCCTCGGAAGTTGATAACCGAGTTTATGCAACCCGATATTCTGCTAGCTTTGTAGATAAGAACTCAAAGAAAATGGATGTTGATCTGCAACGAATTGTTTCTGATAATTTTGGATTTGGAGATTTTATATTCCGTAACCCCACTACAAACGAAGAGGTGGCGAAAGTTCGTAATTTAAAAGATCTTCAGAATATTATTTATTCCGTGCCCAGTGAATCGTTATTGTATCATATATCCAGAAATCATATATCCCGGTGGCTCTACTCCCGGGCTATGTTTCCTGTGGCTGAGTTTTTACGACAGATAACCTTTGATAAGGTGGTGGATATTGACGTGTATAGGAAGATTATTTTCGAGTCTATTGTGAAATACCGAAAGATGAAGAATCAGGGAGTGGTGGCTGTCTTTAAACGTGACCGTTTTGACCGTTACTCTAATTTTGCCCGTATAGGCGATGGCTCATTAGGTGGAAAAGGCAGAGGCTTGGCTTTTATTGATAATATGGTAAAACGTCATCCTGAATTCGATGAATTTGAAAATGCGAAAGTAGCTATTCCAAAAACTGTTGTTCTCTGCACTGATATATTTGATGAATTTATGGAGTCAAATAACTTATATCAGGTGGCCCTTTCTGATGTAGATGATGACACTATTCTGAAGTATTTTTTAAGAGCAAAACTTCCCGAAAGATTGGTTGAGGATTTCTTTACATTCTTTGATGTGGTAAAATCTCCAATAGCCATTCGCTCGTCTAGTTTACTTGAAGATTCTCATTATCAACCTTTTGCGGGTATTTACTCAACCTATATGATTCCTTATCTGGATGATAAGTATGAGATGCTTCGAATGTTGAGCGATTCAATTAAGGGTGTATATGCTTCTGTTTTTTATAGTGACAGCAAATCTTATATGCAAGCCACAGCAAATTTTATAGATCAGGAAAAAATGGCTGTTATTCTACAAGAGGTTGTTGGTAATCAGTACGGTGATCGTTATTATCCTTCCATGTCGGGCGTGGCAAGGTCGCTGAATTTTTATCCGATTGGTGATGAAAAACCTGAAGAGGGGACCGTGAATATTGCGCTGGGGCTTGGAAAGTATATTGTAGATGGGGGAATGACTCTAAGATTTTGTCCTTATCATCCAAATCAGGTGTTACAGACCAGCGAAATGGAAATTGCATTAAAAGAAACTCAGACTCGATTTTATGCATTGGATTTGAAGAATATAGGGCAGGATTTTTCTATTGATGATGGCTTTAATTTATTGAAACTTCAGGTAAAAGAAGCCGAGAATGATGGCTCATTACGCTATATTGCTTCCACATATGATCCGTATGATATGGTTATTCGTGATGGACTTTATCCGGGCGGACGAAAGCTGATTACTTTTGCAAATATACTTCAGCACGATGTCTTTCCATTGGCCCGCATTCTTCAGCTGGCAATGAAATATGGTGAAAGTGAGATGAGACGACCTGTGGAGATTGAGTTTGCTGCAACAATGAGTACGGAGATGGATAAATCGGGTACATTCTATTTATTGCAGATTCGTCCTATTGTGGATAGTAAGCAGATGATTGATGAAGATCTGTCGTTAGTAAATAAAGAAGATGCATTGCTCAGCTCGAATCATGCTTTGGGTCATGGAATTATGAATGATATTTATGACATTGTCTATGTAAAGACAGACAATTATAGTGCATCTCATAATCAGGATATTGCTTATGAGATAGAAAAGCTTAATAAAGAATTTCTAGAGAAGAAACAAAATTATGTTTTGGTTGGTCCGGGACGGTGGGGTTCTAGTGATACTTGGCTGGGTATTCCGGTTAAATGGCCGCATATATCTGCTGCAAGGGTTATTGTTGAAGCCGGATTAACTAATTATAGAATTGATCCAAGTCAGGGAACACATTTCTTTCAGAATCTTACATCGTTTGGGGTAGGGTATTTTACCATTAATTCTTTTATGAATGACGGTATTTACGATCAGGCCTTTTTGAATGAGAAAGATGCTGCATTTGAAACGAAGTACCTTCGTCATGTACATTTTGAAAAGCCATTAATTGTGAAAATAGATGGTATGAAGAATATTGGACTTGTAATGAAGCCAAAGGAATAATAAACCAGAATCATTTTAATACATAGTAATTTAAAAACAAAGATCATGAGAAAATCCTTATTGCTAATGACGTTGTTCATGTTAGTTTCATGTACAAATGCACAGGACCTTAAACCTATTAAGTTAAATGCTCCGGATTTGAGTCGTGGAGAGAAAGTGATGAAAGCTTTGTTTAATCGTAAATCCACAAGGGAGTATTCAGACAAAAAGCTTACTCTGCAAGATCTTTCTGATCTTCTTTGGGCTGCCAATGGTATAAATCGTCCTAAAGAAGGGAAAAGAACAGCTCCTTCTGCATACAATAAACAAGATATAAAGGTGTATGTTTGTATGGCTGAAGGCAACTATCTTTATAATGCAGCGAGCCTCACTTTAACCCCGGTAAGTAAAGGAGATGTTCGTCCGATGAAAGCACCGGTTTGTCTGGTCTTAGTCTCGGATACGGATCAATCCTGGGGAGTGATTGATGCCGGAATTGTTTCGCAGAATATTTCTTTGTTCTGCTCAGGCGTAGGACTGGCAACTGTTCCACGAATTGATATGGATAAGGATAAATTGAAGAGGACTTTAAGGTTGTCCGGAAAGCAAACTTTGATATTAAATCATCCTGTAGGTTATTTTAAATAAGTGATATAAACAAAAATATTTTTTGAGGGAATTTCTCTCTAATAGTACTAATAAAGAAAGCCCGTTAAACTGATCGTATTTCAGTTAACGGGCTTTCTATCTATTTTATTGGCATTTTTCAGAATTTAGGCTTCATATCCATATTATACATGATGAACGAGTAAATGTCTGCTTGCTCTTCAAGAACTTTACTCATAGGTTTGCCCGATCCGTGTCCGGCTTTACTGTCTATACGTATCAGAGTTGGATTTTTTCCATTGCTTGCAGCTTGAAGAGTTGCAGCATATTTGAAAGAGTGAGCCGGAACTACACGATCATCATGGTCGGCTGTGGTAACCAGAATAGCTGGGTAAGCGATGCCCTTCTTAAATGTATGAAGTGGTGAGTAAGCACGAAGGTATTCAAACATCTCTTTGTTATCTTCGCTGGTTCCATAATCGCTTGCCCAGTTCCACCCAATGGTAAATTTGTGGTAACGGAGCATGTCCATTACACCAACTTCGGGAATGGCTGCTTTAAATAAGTCTGGGCGCTGATTTACACAGGCGCCAACAAGTAATCCGCCATTTGATCCACCCACAATAGCAATTTTCTGCTTACTTGTGTATTTCTTTGCTATCAGATACTCTGCAGCTGAAATAAAATCATCGAATACATTTTGCTTCTTCATTTTTGTTCCTGCAACATGCCATTCTTCTCCATATTCGCCGCCGCCACGAAGATTTGCCTGTGCATAAATACCTCCGTTCTCAAGGAAAGGAATACGTGAAGTAGTGAAGCTTGGGTTAAGGCTGATGTTGAAACCGCCGTAACCATAAAGGTAAACAGGATTGCTTCCATCTCTTTTTAAACCTTTCTTATAAGTAAGAAACATTGGAATTTTAGTTCCATCTTTGCTGGGATAAAAAACTTGTTCAGTAACAAATTCTTCCGGATTGAAGTTTACTTTTGGAGCACGGTATAAAGTAGACTCATTAGTTTCAACATTATACTTATAAACAGCTCCGGGGAAAGTAAAAGAGGTGAAAGAGTAAAAAGCAATATTATCATCCTTATCGCCGCTAAATCCTACAGAACCCAGTGAAGGTAGCTTTATTTCGTGGAGAAGTTTACCGTCTGTGCTATATACAAATGCATGATTGGAAGCATCTTTGTCGTAAGTTAACGCTAATTTTCCTCCTATTACTTCAGCCCCTGAAAGAACATTCGCTGATTCAGGAACCAGATCTTTCCAGTTTTCCAGTTTTGGAGAAGCTATATCAGCAACCATTACTTTGTTCTTTGGCGCACCAAAATTGGTTGAGAAAAAGATCTGATTACCTATCACGTCAATAGGAGAATATTCATAATTAAAATCAGAAGCTAACTGTTCTATTGGAGCATCTGTTTTAGTAAGATCTTTCATGAAAAGAGTATTTCCGCGCCCTTCTCCTGATTCAAAAATGAAAAGAAGGCGTTGATCTTCGCTTACCCCGGCAGAGTAGAATCGCTTTGGGTACTTAGGATTCTGATAGATTAAAACATCTTTCGACTGTGGCTCTCCAATTTTGTGAAAGTAGATTTTGTGATTCTCATTTACATTTGAGAATTCTTTTCCGGCAACGGGTGCATCATACGCACTGTAGTAAAAGCCGTCGCCCTGCCAGGAAGCTCCTGTAAACTTAGCCCATTGAATATGGTCATCCAGCAATTTTCGGGTGGCAATGTCCATTACGTAAATTTCCCTCCAGTCTGAACCGCTTCTTGAAACAGTATAAGCAAAATATTTTCCATCTTTTGAAAAAGAAATGCCGGTTAGTGCAACGGTTCCATCTTCCGACAACTTATTTGGATTAAGGAATACTTCTGGTTGCGAGTCTAAAGAATTCTGCACGTAAAGCACACTCTGATTTTGTAAACCATCATTCTTATAAAAATAATACTTGCCGTTTTTCTTGAAAGGAGCACCAATTTTTTCGTAATTGGCAAGATTGGTAAGTCGTTCCTTCAGTTTGTCTCTAAAAGGAATCTTAGCCAGATAGGTTGATGTAACTTTATTCTGTGCTTTTACCCAAGCAGCAGTTTCTTTAGTTGTATCATTCTCCAACCAGCGATAAGGGTCTGGTACTTTTACACCGAAGTAGGTATCTACAGTGTTATCTTTCTTTGTAATCGGGTAGGCTATTTTTGCCTTTTGCCCGAAAGTATTTGCTGCAATCATTCCGCATGCTAAAATTAGCGTCACTTTTTTCATCTTTAATTTTCTTTTATAATCGTAACATAGAATTGTAAGATTATGTAAATGTATTCAAATAATATTACATGGTCAAGGGAGTTGAGAAAAATACTAACGTAAAAGTATACGTATAAAAAAATGAAGGCGACCTGTTTGGTCGCCTTCATTACTATTACTTTGATTAATTCTGCTGATTAAAGAACGCCGTGAGCCATCATCGCGTTTGCAACTTTCATGAAGCCTGCAACGTTTGCACCTTTCACGTAGTTTACATAGCCGTCAGCTTCAGTACCATATTGAACACAAGCTTCGTGGATATTTTGCATGATACTTTTCAGTTTGGCATCAACTTCTTCTGAAGACCAGCCTAATCTGATAGAGTTCTGAGTCATTTCAAGACCTGATACAGATACACCACCAGCATTAGCAGCTTTACCTGGAGCATAAAGAACTTTAGCATCCTGGAATACTTTGATAGCCTCAGGAGTAGAAGGCATATTTGCACCTTCACTAACAGCTATACATCCGTTTTCAACTAATGTACGAGCATGATCTCCGTTTAACTCGTTCTGAGTTGCAGAAGGAAGAGCGATATCGCACTTTTCACCCCAAGGTTTAGCTCCTTCTACATATTTGCAACCAAATTTCTCTGCATATTCGCGGATACGTCCTCTGTAGAGATTCTTAAGTTCCATGATGTAAGCAAGCTTTTCGCTGTCAATTCCTGCTGGATCGTAAACATATCCGTCAGAATCAGAACAAGTAACAACTTTACCTCCTAGTTCAAGAACTTTCTCAATAGTGTATTGAGCAACGTTACCTGAACCGGAAACTGTACAAACCTTACCCTTAAGATCAGTACCTTGTTTCTTCAACATTTCCATCAGGAAGTAAATGTTACCGTAACCTGTAGCTTCAGGGCGGATTAATGAACCACCGTATTCACGTCCTTTACCAGTGAATGTACCGGTAAATTCTTTAGTTAGTTTCTTGTACATACCGAACATGAAACCAATTTCGCGGCCACCTACGCCAATATCACCAGCAGGAACGTCTGTGTCGGGGCCAATGTGACGCCATAATTCTAACATGAATGACTGTACAAAACGCATTACTTCAGCATTTGACTTTCCACGAGGAGAGAAGTCTGATCCACCTTTAGCACCACCCATAGGTAATGTAGTAAGTGAATTCTTGAAAGTTTGTTCAAATGCTAAGAATTTTAGGATAGAAAGATTTACCGAGCTGTGAAAACGAATACCACCTTTGTAAGGGCCAATAGCATTGTTGTGCTGAATACGGTAACCCATATTTGTCTGGATATTACCTTTGTCGTCCATCCAGGTTACTCTGAACTGAAAGACTCTGTCTGGAATGCAGAGACGTTCAATCAAGTTAGCTTTGTCAAATTCAGGATGTTTGTTGTATTCATCTTCAATTGTGGAAAGCACTTCTTCCACTGCCTGATGATACTCTGGTTCATTAGGGAACCTTCTTTTCAGATCGTCTAATACCTTACTTGCATTCATAAGATTTCTTTTATTGGTTGTTGTATGTTAAAAAAGATTATTTCTTGGTTGTGGTTGCAAATGTATCTATTTTATTTTATATATCAAACAGAATATAAATAAAATGTGAGATAAAATATCAAATTGGTTATTTTCTGTATTTTTAATGAGTAAAAAGATATTATTTACCTCTTTTGATAGACTTATATACAGGTATAAAGATTAATGTGCCAGAAATACATAAGGAGAGAAGGATGGGGCCGTCAATTCGTTTTACGGATATTAAAATTAGGCAACAAAGTGCTACCCAAAGAAACGTAATGCAAGCACATTGTAATTTGGAAAGCTTTCTTTTCATTATTCGTATTGAGGGTTGGAGAGAAAAATAGGGATGGTAAATATGAAATCTTATGTATTCCATATTTACCATCCCATAAATTATAATTTATTTAGCGTTTTTTGTTTTCTCAGCAACAATGGCATCAATAACTGCTACTGCAGTAATGTTAACAATGTCACGAACAGAACTTTCACTATCAGTAAAGTGGATAGGTTTATTCAAACCCATTTGGATAGGGCCTATTAATTCCGTGTCACACATAGACTGAATAAGTTTGTAACCAGAATTAGCTGAACTTAAGTTAGGGAATACCAAAGTGTTTACATCCTTACCAAATAATCTTGTGAATGGATATTTCGCATCCCGAAGATTTTTATTCATAGCAAAGTTTACCTGCATTTCTCCATCAATAGCCAAATCAGGATAAGCATCCTGCATCTGTCTTACAGCCTCGTGTACCTTTAATGGGCTACCTGCAAGGTCAGAACCAAAGTTTGAATATGACAACATGGCCATTACTGGAGTTTGATTAAAGAAACGAACTGTATTTGCTGCTAATTTTGCAATATCAGTTAATGTTTCAGTATCCGGATGGCGGTTGATAAGTGTATCAGCTAAGAAGTAAGTGCCTTTCTTTGAATTTAAAATATGCATTGTTCCAAAATGATTATATCCTTCCTGGATACCAATCACTTCTTTTGCAACTTTAATAGTATTGGAATATTTAGTGTATAAACCGGTAATAAAAGCATCAGCTTCTCCGGTTTCAACCATCATCATACCAAAGTAGTTGCGTTCAAACATCTTATCTGTTGCTTCATCATAATTGGCACCTTCACGAGCATGTTTTTCTACCAGGATATGAGCATAGCGTTCGCGACGCTCAGTTTCATTGTCATGGCGAAGATTTACAATTTCAATTCCGTCAAGATTCAAGTCGAACTCTTTTGCTATTTTCCCGATACGTTCTTCGTTACCTAATAATATTGGATGGCAAAGTCCTTCGTTTTTAGCTTCAACAGCAGCTTTCAGCATGTTAGGGTGTCCACCTTCAGCAAAAACAACTTTTTTAGGATCGCGGCGAGCCATGTCATAAAGTTGACTGGTCAATTTTGATTCGTAACCCATCAATTCGCGAAGACGTTTTTTATAAGCATCCCAATCTTCAATTGGTTTGCGTGCTACTCCCGATTCCATGGCAGCTTTAGCAACAGCCATTGAAACTTCAGTGATCAAACGTGGGTCAACAGGTTTTGGAATAAAGTACTCAGGACCGAAAGTAAAGTTACTTACATTATATGCTTCATTAACTATATCCGGAACTGGTTGTTTTGCCAACGAAGCAATTGCTTTAACTGCTGCCAGTTTCATTTCTTCATTGATAGCGCTTGAACGAGTATCAAGAGCACCGCGGAATATATAAGGGAAACCAATTACATTGTTAATCTGGTTAGGATAATCAGAGCGTCCGGTTGACATCAATACGTCAGGGCGAGCTGCCATAGCATCTTCGTATGTAATTTCAGGAACAGGATTTGCAAGTGCAAAAACGATTGGTGTATTTGCCATAGAACGAACCATGTCCTGAGATAATATATTTCCTTTAGATAACCCAAGGAATACATCAGCACCTTTAACAGCTTCTTCTAATGTGTGAATGTCGGTGCGTGTAGTTGCAAAGAATTTCTTTGATTCATCTAACTTTGTACGTTCGGTAGAAATGACACCTTTACTATCAAGCATTACAATATTTTCTTTGCGTGCTCCAAGTGCAAGATATAACTTTGTACAAGAGACTGCAGCTGCACCAGCACCGTTTACAACGATCTTCACATCTTCAATCTTCTTGCCTGCTACCTCAAGTGCATTAAGTAAACCTGCACTGGAAATAATTGCAGTGCCATGCTGGTCGTCATGCATTACCGGAATATCAAGCTCAGCTTTCAGGCGTGTCTCTATCTCAAAACATTCTGGAGCTTTAATATCTTCCAGGTTTATACCTCCGAAAGTTGGCGCGATAGCCTTTACAGCTTCAATAAACTTTTCAGGATCTTTTTCATTTATTTCGATATCAAAGACATCGATTCCCCCATATATCTTAAAGAGCAACCCTTTTCCTTCCATTACAGGTTTTCCTGCCAAAGCACCTATATCTCCAAGTCCGAGTACGGCGGTACCGTTAGATATAACAGCTACTAAGTTTCCTTTTGCTGTATAATCATAAGCTGTTAACGGATCTTTTTCAATCTCCAGACAAGGTTCTGCAACTCCGGGAGAGTATGCTAAAGATAGGTCAGTTTGTGTACTGTAAGGTTTGGTAGGAACTACCTCAATTTTACCGGGCTTTCCCTGTGAGTGGTAGAGCAAAGCCGCTTCTTTAGTTATTTTAGCCATTTTTTGTGTGATTAATCATAATTTGCCAGCAAATCTACAAAATAAAGTTGTAATTTGTAGTTTTTTTAATGTCAATTAATACAGATTGTTGCTAATAGATTATAATAATGAGTATTTTTGCACTAAATAAATATATTACAATATGGAAAAAATAAAATTCAATCATACAGTACCTATTCAGTTACGTTTTAATGACTTTGACGCATTGGGGCATGTGAATAATTCGATTTATTTCTCATTCTATGATTTAGGAAAAACAACCTATTTCAATGATGTTATACCAAATATGGTTTCTAATAAGGATGTTGGTGTAGTAATAGCTAATATTCAGGTTAACTTTATTTTACCAGTATATCCTAATGAGAATGTTGCTGTGCAAACGGCTGTTGTAGAAATAGGAAACAAGAGTTTTAAACTGTTTCAGCAGTTGATTGATCTTGATACAAACGAAGTGAAATGTATTTGCCGTACGGTGATGGTTGGTTTTGATGCAAAGACAAAAGCCACCCGAGCTATTTCAGATGATTGGAGAAAGGCCATGACGGATTTTGAGGGTAGGGGAGATCTTTCCAAACCGTCTGATGTTTAATACATAATGTAAGAGGCTGTATGAAAAGAACGATTATTTTTGTTAAATCGGATATTTGAATTTAGCCTTAATATAGATAAAAAGGATAGGAGATTATTATTAGTGATCTCCTATCCTTTTTTTTTAGTTTTCTACAGTTGTTATTTTGCCTTTATGGCATCCCATGCCGGAGGATTTACTCCCATAAGATTTTTAACAAAGAAGTCGTAGCGTTTGTGCTCACCAAATTCTCCTCCAAGAGTATGATTGGTTCCCGGTAATACTACAAGCTCAAAGTTTTTATTTGCTTTAATTAAAGCATTTACGACTTGCATAGTTGAAGCCGGGTCTACATTATCATCCATTTCTCCAACAACCAGCATCAATGGGTTTTTGAGTAAATGGGCATTCTCTACATTTGAACATTCCGCATATTCTTTTCCTATTGGATAACTCATCCATTGTTCGTTCCACCAGATTTTATCCATCCGGTTATCGTGACAACCACAAGCTGAATAAGCTGCTTTGTAGAATTCCGGATAGAAAAGAGTGGCAGTCATTGATTCCTGTCCTCCAGCTGAACCGCCAAAGATTCCTACTTTCTCCGTATTCATATACGGATACTTTTCCGATGCTGCCTTTATCCAGGCAATATGATCAGGAAGACCTGCGTCTTTCAGATTCTTATAAATGATTTCTTCAAAAGACTTGGAACGGAAAGAAGTACCCATGCCATCCATTTGTACTACTATAAATCCTAGTTCGGCTATGGCTGAATGGAATCCCAGGAATGGATAAAAGGACTTTGGAGTATATTGGTTTCCTGGTCCTGCATAAATATATTCTAGTACGGGATATTTTTTTTGCGGATCAAAGTTTGTAGGGCGAATGATTACTCCCCAGATATCTGTTTTTCCATCTCTTCCTTTAGCTATAAAAGGTTCCGGAGCTATCCATCCGGCTTTCAAAAGTTCATTGATGTCTGCTTTCTCCAATGACATTATTTCTTTTCCATCCTTTGCATCTCTTAGAGTGGCAATAGGAGCTTTGTTGACCATTGAATAGACATCTACAAAATAATTCTTGTCTTCCGAGAACCAAGCTTGGTGCATTCCTTCTTCCGGAGTAAGACAAGAAAGTCCTGAACCGTCAAACTTGATACGGTAATAACGAATAAGATAAGGGTCTTCCCCTTTCACCAGTCCATTAGCAGAGAAGATAATTTCTCTGTTTGCCTCGTCCACATGGACAACATCTCTTACATACCATTCGCCTTTGGTAATCTGATTTTTCACTTTCCCAGTATGACGGTCATAGAGATACAGATGATTCCAGTTATCCCTTTCGCTCATCCAGATTATTTCATTGCCGTTTTCCATATTCTTACGGAAGTAACGGTTATAGTTCACGAATGTTTTACTTGTCTCATCTATTATGGTTTGTACAGTCCCAGTTTCTGCTGAAAGTTCCAGTACCCGAAAAGCCTGGTGTCCGCGCTGATTGTATTCAAACATCATACTCTTGCTGTCAGCACTCCATTCCAATCCACGAACTTCAAACTGGCTATTGAATAATTCGATAGAGGGAGTGATCGATTTTCCATTTTCAATGTCGAAAGCGCAAGGTGTTCTAAATGGTAAAGCATCACCGGGTTTTGTATATTCTCTTTTTTGTAACTTCGGTTGTAACTGGTCAGTAGGAGAGGATTCAACGAAATAGATATATCGTTGTTCTGCCGGACGAATTTTCATTGCTGCTACCTTTTTGGAATTGGGAGACCAACTGAGGTATGCTGAGTAATATTCACCTGGAGAGCCATCGAAACTTAATGCTTTCTCTTTTCCTGATTCATTGTTTTTTACATATACATTCTGATTCTTTATGAAAGCAGTTTGTTTGCCATCCGGAGAAACGACAGGTGGTCCCTGACGCTCATCATAGTTTGCAGCCCAATAATTAGAATTCGGTTTTTCTACTTTGCCTTCATTCTGCAATTGATTTTTCTTTTTGAGATAGAGCCATTTATAATCATTGTGAACGAAGCGAAGAGAATCCAGAGTAGGATTTACTTCCAACGAATTAATGGAGAGTTTCTTTGCATCTAAAGTTTTAGAAGTAGCAGAAGATAAAAGCTTTGCCAACTTCTGATGATCAAAAAGTTCCTTTCTCGACTTTTTTGTAGCATCGGTCACTACATATATCTTTCCTTGCGGAGTGTATCGTATGTACCAGAATAGATTTGTTTTTCCAATCCATTTGGGATTTACATCGGAGTAAAACACTTTATCTTTTAGATTATCCCGTAATGAAAAGGCACGCTGGTAGTCTTCCGTTGTGCCTTGTGCATAAAGTGCACTGCCCGAAAGCAATGCACCTATAGCTAATAAAAAAAGTTTCTTCATTATATATTCAATATTTTATTCAACTTCCCACTCAAAAATTCCGGCTGAGTTCTTTTCCGGCAGGTTAATCTCTATTTTCATAGCTTTGGTTGTTACCGGTTTAAATATTACTTCATTGCCGGTTCCTTTTTCTAAACCGTAGGAAGATGTGTTTTCTACCGGAGCCCATTCGTCAGAGGAATTCTTATAGTATAGTTTCCATGACTGAGGCACACGGCATCCTCCCCAGGGAGCATCGTCGTACCAGTAAACGGTTGAGCGTGAAATTGTTTTTGAGACACCAAAATCATAAGCAATCCATTCCGTTGTTCCTTCCTTTGGCCACCAATGGTAGTATGGAATAGAGCGGTCGTTCTCATCTTTAGGTAAAAGTCCATCGTTAACAGCGGAAATAGATTTCACATCATGAGACGCAGAAACGTTACTTTCAGAGGCTATTGTAGGAGGCATAGCCGGACGGGTAGCGCTTAGATCGGAAGGTAACCAAACAGTCATCTCGCCGTTTCCGCGATGTGCCCATGCATAATATGGAATTAAATTCAGTTTCACATCTTTGGCAACTAGTCTGCCTTTTGAATCATAGTTAAGAGTTTGTGCTCCGGTTTCAATCATTCTGATTCCGTAGAGCATATCTGGCTTTTCAACAACTTTAAATTCTGGCTTCTTATTCATAATGATGCTCAGAACACTGAAATCATTGTCTGGCCATTCGGCGCAATATACCAGTGGACCGCGTTCTATTGAAATCATACCGCGATCGGCTTCCACCTGATTGCTGGCTTTTACTGTGCGAGGCTCCATATCAAAATGAACTTCTACTACATCACCTTTCTTCCATGCACGTGAAATTGTGAAATATCCTTTTTCTATACTGCTTTCAACAGTTTCCCCGTTTACAGTAATATGGAATTTCAGATCTTTTTTATCAGTATAGCTATATAGATTACCTGGAACTACAGAACCTTGTAACCATCCCGGAACGCGAATCTTCAGATTGAAATTCTGTTTTCCTTTAGGAGATACAGCAAGTTTGATGTCTCCTGTCCATGGATAATTAGTTGTTTGTGCCAATGCAACCGATTTACCGTTTACTTTTATGTTAGAGTTATTTGACATAAACAAGTTTACATATAAATCGCTATTGTGAACAGCATAAATATATCCCGGAACAGATGGAATGAAACGGCAGATATTTGATGGACAACAAGCGCAACCAAACCAAGGCTGACGTTGGTGCTGACCAATTGATTGCAATGGGTTAGGATAGAAGAAACCACCTCCGTCAAGAGAAACGCCGCTGATTAGTCCATTATAAAGGGTGCGTTCTAATACATCATAGTATTTGGCATCGCCATGAAGAAGGAATAAGCGGTAATTGAGGTAGACATTTCCGATGGCCGCACAAGTTTCGCAGTAAGCCGACATGTTAGGCAATTCATAATTTTCGCCGAAAGCTTCTCCGTTACTGGTTGCTCCGATACCACCGGTTATATATAATTTCTTATTCACAATGTTATCCCAGATGCGGTCAATAGCCTGAATATAACCTTTATCGCCTGTTAAAGCGGCAACATCGGCCATACCTGAGTACATGTAAGCAGCACGAACAGCATGTCCTACAGCTTCATCCTGTTCCAGAACCGGTTTGTGTGCCTGACCATATTCATCTCTCTTTTCAGTATACCCTCTTTTATCAAGGAAGAACTTGGCAAGATCAAGATACTTCTTTTGTCCCGTTACCACGTAAAGCTTTGCAAGTGCCATTTCTGCAATCTGATGTCCAGGAACCACAACCACTTGCCCGGGGTTGTTTCCTATTTCTTTGGCTGCACAGTCTGCATATTTCATAGCAATATTGAGGAAATTCTTTTTGCCTGTAGCCTGATAGTGGGCAACAGCTCCTTCGATCATGTGACCAAGATTGTACAATTCATGGCTAAGATCTTCTTCTTTCTCCCAACGTTTGCTTCCTACCCATTCGTGTGGATGCTTAGGATTCATGGTTCTGTAGGTGTAAAGATAGCCATCGGGTTCCTGAGCCTTGGCAACTATAGTAAGAACACTATCAATATATTTAGATAATTTTTTATTTGGGAAAGTCTGCATCGAATAACTTGCGCCTTCGATGGTTTTATATACATCAGTATCATCAAAGGTAAACCCTTCTTCCTTGTATGAATCACTGGGATGGGTAGCCTTCACAAAGTTTTCGTACCTACCTGTTTCCTCACATTTACTGAATGCTAAAGGGATAGTTACTTCGCGACTGGCTTTCAATCGCTGTCCCCAGAAGGAATCTGTTACTTTAACTGCCGTAAAAGGCACGGGAGTGATTGGGTATCCTCCACCGGATTTTACCTGTGCCTGCATACACGTGCCCAGACTTAGTAGCCCTATAATCCAAAGTTTTTTCATTGTTTCTCTCGTATTTAGTTTTTATATTAGTTATTCAACGTTTTCTCTCTTTACAGTTAACCTCATCATTCCTTATATCTTTTTAATTAGATGTACACCTAATAGTTGTGAACTCTACACTTAGTATTATTATAGTCTACACTTAATAAAAATTAGCTGTACTCCTTTTATTAAAGGTTTCCTTATTGATTGGCTAACCTTTCCTTTAGTTTTTTGATAGACTTATAAGGTGTTACTTGAAATATTAGCTCAAAAGTATATATTCTTTTTGACTAAAACAGAAAATATACAGGATGAAGGCTTTTTATTTCTTTTTCTTTTATTTTTGTTTTAGGGATGATTCATTTTCTATATCCTTGTCATTTATAGTATAATTATAAACTTTCAAAGAATGTAGCCATCCATTAAACGGCCATGCCTGATCGGATGTTCTTCCCAAAGTTACATACGGACTGCGTGGCAGGCGAAGCATGATATCTTTCTCCTTAAGCAATTTACCATCAACATAGATTTTTTCCATATATCCGTCGTATGTTACTGCTATGTGATGCCATTTGTTATCCGTTTTAACCTCTTTAAGACCAGAATCTTCGAACCATCCATTGTGACAAATAAGTCCATTTCTCGGTTCCTTTCCCCATCCGAAAGCAATTCTGTCTAATTCAACATAGGCAGGAGTGATGTCGGCTATACATTCATTCTCATCTAGCTCAGGATTTAATATCCATGCTGTAATAGAATAAGCCGGATTATCAAAGAATGAATCAGGTAGCGGGAAGGTTGAACGGAACTCCTGAGTACCGTTAAACCTGAATGCAATGAGATTATCCTTTTGTTCCACATAAACCGGAGCCAACAATGCATTGTATCCTCCGCTTATACCATTTCCGTTTTCTATGCGTTTTAAAGATGTGCCGGCAAGATATCTGTCTGCATTGATATCAATCAGCATTCCTTTCTCTTCATTTACAGAAACTTGTGGAGTAACAATATCAGGAGCCTCCGCATCGAACATAATTTCTTGTATGGTCTGTTGCCAGTTATACACATTTAATCTGGAAATAGTAAGCCCATTTTCTCCGCCTGAAATACGCAATTTTTTATCTGATTTCTGAATCTTGCCAGCTTTATTGTTTCGAATCAAAATGCTGTCCAGATAAACGGACTCTTTTTTACCGTCTGATATGTAAGCAATCACATGCCATGCTTTATTGTCTGACGAACTTTCTGGCAGATTAGTAATTTCTTTCTTGTTATTACCCCATGTTACAACTTGTTCCATCACATCTTTAGCAGAGCCATAGATAGAATAGGAGAGGGTATAAGGCTGAGCGTTGAAAAACCCCTGCGGCATTTCAAAGTCAGAAACCAATTCAGCCTTTGGAGCAAGCTCTATTCCTGTGCGACCATCCTTGGTAATAAGAGAAATATCACCTTTGGCAGATAAACGATTGCCCAACATTCCTGCTTTGTTTTCCCACTGTTTTTTATCTGTAAGGAATGAAGATGCTGAAAGATGTACTAATTTTTGTGGCGGATCTATCTTACTTCCACTGAACACTTTTATGTTCCAGATGGCAGCCAGCAACCCCTTTTTCTCATTTCCCGTAATAGTGAGTCGAATATATCGAGCCTTCGTATTTCCATAATCAGTCATAGGGCTGCCTGCCAGCAAGTTGTTGCGCTTATCGGCAAATACATTCCATTCATTCCCGTCAACCGAAGTCTCAATAATGTATTGATAATATGAGGTAGCATATTCAAATTGCGTCCAAATCCGTTGAATGGACTGAATAGTTCCCAAATCTATCTCAATCCATTCGTTTTGACTGCTTCTAGCTCTCCATAAAGTGGCATTATTATCGTCGTTGGCATATTTAGGTTTAAACCAATCATTGTAGTAAGATGAGGCTGTTATTTTTTTGCCAAGTGCAAGGTTTGGAAATGGATTGGTCGATGGTTGCAAATAACCAATGCCTTGATGTCCGGCATTAACCTTTTCAATCCGCCCATCTTTTGTGAATATTAGCTGATCGGTGGCAATTTGCCGGTGCATTCCCCGTGTTGACAGAGGATTATTATGTCTATGATAAACAATGTAATAGTTATCACCTTCTTTTATAATACTATGATGGCCGGGACCATGAATAGTACTATCTGCGTTAGTAGCCAGAATCGGGTTATTGTTGGCAAAGACAAATGGCCCCATCGGTCCGATTTTACTTGTTGCATACTGAACCCTGTAAGTCTGATCGTGACAAGAGCCCGATGAGTAAGTGAAATAATAAATTCCATCCTTTTTAATCATGAACGGAGCCTCAAAGAAATCTGTAGCCTGAGTATTAGGAATAATCTGGGCTTTCGAAAAGCCTTTAAGGTCGGGAGTAAGTTTTCCAACTCCACAGCCAAAGTCTTTATAGATTCCCCATGTTCCCCAATAAAGATAAGTAGAACCATCATCATCTACAAAGGACTGTCCGTCTAGCGTAATTACATTTTTTACAAACCTATCTTGTACAAGTATAGTTGTATCAGCACCAAGATAATTTTTCCACGGTCCACGTGGCGTTTCTGACACCCCACAATATATTTTACACGGTTCACAATAATACATATAAAACCGTCCGTCTTTACCTTTCATTACATCCGGTGCCCATATATGATAAGTGGTGGGCCAGTTCATTGGCATAATAGTCCAGTTAACAAAGTCTTTTGATACCCACACCTGTGAAGGACCTAGTCCTCCTCCGTTTCCATCAGTTGTGGCATAGAGATAATAAGTGTCTCCAAACTTCTTAATTGTAGGATCGGCAAAGTATCCAGGTATAATTGGATTGCCTGCTTTTGGAGAATTCCAAGCTTTTGGCTGAGCTCCAGTTGTGATATTAATTCCCCAATAACCAAGAATAAAAATAAAAGAAGGTATTTTCTTTTCATTATATACGCTTTTAATTTTTGTCTGAACTGTTTTTTGAATAATCAATTCTGATTTAATGATATTTTCAAGGATTATAATCCTTCAGTTTTTACATCGTGATGATACCTGTCTCTAATTCTTTTTTTGATAGAAAAGCTTACCCTATTTATTTTACTTGTATTTTATAAGGCCACTCTGCATCAGGTTGTGGAGTAATGCCAGCGGAACTATTTTCGTTCGCAAAAGCTAAAGCATCTGGATTCATCCAATGTGCCATTGGTGCACCCATCACAACAAACCACAAGTAATTCAAAGATTCTCCTTTTGGTGTTTTAAAAGAAATCTGCCCGTTTGCTTTGATACTTACATCACCGTAAATAGGAGTACCATCTTGTTTTACACCCACAAAACCATACCGCCATCCTGCTTTATCTATATTAACTTTACTGAAGCCTTCTGCTCCGGCAAGACCTTTAAAAGAAATAGTTATTTTTTTACCTGGGGCAGGTGTCGTTAAACGAATAGCATTGAATCCATAATTCTGCGGACAGTTCTTTTTATCTATCTGCATCCAACCATCTTTCAACGTGTCAAGCTTGCATGTAAAACGGTTGGAATAAGGTTTGGCAACCTTGTGCACACGATCTAAGTCATAAGTAATCAGATGCTGGTAGGCGTCAAACATCTCGTCATTAAACTGTTGCTGGCTGAGTCCTGTCATCCGTTGATAGGTCATTACAGGGTCTTCTCCTTTTTTACCTTGCCGGAACATTTCAGCTATAAATGGCAATCCTCGCTTTTCGCTCCAATATTCTAGAACATAGGGGGAATGGTAAATATTGCCTGGACTTAAAAAAGCTAAATGAGTACCATCCATGAAGGCTTTCCAGTGATACTCCTCGTCAGTCATCCATAGCGGATTCACTTGCCAAAGCATCCATTGAGAAGTCATCTCGAAGAATCCACAACCTCCCCAGCCTTCACCATGACCATCACACATGATTTGTGATTGGAAACAATGTCCTAATTCGTGAGCAATGCAGTTCAACTTGTGGTCCTGAATGCGACTAGGAGTAACCCAAAGTGCTCCTATTTGCTGATCATAATCGCCTCCATAAGCAGTAGCTTCAAGCGAATAATTCACCATGACCATCATCTTATATTGGTCAGCTTTTGTGCCTGGTTTAACAAACTTCAGTGTATCTCGGAAGAATCTGTAAAAACTCTCGGTGCGTTGCAATAGGCTGTTAACATTCCAAGTCATCGTTTTTCCTTCTAGTTTTGGCGCTTCAGCAGGGTTAGTACCAAATTGTTTTTCCCAAAAGATAACTATATTATCCGAAGAAGCCATACGTGAATAAGCGTATTGACTATCTGGATTATTAAAATCATTATTCGTCAAATCTTTTGGAATATAGATGCTCTTTTTTGCCTGAAGCGAAAGACTTAAGCAAGAAATTAAAGAAAGTAGAATAAACTGTTTCATGTATATAGAATTAAAAAGGGCTATTTGAAAATAGCTTTTTAAACAGCCCTTTAAGAATATGAATTAGTGATATTTACATTAAAAATAAAATTCTCTTATTTAACTTTCCACTCAAGTACACCGCCTGATTCTCCATTTTGTAGTTTAGCTACTATTTTCAGACCTTTTGTTTTTACAGGAGTAAAATTCAAACTGTTATAGCAATCCTTTTTAGTTGTATAAGGAGCTTTGGATTCCACTTCTTTCCAATTTTCTCCGTCTTTATAATATAGTTTCCAACTCTCAGGCACTCTGAAATTGCCATCGTATTGATCAATATCAAGCCAATAAACTTCTACATTAGAGACAGTTTCTTCTTTTTCAAATTCATAAGCCAGAGTTTCTGGTGTTCCTTCTTTCAACCACCAGTAATGATATGGTTTAGATATATCTGAAGAACTTTTAGGTTCCCATTGATCGTTTACCCCCCAGGCCCATTCTTCTGTTGAAGCTGATTCTGGAGCATCATTCTGAATAGGGGCTTTAACAACTACAGTTTGTGCTTTTGAAGCAATTGTTGGTATAGGAGTTGGGTGAGTATACTGTGCAGAAGAGGGAATCCATACAGCCATCTCGTCTGTTCCACGATTATTCCATGTTGAATAAGGAATAGCAGTAAATGGAACATCTTTTTCTTCACCATTTAACGATACTTCTTTTGCTGTACCTTTTAATATAATAACTCCATTAAGCATATCCTTTTTGTAAATATAGTCCATTTTAGCATTTTCAGGAATATATTTATTGAATATATGCTTATCTTCTTGATCAGCTCCTTCAATACAATATACAATTGGTCCTCTTTGCATAGCAAGCTTTCCTTGATCGTCTTTTACATTTTCATGAGCTTGTATCCGGCGAACAGGCATTGGCAAACTAAGCTCAATAACATCTCCGCTTTTCCATTTACGGTCAATAGAAGCATATCCCTTATTTTGTGAAAGTTTTACTATTTCTCCGTTTACACGAATTTCATAACCGGCTAGTGCTTCTTCTGTAAATTTATATAAATCAGTTGGAACAGGTTGGTTTTCAGCCCATCCCGGTATACGGAGGCTAATGACAAACTTTTCATTTATTAAAGGCTTTACGGTTATCGCAATTTTACCGTCCCATGGATATTGTGTTGTTTGGGATAGAATAACTTCATTTCTGTTTATCTTAACCTTACCATTACTTTGAGCATATAGATTTATATAAATATTATTAGCCTGTGTTGCATACATATATGTAGGGACAGAGGCCATAAAACGAGTGATATTGCCTGGACAGCAAGCGCACCCAAACCATGCCTGGCGTTCGTGTTGCCCCATTGATTCAAGCGGATTATCATAGAAGAACTTGTTCCCACTTAAGGATACGCCAGATATAACTCCATTGTAAAGAGCTCGTTCCAGAACATCAATGTATTTGGCGTCGCCGGTGGCAAGGAACATGCGCTGATTCCAGTATACATTGGCTATGGAAGCACATGTTTCGCAGTAAGCTGTATGATTATTCAATTCATAATTAGGTCCAAATCCTTCACCTTGCGCTCTTGAACCAATGCCTCCTGTAATATACAGTTTCTTACTTGCCATATTATTCCATATACGGATGAGTGCATTGAAATAAGCTGTATCTTTTGTCAGAGATGCAACATCAGCCACACCAGAATATAGATACCCTGCCCGAACTGCATGCCCTTTTATTTCATCTTGTTTTAGAATAGGCATATGATCCTGACTGTATTCGCTCAATCTGTGTCCATCAGTTCCTTGCCCAGCTTCCTCTACAAAATACTTTGCCATATCAAGATATTTCTTGTTTCCTGTTGTTTTGTATAGCTTTGCTAAAGCCATTTCTACGATGGGATGTCCTGATGGACGATGAATTTGTCCTTTATTGGGTCCAAATGTCTTACATACCAGATCTGCATTCTTGATAGCTATCTTTAATAATGTTTTCTTTCCGGTGACCTGATAATGAGCTACTGCTGCTTCATATAAGTGTCCGCAATTATAGAGTTCATGACTGTTTATTTTTTCCCAGCGTGAATTGCCCCACCAACCAGATAAACGGGTGCACTTGTTTGTAACACAGGTACAAAGATATCCATCAGGTTCTTGTGCTGCACCAATTAAACGAATAACACTATCCAGATAAGCATCCAGGTTTTTGTCATACTTTGCTGCAAGAGAATATGAAGCTCCTTCAATTATTTTATAAGGATCAGTATCATCAAATGAGAAGTCGCCTTTATGCTCACCTTTTATTAGTTTGCCGGCTAAAGCAAAATTGTCGAATCGCCCGTTCTTTTCACATTCTTTAAATGCAGAAGGAATAGATACTGTACGATTAATCTCAAGGCGTGGTGCCCAAAAGCTATCATTAAAATGTACCTCAGTGAACGGTATTTGTATTATTTGTTCTGTGGTTTTGTTTTTTGCAGGAACTAAGGTCGTAATACCTATTACTGTAACAAAAAACAAGGAACGTAGTTTGATTTTCATAATTAGATTTCTTATAATTAGTTGCTTAATGGTTTTTCTTTTTTCATTGTGTTATTATAGTAGATTCCTATTGGTATGCAGTTTTACTCATGAATAATATTGCAGATTGGAATTTCTATTTCGGGGAAATACTTTAGTAACAGTCTATACATTTCAGGATCATATATTTTTAGTTTGGCCCGTCTGTTGATTGAGTTGTGCACTCCATTTGGAGTTTCAGAATAACGGTTGCAATTAAAGAAGGACTGTACAGTTTCTGCAAAATATTCTTCCTTGTTTGATAGGGCATAGGTTTTGTCCCATAACCCTTTTTCTTTTGCATGATTCATTGTTGTTTGCAATTCCTTGTTAAATTCAGGATCCACTCCAACAATCCCAACTGTATGTATTAGATGAGCAAATTCGTGAATCAGTATATTTTCTTCCTCATATTTATCACCCGATAGACAAATCAAATTTTCTTCACCACAACTTGAACTTAAATCATCTTCGGGAGCACCTCCAAAACCACGTGCTCGTTTATTCCAGTATGCAATGTTCTCTTTACTATTACAAATATGTGCATATTCAGGCAAATCACAGACTTCCTCATTGGCTCCAATAATCATTACTTTGCATTTCTTTTCTACCATTTTTTTGGCTATATCTTTACGCTTCGAAAGCATACTTATGATGATTTCTTTTGCTTTGAAAAGAGCTCCATCATGTACATTCTCTGAACTCACTATTGGAATACCGTCTGCATCAATGTACTTCTTATAGAACGGGTCCAAGTGCAGCGATTGTGGTACTACAGTTACTTTGGTTGTATTTTTCTCTGTAAAACGTATTGCAAAACCGCCGCCTTCAGCCAAGTGTATTTTTAAAATTGAATCCTTTGTCACACAGATTATTTCTCTTTTATAATCGTCTGCTTGTCTATTGGCATTTATCCCATCTTTAAATATTTCAGCTTTGTAAGTAGCACTTTCAGAGAGAAAATTCAGAGATAATTCAATGTCGCGTTCTTTCCAATCAGTAAAAGCTCCAACGCACCAATTGTTTCCTTTTCTACGAGCTGAAACAATGTATTTACCCATTTCTCCTTGCAAAATTCTTGTTTCATCTGTTTCATTTGGCAAAGAAGCTATAAAGCTTGTACATTCCTGTTCTTTGTTGTAGATAGTAGGATTATCACAAAGCATCGTTAGGGGAGAGTCAAAGACAATGTACGTAGCTAACTGATGGCAGCGTGTTCCCTGGCTCATTGGGTTACTGTAGATATCCTTAAAATCTTTCTTAGTTGCATTGTGCATAGCTCCCGGAGTATAATCCACTGATCCTGCTACCATACGTATATACGGGAATGTAACGTCATAGCATGGCATATCTTTTCTATCGGGGTTCGAAGCTTTACATACATATTTAAATATGACAGGAGATATTGCATTTGCTCAAGAGATGTTTGCCCATTTAAAAGCACAAATAG
>Ga0183099_1000251_pt1 | contig 45015 bp, 19 predicted proteins | sample Biomet1_FD_127788 | JGI IMG/M metagenome (GOLD analysis project Ga0183099, IMG submission 127788) | Microbial communities from bioreactor (seeded with anoxic lake sediment) at LBNL, California, USA - Biofuel metagenome 1 | ecosystem: Engineered > Bioreactor > Anaerobic > Unclassified ... | reverse complement strand
ATAAAAGAAAAAAATTAAATAAATGAATATTTAAGAGGAAATTTGTAATTTTAGAGAGAAACAATATCCGATATTTATGTAAGGTCCTTTTGTCTTTTTTTATTATAGGAATATAAATTCTTTTATCTTGTACAAAAGAATGCAATCTTCTGTACAAAACAATTAATTCATCTGTACAGAAGAATTAATTGTTTTGTACAAGGGATGAAAAATGTTTCACCACTCTTTAAAAAAATAACAGTTCATGTAATCAGTGCATTGGCTATGTTAATTATTAATATCCTTTTCTATGTTGTGCCTCTTTGTTCTCTTCAACATGAATGGATTTTGAGTTTATAATGGCTCTTTTAATTAATATCGAAAAAGATAAAATTGAATCTGCATTTTGATTGCTTAATTGCTGAAAATCACTATATTTGTAACTGTTCGATACAGTCAGGAGATTAATTGAAGCATTATATAATACAAATATTACTATTCGTTTGCTTTTTTACCTCCGTTCCCCATATTGCTTTGGCTACGGAGGGAAGCATTGGAATGAAAGACCGTCATTTACTGGTGGATTCCATTCTCAGTAATATTATGTTTTACTCATCCAAATATGAAAAGATAATCGAAAGCTACGATGCTGACCTGTATATAAAGAGAAGTATGCAGATAAAAAAGAAAAATTTTCTGCTCTATTTTGCTCCCTTTACATTAAGAAGTGATAGGAAAGTTAAGAACAGTATTACTGAATCAATAAATGAACTCCATTTTTCTGCCCCAAATATCTATAATCAGAAAGTAAAAGCGCTTAGTGGAAATAGTCTTCGTCTTCATGAACCTTCTAATATCATATTGCCTTTTTTTCACGTAAACATCTATTCTTCATCCTTATTGTATAATAAAGTTGTTTCGCCTTTAGCTTCTAACGCCAGAAAATATTATAAATATAGAATAATAAAGTCTTCTTTCTTACCCAACGGAAGTGTAGAATATACGATTCTGATTATACCTAAAAATAACAGTTATCAACTAGTAGGTGGAACTATGACTGTTAGTGATTTAGCATGGAAAGTGAGTGAGCTTAGTCTGCAAGGGAAATCTGAATATATGAGCTATAATGTAAGGATATGGATGGGAGAGAATGGCAATGAAGAATACCTTCCGGTAAGGTTCGCAACCAATCTTTATATCAAACTACTAGGAAATGTTATAGATATAAACTACACAGCAAATCTGAAATATAAGGATATTCGGTTGGCAGATTTGGGGCAACTTAAAAGAAAAAAGCATCATTATGATATTTCGGAATCTTTTTCTCTTAGTTGCGAAAAGGATTCTTGTATTACTGACAGCGCAAGCTTCTCACGAATAAGACCTTTGCCATTAAATGATGCAGAAAAATTATTATACCGTGATTATGCTACTTATCGTGACTCTTTCTATATTGAAAAGAAAAAGCCTCGTGACCTTACTTTCTGGGGACAGATGGGAGACTTTTTACTGAGCAGCTACACTGTTAATATGTCTTCCCTGGGAAGTGTGAGATGCTCGCCAATTATTAATCCGTTTTTGATGGGGTATAGTCATAACGATGGACTTTCTTACCGACAGGAATTTAAGTATAACAGACTTTTTGCAGATGACCGTTTGCTACATGTGGTTCCTAAAGTTGGTTATAACTTTAAACGCAGTGAATTATACTGGAGTATTAATTCTGATTATGATTACTGGCCTACAAAGCGAGCATCCATTCATCTAAGTTTTGGTAATGGCAACCGCATATATAGTAGTAAGGTGGTGGATAAAATTAAAGAGATTCCCGATAGTTTATTTAATTTTAATAATGTGCACCTCGACTATTTTAAGGATTTATTTATAGACTTGAATCATAGTGTGGAAGTTGCAAACGGATTATTTATCAGAGCAGGTGTCACAATACATCAAAGAGACGCTGTGGAACCATTAAAAATAGTACCTCTTCGTAGAATGTCTATGTCACAAACCGAAGACTTACTTGATGGATTTAAATCCAGGTATATTAGTTTTGCACCCCGTTTGCAATTAGAATGGACTCCGGGACAATTCTATTATATGAAAGGAAAGCGAAAAATTAATCTGTATTCTAATTATCCAACTTTCTCCTTAGATTACGAACGAGGATTGAAAGGGGTGATGAACAGTACCGGGCAATATGAAAGAATTGAGTTTGATATGCAGCACCATATTAAGCTTGGCTTATTGCGTGATATATATTACAGAGTTGGTGCTGGTGCTTTTACAAATACACATGAGCTCTATTTTGTAGATTATGCTAATTGGTCGAAGAATAATCTTCCGGTAGGTTGGAATGATGATATTGGCGGTGTTTTTCAGTTGCTTGATGGACGGTGGTATAACTCTTCAAATAGTTATGCCCGCGCGCATTTTACCTACCAGGCACCGTTTTTGTTACTACGTCATTTAAAAAAATACACCTGTCCTGTTATCAATGAACGTATTTATTTCAGTGCTCTTAGTGTTCCTCATCTTAACCCTTATTTGGAATTTGGCTATGGAATAGGTACACATGTTTTTGATGCAGGAGTCTTTGTGAGTTATGCTAAAACTAGTTTTAGAGAGGTAGGATTCAAATTTACCTTCGAATTATTTAACCGTTGATTTTTAGAATATTACAGATTACGCCATGGTTTTATTGAAAAAATGATTAAAAAAGATTTGCGTAGTTCAAAATATCTATCTATCTTCGCATCGCAATTGAAAGAAAGCACATGCCCAGGGAAGTTTGGGTGAGTGGCTGAAACCAGCAGTTTGCTAAACTGCCGAACGGGTAACCGTTCCGGGGGTTCGAATCCCCCAGCTTCCGCTGAAACAACTGGTTAAAACCAGTCAAGTTAAGGTCAAAATCCTACAAATCAACGATTTGTAGGATTTTTTGTTTCTACAAAGTCTGGTCCGAAGGACACGAAAATGACGATAAAAAACATGTTTTTATGCCTAAATCGTTACCATTCTAAAATATAAAAATAACTTTTCAAAATCAGTAATTTATCAACGATAATCATTACAATAATTCTATGATCATTGGCTATGTTATAATAACATTTCCACCTATTCTTTATCTGGGAGAGTCTTATTCTGCTCCTGCCAGAGCTTAGCAGTAAATATCATTTTTTCTCTTTGTTTTTATCACTTTGTTGTTTTGCAAATTCTTTTGGTGTTAATCCATACTGTTTTTGGAATAATTTAATAAGATACGATGGAGAGCTGATACCTACCATAAAACAAAGTTCAGTTGTGCGATATTTATTTTCCAAAATAAGTTCAGCTGTTTTTTTTAGTTTAATAAAACGAATAAAATCAATGGGTGACATATTTAATATTGTTTTTATACGCCTATGTAGACTGGAGCGGCTCATACACATATTTGCAGCTAATTCTTCAACATTAAAATTGGGATCTTCAATGTTTTCAAGGATAAAGTTGGTCGCTTTTTCTAAGAAATTTTCATCATCTTTATTTATATTACTATGAAGAGTCAGATATGGTTTTTGTTTGAAACTCTCCCGTTCGTGCTGCCTGTTACTTATTAAGGTGTCAATCTGAGTAATCAAATAGTGAAATGAAAAAGGTTTTTCTATATAAGCATCAGCTCCTACTTTCAAACCTTCTATATGGTTTTGCATATCATGTTGTGCTGTTAAAAGAATAATAGGAACATAACTGTATTCAATATTAGCACGAATTTCTTTAGTAAGAGCCAATCCATCCATAATAGGCATTCTTATATCGGAAATAATAATATCAATACGTTTTTTATCAAGAATTTTTAATGCTTCTTTGCCATTGGCGGCAGTTTCTATTCTGTAATTCTCTGATAATCTTTCTGCAATCAGATTGCATACCTCTTCATTATCCTCTACAATTAGAATTGTATAAATGGCTTCTCCGTGATCTTTTGCTGAGAATTTAGCAGTTTCTTCTCCTTCAACCTCTTCTGACAAATTCAGATTGATAACTTTCTTTTGTTCATAGGGTAACACCAAAATGAAAGAATTGTAAGGGGAATCTGTTTCCAAATAAAGCTTCCCATTATGTAATTCAGCTAATGAACGTGCTAATGCCAGTCCAATGCCAGAACCGGGTACTGAATGGCTTTTGTTTAACTGAACAAACGGTTTGAAGATTTCTTTGCTTGCTTCTTTAGGTATTTTATCACCATCATTGATAATCTGTATTTTTAAATTATCAGTATCTTTGATTACATTTATTCTAATGAATTTTTCAGAATACTTGCGGGCGTTATTAAGCAGGTTGCTTAATATTTTGGTGAAAGCTTCTTTATCGACCGGCATTTCAATTCTGTCGCATGGTGTCTCGATTGAGATTTCTTTGTTTAACCCTGATAAGCTAGGCTCAAATCTTTCTACTAAATTCTTTAATAAAGTAGTGATTTCGACTATTGTAAAGTTTAGTTGCAATCTGTTTTCATCTAATTTACGGAAATCTAGTAACTGATTAACCAGCTCGAGAAGACGAGTTGAATTCTGACCGATAGCACGTAAATTTTTAGCTACTTTATTTTCATCCGCATTGTCCTGATGAATATTTTCAAGAGATCCATTAATAAGAGTCAGTGGTGTGCGTATTTCATGCGCTATATCAGTAAAGAATTCTATTTTAGCATTTGAAAGCTCACGTTCTTTTTGAATCTCAAATAATCTTTGTCTTTGCAAAATTTTATTTTGCTGTCTTTGTCTGTGCCACGAAAATGCTTTTATTAGAATTCCAATTATTGACAATAAATAAAAGATATAAGCGTAGATGGAGAGCCACCATGGTGGATATATGCGTATTTCCAAACTAGTTATTTCATTCCGGGTGTTATCATTACTTATCTCTTTGACCATAAAACGATAATTTCCAGGGGGTAATTGTGAATAAGTGGCATTGTTTCTTGACGTAAAAATCCAGTCTTTATCAATGCCTTCCATTTTATAGGTGTATTTAGTTGATTCTGAATTTGAAAAATATAGAGCCGAGAAATCAATGCTTATATTGTTTTGATCATGGCTTAAGTATATTTTATCGGTATGTACAATACTTTTTCCAAGAATCTTATTATCGTTTGTCGGAACTATATCTTTGTTGTTGATACTAAGACGGGTTACATATGTTTTGAGTGCTTTATTGTATTTAACTGATCTATTGGGAGTAAATGCGATTAATCCGTCTATACCTCCAAAATAAAAGACTCCATTTCTGCTTTTTGTAGCTGATTTATAATTGAAATGATTTCCTAATAATCCATTGTCGCGTTTAAATACTCTGACATTGTGAGTTTGAGGATCAAGACGTACGAGTCCCATGTTAGTTCCAAACCAGATATTATGATTGTTGTCTTCCAATGCTTTGTAAGATACATCATCTGGTAGACCCTCTTTTTTTGAATAAGTTACAAAAATAGCCCTTTTTGCGTCATACATGCAAATTCCTCCCCGATCGGTGGCGAACCACAGATTTCCTTTATGGTCTTCTGTGATACTACTTATTGAATAAGAACTCAATCCGCTGGGATTTTTAGGTTGCGTAGTAAAATGCTTCCATCTATTTGATTTGGCATCCATTCTGTATACTCCATTGCCCATAGTAGCTATCCATATATTCCCTTTTTTGTCTGGTAAAATATCATAAATATATTGGTGAGCCAGTTCTTTTACCCTTGAAAATTTCATAGTTTTTCCATTCGATACGTAAAGTCCGTCTCCATTACCAAGCCAAATATTTCCTTTTGGATCTTTATTTAATGAAAAAACACTTCCTTCTTCCAGTAAGTTTAGTTGTTGAGGGGTATAATGGGTACAGGAATGAGTCTTTATCGAAATTATATCTAGTCCGTTTTTGAAGTTGCCTATCCATATATTGTCTCCATTGAGCATCATTGTCATTTTCCCATCTTTCTTACCGGGAATATTTAATTTTTGAAACTGTTTGGTTGAAGGCGTGAAAATATTTACATCTCCTTCTTCTGTACAGATCCATATATCATCATTTGGGGCTTCAATCATGTCTCTTATTCTTCTGCTTGACAAAGAAGTTGGTGTATTCATTGGTACGTACTTATCAAATACAAGATTGTAATTTGGTAAATAGTTTACTCCGCCAAATTGTGTTCCTAACCATATGTCTTTTTCTTTATTTTTATATATGCAAAAGATCACATTGTCAGATAGTCCATATGGATGAACAAAGTTTTCACGAATATTAGTTACTTTATTATTTTTTTCATTGATTATATATAATCCATAATTTGTTCCTACCCATAATTCATTATCAGACCACATCAGACTACGTATTATTTTGTAATGGACATCAGGTGCATTTACTTCTGATAGAATGTTATTTCTTATATCATATTTGAGCAGCTTTTCCTCATGAATCCCTACTGCAAGTCCATTATAATAGTCACAGATTGTATAGATGTTTTTTCCATATAGCGATTGGCTATTTCGATCGTTAATGAATTGTTTTAGTTTATTTCTTTTTGATTCGTACTGGAATAATCCTATTCCGTTTGTACCGAACCAGACCTCACCATTTTTACGAACGCACATGCATTCAATATTATTTTTACTTAGCTCACCTTTATGATTTGTCGCAAAGAGCCTTAATTCCTTTGTATATGTATTATAACGAAAAGCTCCCTGATTGGGCGCAACAATCCATATATTCCCTTGATGGTCCGACTGTATATCTGAAATCCATTGTATGATTTGTGTTCCATCATTAGTTTTAAGGTTAAAGAAAGTAAAGACTTCTGTTATAGGATTGAAGATAAAAACTCCCTTGTCTGTACCAATCCAAAGTTCATTATTGCTGTTTTGATATAAAGCAGATATATTGTGATTCCCTATATTTCGTACTTTATCATCGCAATCGAATCGTCGAATACTGTTTCCATCATATCTGTCTAATCCGTTTTTAGTGCCGAACCACATAAATCCCCAACGGTCTTGGATGATACATTTAACATTGCTTTCTGATAATCCTATACTATCATCTATTTTAAGAAAATAATAAGATTTGTTGTTTATGGTACTTGAAATAGCAACTAAAGAATGTGTTAATACGATGAATAATATTAGAGTCCTAAATTTCATAGACAAAGGTTTTATAACAGGTTTTCCGCAAAAGTAATCTAATTTAGATTATTTAGACTGCTAATTTTGATAAAGTTTTCCTGATTTTTAAAATTATATTATGGCTGAAACCTACATTGAATGAGTAAATATAACATTTGTAGCACAAATTATAACAGATGTCCTTTCTTGTATAATTATGGGCACTCTGAAACAAATTTTTCATATTATGAAAATATAAAACGATTGTTTTTTAATTTTTGAAATTACATTTGTTTCTGTGATTTTCGGGTTTAAAACAATATTTATAGATTAACCTTTTTAATATGAAAATTTTGAGATTGGTATTTTTATTTTTGGGTGTAATATTCTCTGTCTGGGGTTATGCGCAGAATAATGTGAAAGCTGGCAAGTGGTATTTTTCGGTAGATAAAACGAAAAATTGTATATCTGTCAGTAAGGATGGACGATTGCTAACTAATGGGCTTTATGCTGCGTATAAGCTAAATGATCAGATTATATCGACTAAGGAGTATACGAGCTTAAAAATGAAGAGTTTCCCTTATAAGGATAAGTTTGGGCAAGGAACTAAAATAGTTGTAAACTACGTCAAGAGAGGACTACCCGAATTGCAACAATTTTTCTATCTCTATCCCAATAAAGATTATTTGTTCACGGAATTTGAAATTAGGGATAAATGCCATAATCTTAAGTCCAACTATATGGCTCCAGTAAATATTGAAAATAGTAGAATGCCATTTAATAATGACGAAAACAGAGCACTATTTATACCGTTTGATAATGATTGTTGGATAAGATATCAGTCTAAACCACTCGCATTTGATACTTTAAGAAGTTATGAAGTTACTGCTATTTATAATATTAAATCTCGTAATAGTTTAGTTCTAGGTTCTGTTGAACACCAAAACTGGAAATCGGCTGTTGATCTATTTAAAGGTGACGGAAAAAATATTCAGAGAATAGTGTGCTTTGGAGGTGTTGCGGACAAGTTAACTCGGGATTCTAAGGAACATGGATATTTAAACGGGTCTATGATAAAGTCTCCCAAAATATTATTGGGGCTCTTTTCTGACTGGAGAGAAGGGCTAGATGAATTTGGTAAAGCTAATGCACTTATTGCTCCTCGTAGACCATGGAACAAAGCTGTTCCTTTTGGATGGAATAGCTGGGGAGTACTTCAATTTAAACTGAATTATAATAAGGCAATGGAGGTATCTGATTACGTCCATGAAAATTTGCAAAACAATAATTTCTGTAATAAAGATAAGATAGTTTATGTGGGACTTGATGCAGGGTGGAGTAAGCTTACAGAGGCCGAACTTAAAAAGTTTGTAATGAAATGCAAAGCAAACGGACAAGTGGCTGGTATATATTGGACTCCATTTACTGATTGGGGCAAGAAGCCAGAACGTGTGGTTGATGATTCTCCCGAATACAAATATGAGGACATTTATCTTTATGCAAATGGGAAACCACAGGAATTAGACGGAGCGTATGCCATTGATCCTACTCATCCAGCTGTTGAGACTATGATGAAGAAGATTTCAGACTTATTCAGAAGATGTGGCTTTGAATATGTAAAGATGGACTTTATGACTCATGGAATGATGGAAAGTGATCACTGGAATAATAAATCAGTATGTACCGGAACACAAGCCTATAATTATGGAATGAAATTGATTGATAAATATTTTAAAGGTATGTATATAAATTTATCTATATCACCTATCTTCCCGGCAAATTATGCACAGTCACGACGAATAGCATGTGATGCATGGAATAAAATAAAAGATACTGAATATACAATGAATGCGTTGTCGTATGGCTGGTGGATTGATAATATATATTCATTTAATGATGCTGACCATGTAGTTTTGCATGATGCTACTGAAGGGGAAAATAGAGCTAGAGTTACTTCGGCCATTATTACTGGGCTGTTTATTTCAGGAGAGGATTTTAGTAATGAAGCAAAAGTTGAAGGCAAAAATAAATCATTTGTGTTCCTTACCAATCCGAATGTTAATGTAGTGGCAAACGGTGTTTCTTTCATGCCAGTAGAAGGTGACGGTATATTATCTGAAAACCAGTTTATGAAGAAAGATTCAGATGCTGTATATTATGTAATTTTCAATTATATGAATGATGATTTTGCTAAAAATATACCTTTGAAACGTTTAGGATTGGATTACACAAAACACTATAAAGCTACTGATCTATGGAATGGCAAGTCTGTTGATCTGGAAGCCGAATTATTAGTTCCAGCAAACGATGTACGTTTTATAAAAATAGTTTCAGGAAGGTAATGTTTTTTCGAGATATTGGTCATAAAATAAATACTTTATGATCGATATCTCACTTTTTGAAAGTGAAATTGTCGCTGAAATTCAAAATGATGATATTATGAATAAATATAGTTGCCTGTTTTCTGTATTCTTTGTTTTGCCAGTTTGTTTTTCATGGCAATCATTGGCTGATTATGTGAATCCGTTTATTGGGGCAACTACTAACACTATAACTGCAAAATCATATAATGAATTGGGAAAAACTTCTGCGGGTGCCACAACTCTGTTTGGAATGGTTTAGGTGAGTCTGAATACAATTACCGGTGGTGACAACTGGCTATAGCTATGAACATTGTAGTATTGAAGGATTTGCATTTACACAAATGAGTGGTGTTGGATGGTATGTAGATTTAGGTAATTTTATTCTATTTATTTAATTTAGTTATATTATTTTATTTGCATAAAAAAAGAGTGGTTATGAATATGATTCTTTCTGACTGGGTTGTTTATCCAAATGGTGAACGTACTATTCTTTTCCGACTAGAAAATGAAGATGGTACTTATATAGAACTCTGTAATTGGGGAGCAAGATGGATTTCTGCATTTTTCCCAGATAAGTATGGCAAACTGGAAAATCTGCTTGTAGGATATGAAAATATAAATGACTACGTTGCCGATCCTTGTTATATGGGAGCTACTATAGGACGTGTGGCTAATCGAATATCAAATGCTAGAATAGAATTGAATTCAAAAATCTATCAGCTGGATGAGAATGATGGTAGAAATTCTAATCACGGTGGCTTTAATGGATTCAATACCCAGTTATGGGAATATGAGGTACTTAGTGATGGAATACGTTTTTTTAGAACATCTCTTGATAATGAGGGAGGATTCCCAGGAAATGTTACTGTAAGTGTAAAGTATCAGCTCCTTAATCATACAGTGGCTATTTCTTATTATGCAACAACAGATTTGGATACATATATTAATCTGACTAACCATGCTTATTTTAATTTAAGCGGCAAAAATTGTAGTATTGGAAGTCAATGTCTTAGAATTAATGCAGATAAAATTTTAGATTCTGATCGGGAATTTATTCCCACTGGGAATATAATCGATGTGACAGGTACTATTTTCGATTTCCGCCATACACAAACAATAGGAAGATATTTTGAAAGCAACAACATACAATTGAAATGGAACAGAGGATATAACAATTATTTCATTCTGAATAAGCATGATAATGAAATACCTGCTGCATATTTACGGGATCAGACAAGCAAAAGAACTCTTACCATTTATACAGATGCATTAGGATTATTTCTTTATACATCTGGGTTTCTTAGGAAACCCCATACCGCTGTTTGCCTTGAAACACAGAATTATCCGGATTCAAGTAGTCATAGAAAATTTCCATCTTGTTTATTGAGATCTGGTGAAGTATATGTTAGTAAAACATGTTATTCTTTTGATGTTGAAATGTAATGCTTTTTAAATCACTAATATATATATATTCATTGTTAGGTATTTAGCCTCAGCTGATCATTAATTGTTTATAATTTAGCTTTTTGACATTTTTGTAATCGCATTCGGTAAGTACCTCTTATCATATATTCTATCCTTGCCGGTTAATTGACCAAAAATCATACAAATAGTTGGTTTTAAGGGGCAAATGTTCTGATTTTTTTTATTGCCTAAATACATATATCAACCAAATGATCATAAACTCGACAGAGAAAGAAAGTCTGTAAGTTTAGCAAAGATATATTTGCCTTGGTTCATTGTTTTTTGTTTTTGGACATAGCTAAAAATAGCATTTCAATTCAAGTCTTTACGCTCTAGAATATTGATAGAACAGAATCAGCTATACAAAAAAAATATAGTAAAGCTGAGGAATAGTTTTTAAAAGTAATGAAAAATGCGCATAAATCATCAGGCGCTCATATTCATTTGAAATGTACCAGAGAAGTGATTATTATGTAATAATCGTGATTTTCAATATCTTTTTTATTTCTCTTGCAACATCTGTGTTATTATTTGGGCAATATAATGCTATATTGCATTTATATTGCTCTTATTTTTGTGCTATGAAATTTTAATAAATATAATCATATAAATATGAGATTATGAAAAATACATTTTGGGGTTTCTTATTGGTTTCTTTCTTTTGGTCTTTGAGCTCGGCCTATGCACAGAGTGGCTCATCTATTAATAATATTAATTCAGGTAATTGGGAGATTATTTATAATAGTAATTCCAAGTGTATGGACTTTTCTTATAAAGGACAGTCTGTTTTGAGAAGTGTTTATGTAAAAATAAAGAATCAGTTAGATTATTTGAAGAGTTCTGATTATTCAATAGTTAATTTATCGGAAGATTCTTTTAGTGATGCTACTGGAAGTGGCACTAAATATACTGTTTTATATACAGGCCTTACTGGAAAACCAGATATTAAGCAAGTTTTTTATATGTATCCAGATCGTACTTATTTCCTTACTGAAGCATACCTACTTTCATCTGCCAAAACCAGCAGTAATTATATGGCACCAATTATGACTGACACTCAATCTTCATTTTTAGATACAGATCCGGATAACAGAGTTGTTAGTGTGCCATTTGATAATGATAAGTGGGTGCGTTATTCAGCATATCCATTGAACAAAGATTCCGTATCCTTTGAGGTTACCACTGTTTTTAGTTCAAAAAAACGTACAGGTTTAGTTTTAGGTTCTGTAGAACATGATACTTGGAAAACTGGTATAAGATACTCAACCTCAGGAAATCAATATATAAATAAAATTGAATGCTATGGAGGTATAACTCATGTAATAACGAACGATATTAATACGGTAGCTTCAGGCCTTCCTTCAAAAGAACATGGGAGTATTTCTGGTACAGTATTGAAATCTCCTAAAGTAATGGTTGGAATGTTTGATGATTGGCGGACAGGTATGGATATTTATGGTGATGTGAATGCTATGATAACACCTCCACGCCCATGGACAAAGGGAAATGTCTTTGGTTGGAACAGCTGGGGAGGTATGGCAGATAAAGTGAATTATAATGGAGTATTGGATGTTTCTGATTTTTATGCGAATAATTTACAAAAATCAAATTTTTCTAATAATGGTACTGTGTATATTGTGTTAGATTCATATTGGGATAATATGACTGAAACGCAATTAAAGGATTTTGTAAATCATTGTTTGGCTAATGGTCAGCAACCGGGTATATACTGGTCTCCATTTTCAGATTGGGGAGAAAATGGAGATCGATTTATGGAAGGAAGTACTTTCTATTATAAGAGTGCATACCTTTATGTTAATGGTAAAATTCGTAAAATAGCTTCACGAGCCTTAGATCCAACGCATCCAGGTACTAAAGCCCGTATGGTATATTTTATTAATAAGTTTAAGTCGTGGGGATTTAAGTATATTAAATTAGATTTTTTAAATAATGGAATTTTAGAGGCTGATAGTTACTATGATAAAAATGTGACAACAGGAGTTCAGGCTTATAATGTAGGAATGAAATATTTGAGTGATCTCTGTGGTAATGATATTTATCTTGGATTATCAATTGCACCTCTGTTCCCTTCTCAATATGGAAATGGCAGGCGAATAAGTTGTGATGCATGGGGATCTGCTGATAATAGCGAATATGTATTGAATAGTCTATCATATGGATGGTGGCTGGATAGGGTATATAATTTTAACGATCCTGATAATGCTGTATTGACTGGATTTACTGAGGGAGAGAATAGAATGAGGATGACTTCTCTAGCGACAACGGGAATGTACATTTTAGGAGATAATTTTAGTTATAAAGGCACTTATCCAGGAACCGATCAAGCACGTCAAAAAGCTTTAAAGTTTGCCACGAATATTGAAATTAATGAAATCGCAAAATTAGGACGTTCATTTTATCCTGTAGAAGGTACCACTGCACTAGGCGCTGATAAGGCAGAGTGTCAGTTTATGCTCAAATCAGACAATTGTGTATACCTTGCTATTTATAATTATAATGCTAATTCTGCATATTCTGGAAGTATAGATTTGAGCAGACTTGGACTCAAGTTGATGGATGTTAAGTCCGTTAAAGAATTGTGGATTGGAAATAGCTTAACATTATCAGGTGAAAGTCTTGGATTTTCCGTGCCAGCTCACGATGTGCAACTATTTAAGTTAGATCTTCAAAACAACCAAACTTCACTTTCCGCCGTCAAGACTGATACTATTTTAGTAAATGTCAGAGGATCGCTATTAACTGTTCAAACTAAGGTTCCTGTTAAAAGCGTTAATATAACTACTCTTAATGGTTGCTTGGTTAAATCAATAACTTCTGGTTTAGGGGTAGCTACTGTTTCTGTTAACTTATCAACATTTCTGAAGGGCGTTTTTTTAGTTCAGGTTATCACAAATGATAATAAAAAAACTACTCGTAAAATAATATACACTTAGATATCTTATAATAAAGATTATATGATGTATGTCTTGTGAAATAGAAATATTGTATTTACTGCAACATTTTTATTTCAACTGCAACATTTATGCTATTTTTTGAATAAAATGAGGCTATTCAGCTATCATTTAATAAATACTTTTGGATTCGAATAAGTAATGACTTAATTATTAATACTAAAAAAGCAAACATGAGAATGAAGAAAATTAATGAACTCAAATGGCAAAATTTAACAACTAAATCGCTGTTATTTTTTGCTGTTATCACGATGATGCCCTGTACTTCAAAAGCGGAGGGAGCTAAAATTTATCGTGGGGAAATGGTACAATCAATAAACCAACAAAGAAAAACAATAACTGGTATAGTCAAAGATTCTAATGGAGACCCATTAATTGGAGTAAGCGTTTATATAAAAGATACCTCTAAAGGTGCAATTACTGATGTTAATGGCTTATTTACTCTGGATGAAGTAACAGATAATGCAATCCTCAATATTTCGTATATTGGTTACATTCCGCAAGTGGTTACTATTGGAAAGCAAAATCATTTATCCATTGTAATGAAGAGTGATGTAAAATTGATGGATGAAGTTGTTGTCGTTGGTGCTTCCTTTAAAAAAAGTGATTTAACAGGAGCTGTAGGTAGTGTTAGCCAAAAAGTTTTGGAAGAAAAGCCTGTTACAACTATAAATCAAGCAATTCAAGGTAGAGTTGCTGGTGTTTTTATCTCAAATGGAACACGTCCAGGTGACGATGCTTCAATAAAAATTCGTGGAGTAAACACTATTAATACTTCAACGGATCCTATATATGTAGTAGATGGTTTAGTTATGGACAATTTTGCTTCAGGCTTTAATTCTATTAATCTAAATGATGTTGCATCTATAGAAGTTTTGAAGGATGCTTCTGCCACGGCCTTATATGGTTCGAGAGGTTCCAATGGCGTTGTTCTGATCACAACTAAAAAGGGAAAAACAGGTGAAGGTAAAATTAGCTATGACGCTTGGTTTGGTGTTCAGAATTTTGCAAAAGTTCCCAAGACTATGAATACAAAGCAGCTGTTTGAATTAAGAAAAGATGCGTATGTCAATGGATTTAGAGCTACAAATCCAAATGGAGATGTTAATCAATATATCAACAATGTTGTTATGGGATCTAACACTGTTTTTGCTGATTATGAGTTCGATGCATACAAAAATAATAAGAACGATAATTGGCTGGATGAGGTAACACGTACGGGATTACAACAAAATCATACGTTAAGTTTTTCGGGTGGAACAGATAAAGGATCATATTATATGAGCTTAGGTTATTCAGACCAGAAGGGTTTAATGAAAAAATCTGGTCAAAACAAGTATACAGGGCGTATTAATGCTGATCAATTAATAAAATCTTGGTTAAAAGTTGGTACAAATACATCATTCACCCGTATTAAAGACGAGATTGTAGATGATGGAGTTATGAATCGTGCACGTAATGCAAATCCTATGTTAGCTATTGATACAAATATTCCTACATTAAATTATCAAGGTATTTTTGATCAAAATAACTTCAATCCAATAAGATCTTTGGAGTGTGATAATGATCGCTTTCGTAGTAGAATATTATCAGCCAATTATTTAAATATCAATCCAATAAAAGGACTAAATATTCGTACTTCAATCTCATTGGATTATGTCGATGAGAATGCATTCAGATATACTCCAAAAGATATATATGAATCAATTCGTTATTCAGCTGATGGTGAAGCTTATCATAGTCGTGATAATCGTTTGACCTGGCAATGGGATAATACAGTATCATACGATAAAACAATAAACAAGCATAAATTTAACGGACTATTGGGTACTAGTACCACACGTGTTGACAGAAATTATACTACAGCTACAGGACGTGGCTTTGGCACTGACTTATTTTCATATTATAACATTGGTTCTTCTTACAAAAAGAATGAAAGAGATATTAATTCAGACTTTGTTACAGCTACATTAATGTCATATATTGCAAGAGCTAACTATAGTTATGCTGATAAGTATTATTTAACGGCAACAGCTCGTTATGATGGTTCATCCAAATTTGCCAAAGGTCATCAATGGGGTCTTTTCCCATCTTTTTCAGGTGCATGGAATATTGCAGAGGAATCATTTATGGAAGATCAAAAAATATTTGACCAATTAAAATTACGTCTTGGATACGGAGTTGTGGGCAATCAAAATATAGACAATTTTGCTTTTAGAAGCTTATATAGCCCTAGTGTTAATAACGGTCAAGTTTCTTATGTCTCAAACGGACGTAGAGGCACTGAAAATATAACTTGGGAAAAGCAAAAACAGTTTAATGTTGGTTTAGATATGGGAGTACTAAACAATCGCGTACGTCTGTCTGCTGACGCCTTCTTTATAAAAAATAAAGACTTATTAATGAACCGTTCATTACCAACTACATCAGGATTTAATAATGCGTTTGAAAATATAGGAGCTATTGAAAATAAGGGAATTGAATTTACTTTGAATGTAAATGCTATTCAAACAAAAGATTTCCAATGGAATATTTCAGCGAATTTGTCTGCTGATAAGAATAAGATTACTCAATTGTATGGTACTAACGATGTTATTTATAGCGTTGATGGTGATAGAAATATTCAAAAGGAAGGTAACCTGTTTTTGGGTAAATCAAGAAATACAATTTATATCTGGAGAACTGGAGGGATAGCACAAGCTTCTGATCTTGAACGATTAAGCAAAATTAATTTTAATGGATATAATGTAGGTGCTGGTGATTTATATCCATTGGATGTAGATGGTAACAAGTCCATAGATGAGAAAGACCGAGTCGTTATTGGATCTAGTGATCCTAAATTTTATGGTGGCTTTTCAACCGATTTTTCATGGAAAGGACTTTCACTAAATGCTGTATTCAATTATTCATATGGCGCAAAAAAATTGAGTCCTTACTATGAAGGTTTAATAACTAGTGTGGGTAATAGTATTGCATCTGTAGATTTACTTGATAGATGGACTTCTGAAAATACAGATGCAAAATTCCCTCGTGTACTAACAGGATTTGATTACAATCATTACAGTGCTAGCCAAATGGATTTTAGTGTTCAGAATGCTTCTTTTTTAAGACTCTCTACTTTAACCTTATCATATACTTTCTCAAATAGTATTGTAAACAAGTTAAAGCTTGGTAGTTTACGTGTTTATGCTACAGGTTCAAATTTATTCTGTCTGACTAGTTATAATGGTTATGATCCAGAAACTGGTGATTGGTATCCTCCAACTAAAATGTATGTATTTGGATTGAATGTAAGTTTCTAAGAATTTCCTTAGATATTAATTTATTTGTAATTAAAATAACTATGAAAAGTATAAAAAAGAATATTACTGCATGTGCAATGGGAGTAATCCTTGCTTTTAATGCAACTTCTTGCTCAGATTTTCTGACCCAAGAATCAAAAACATCTTTAACAGAAGATCAGGTTTTTTCTAAAATTGAGAATGTAGAGCCTTTAGTAATGGGATTATATACAAGTTATCGTGGATGTAAACAGGGAAGAAATGGCCTTATGACTAATCTTGGGCTTGACGAGACTCAGCAGGGCAATTTTCAGCTTATCTCTTCTGGGGGACAAGCTGGATTGGATAAATACAATGGCCTATTAAATTCTACATCCACTCAGGTAACTGCTGTTTGGTCGAATAGATGGCCGGTTGTTACAGCTGCAGCAAAAGCTATATATGCACTGAGTTTTACAGATGAAGATCCGCAAAAAGCAAAACAATTATTAGGTGAGGCCAGTTTTATTCGGGGAATGTTGATGATGGAATTATCAATGTATTGGGGTGAAATTCCAATTATTGATATGGCACGTACTAAAGAACTAGGTTTAGGACGTCAGCCACTCAAAGGTGTGTGGGAATATATTATCAATGACTTTAAGATTGCAGCAGATAATTTACCTGATCATTGGGATGATCCTAAACGTGCTACCTCAGGAGCAGCTTTGGCAATGTTAGGTAAAGCATATATGTATGCTCCAGTTGAGACTGGCTATCGCGACTTTTCAAAGGCTAAAGATTGCTTCGATAAAATGATTGGTCGTTATCAACTAGTTTCCAATTATGCCGATTTATTTGCTTATGATAAACCTAATTCTTCAGAATCTATTTTTGAATTGCAGTTTAACAATATTTGGCCTGACTGTAATTATTGGCAATTTGATTGTGGATCAAGAGCAATAGATTCCTGGTTCAGTCAAGGATGTCATTTCTCTGGTTACGACTTTTTAGTTCCAACTCCATTTGTATACAAAACTGTAGAAAAAGGTGGAATATGGGAGGATGGTGATACTCGTAAAGATGCAAGCCTTCGTTATAATTTTGATTATCATGGTGTAACTCCAGATTTAAGTAAAACTCAATGGACTGGTACTACTGATGAGTTAGATCCACACATTAAGAAATTTGAAGATCCGCGTACAGATTCTGATAATGGTGATATTCGAAACATGTGGAATTCTGGAAAGAACTTCGCCGTAATCCGTTTAGCTGATATTATTTTATTGTATGCTGAATGTCTGAATGAATTAGGTATGACTTCTGATGCAGTGAAAATGGTAAATGATAAAATACGTACTCGGGCTTGGAGAGGTACATTACCTGAAGACAAAAAATGGAATACAGTAATGTCACAGGATGAATTCAGGGTTAAAATTTTGGATGAACGTATGAGAGAATTATGTTTTGAGGGTTGGCGCCGAATGGATTTGATTCGTACCAGTAAGTTTGTTCAGTTAGTAAAGGAAAGAAATCGTTGGGCAAAAGAATCGGGAACAATTCAGAATTTTAATGTTCGGTATCCAATACCTGACACTGAAATAAAAGGAAATGATGATTTCACTCCAGAAGATCAGAATCCTGGTTATTAATTACTATAGAGGTATTAGTTTTTAATTGAGATTAGTTTTCATAATAGTACTCTCACCCTCAATGGGTGAGGGTACTTCATGAAGATTGATCCTATATTGCTTAATAATGAAAAAAGTTATATTTATAATTGCATTGTTTTTTTCTTTGCAAGTTTCAAGAGCAGATAATCAAAATCAGATCTCTATAAGTACCTTGGATACAGAGTTATTGATTAATGTATCTCCCAATGGTCGTATTTATCAGTCTTATTTGGGAGCAAAATTAAGCAAGGAACCGGATAAAGCTAGTCTATTTGAATTTCAAAAGACAAGCGGTGATTCCAATAATCCCAATAAAATATGGGAATGTTATCCAGTTTCTGGGACCGAAGATTTTTTTGAGCCTGCTTTTGCTATTCGACACAATGATGGCAATCCTACAAGCGTACTTTACTACTTATCTCACAATGTTCGTAAGATAGATGACAATATTACTGAAACAACTATTAAACTTAAGGATAACCTTTATCCTGTATATGTCACATTACATTATGTAACATATTCAAAAGAGAATATATTCAAGACTTGGACTGAAATAAGCCACAAAGAAAAGTATCCCGTAAACATATCCAGATATGCTTCGTCTTTTCTGTATTTTTCAGAACCATCATATTATTTGAATGAGTTTAGTGGAGATTGGGCAAAAGAAACAAAAATGAGCACTCAACAACTTTCGTTTGGAAAAAAAATTATTGATTCGAAGTTGGGTACTAGAGCTGCAATGTTTGCTTATCCATTTTTTGAACTGGGATTTGGTAATACTGCTAACGAAAATTCCGGTAAAGTACTTATGGGTACAATTGGCTGGACAGGAAATTTTAGTTTTACTTTTGAAGTAGACAACATGGGGTGCTTACGTGTTATCTCTGGAATTAATCCTTATGCATCAGATTACACCTTGAAACCCAGCGATATTTTTACGACTCCTGAATTTATTTTCACCTTAAGTAATCAAGGTGTTGGTCAAGGTAGCAGAAATTTCCATCATTGGGCTCTGAACTATCAATTGAAAGATGGTAAGGGGGATCGTCTTACTTTGCTTAATAATTGGGAAAATACAGGATTTGATTTCAATGAAGAAAAAATTGCTAATCTGTGCAAAGAAACTAAAAAATTGGGTGTAGATATGTTTTTGCTTGATGATGGATGGTTTGGAAATAAATATCCTAGAATAGACGATCATGCCGGACTTGGTGATTGGGATGTTACAAAAAGTAAATTACCTCATGGCATTCCTTTTTTAGTAAAGGCGGCAAAAGCTGAAGGTGTTAAATTGGGCATCTGGATTGAACCAGAAATGGTTAATCCTAAAAGTGAATTGGCAGAAAAGCATCCTGACTGGATTATTTCTTTGTCGAAACGTGAACCATATTATTTCAGAAACCAGTTAGTACTTGATTTATGCAATCCAAAAGTACAAGATTATGTTTACAGCATCATTGATAATCTGATGATAGAGAATCCGGATCTGGCTTTTATGAAATGGGACTGCAACAGCCCAATTACTAATATTTATTCCCCTTATTTAAAAGGTAAACAGGGGCAATTATATATTGATTATGTTAGAGGGCTTTATAACGTAATGAATCGGGTGAAAAAAAATTATCCCAATCTTCCTTTGATGTTATGTTCGGGTGGCGGAGGCCGGTGTGATTATGAAGCACTAAAATACTTCACAGAATTTTGGTGTAGTGATAATACTGATCCGGTAGAAAGAATATTTATTCAATGGGGATTTTCCCATTTTTTTCCATCAAAAAGTATGTGTGCTCATGTAACAAACTGGAGCTCTAATACAAGTATTAAATTTCGTGTGGATGTTGCTATGATGTGTAAATTAGGGTTTGATATTAATTTGCAGAGTTTAAAAGAGCCTGAGATGGCATTTTGCCATCAGGCAATTGAAAACTATAAGCAATTAAAAAATGTAATTTATAATGGTGATTTATATCGTTTGTTTTCACCTTATGATGGCAATCATTCTGCATCATTATATGTTACAGAAAATAAGTCACTTTTATTTGCATATGATATACATCCTCGATTTGGAGAAAAACTATTTCCTGTGAAATTACAAGGATTAAATCCTACTACAATGTATAGATTGAAAGAAACTAATCTCATGTCAGGACATGATTCTGATTTTAGACAAAATGGTCAACTCTATTCAGGATCATTCCTTATGAATATTGGTCTTGATGTATTCACTACTCAACAAACACATAGTCGGGTTATTGAGATTACTGCAGAGTAGAATTAAATAAATAGTTGAAAAGAAATTTTAGAATATTAATAAGGCTTTTATTGTAAAATATATTTTATAATATAGGCCTTATTTTAATTTGATACCAATGAAAAAACGAATGAATAATTTATCCTTGAAAATAGTCTTATTCTCTGCATTCATGCTTTTAAGTTTTTATATAGGGATAAATGCAAGGCCGGTGTTACCAGTTTTATTTACAACTAATATGGTGTTACAACAAAATGCTCAAACTCCGATATGGGGTAGCGCTACTCTCAACAAAAACGTGAAAATAACTACTTCCTGGGATAAGAAAGTAATTATTATTAAAGCCGATTCTAAGGGCTTATGGCGTACAATAATTTCTACTCCTTCAGCAGGCGGTCCTTATGAAATTAAGATCTCGGACGGAAGTGAAATAAAACTTACCAATGTTATGATTGGGGAAGTTTGGATATGCTCAGGCCAATCTAACATGGAAATGCCAGTAGCTGGGTGGGGGCAAGTAATGAACTATAGACAAGAAATGTCTAATGCAAATTATCCTAACATAAGGTTACTGCAGATAAAAAAAACAACGGCTCCGGTTCCTTCAGATATTTTAAATGCTAATTCTGCATCCTGGAATACTTGTTCTCCGGCTTCAGTTGAAAATTTTTCTGCTGTGGCTTATTTCTATGCAAGAGAACTAAGTCGTAAGTTGAATATTCCTATTGGAGTAATCGATGTAACCTGGGGAGGAACACCTGTTGAAGCATGGACTAGTGGAAATTCTCTTTCATATTTTCCGGAATTCAAAGATAAGTTGGAAATAGCTTGCAATTATGGCAAAAATACAGAATCAACTTTGGCTTTTGAGAAGAAAGTAAGAGATAGTTGGGTTAGTCAATGTGAAGCAAGAGATCAAGGGCTGATAAATACATGGTACTCTAGTCAATATGATACATCTTCATGGAGCGTAATGCTTATACCACAATATATGGAAAAAACTTTGGGAGACAATTTTAATGGTATAGTATGGTTCAGAAAGGATATAAATATTCCCGGAAGTTGGGTTGGTAAAGATAATGTAGCTCTGGAGTTGGGACCAATTGACGATGAAGATATTTGCTATTTTAACGGTGTTGAAATTGGGAGAACGTCGGGGTATAATGTGGATAGACATTATATTATTCCGAAAAAACTAGTAAAAGCAGGAATCAACAATCTAACAATTCGTGTTTATGACTCCGGTGGTGAAGGTGGCATCTATGGTAAAGCAGAACAAATTTATATTGCACAAGGTAGTAAAAAAATGGGCTTAAATGGAGATTGGAGGTATTGTGTAGGAGCCAATCAAAAGTGTTTGCCCGCTACTCCTGTACCAGTTCTGAATAATCCAAGTTATCCATCTTCTCTTTATAATGCAATGATTCACCCACTTATTCCATTTGCGTTTCAAGGAGTTATTTGGTATCAAGGTGAAGCTAATGAAAATAGAGGTTACCAATACCGCGATCTTTTTTCGGTAATGATCAGAGATTGGCGTAGCGCTTGGAACCGAAATTTTCCATTCTACTTTGTTCAATTAGCCAATTACAAGAAACAAGCTGAGAAACCAGGTGATTCAAATTGGGCAGAGGTAAGAGAGGCGCAGTCTATGGTTTTAAATATTGAGAATACTGGCATGGCTGTTATTACGGATATTGGTGAAGGAAGTAATATTCACCCCAAAAACAAACAAGAAGTGGCTAGACGTTTATCTTTAATTGCACTAACAAATATATATAATAAAAAAGCTGAATATTCCGGACCAAGATTTAAGTCGTATTGTATAAAAGGTAATAAAATTGAAATTAGCTTCACCCATTCAGAAGGCTTAATGGCAAAAACAGGCAAACTACTAGGTTTTGCGGTTGCAGGACCCGATCATATTTATTATAATGCTGATGCTGAAATTGTCAATGGGAAAGTTTCTGTTTTTTCTTTAAAAGTACCATATCCTGTAGCTGTACGCTATGATTGGGCTGATAATCCGGAATGTGCATTATTTAATAGAGATGAACTGCCTGCTTCTTCTTTTCGTACTGACGATTGGCCTGGAATAACCTATAATGTTAAGTAGCATGAGTTACTTGTTTTAATTTAATATGATGATGAAAGAACGTACTCTGTCTATTTACCTGATTGGAATGCTTTTGTTTTCAATAGGAATAAAAGCTCAGGATGTTACCCAATGGGTGAATCCTTTTATTGGTACGGGAGCTGTTGCTTCTAGTTTATCCGGAAATAATTATCCTGGAGCCACAGTTCCATTCGGAATGGTGCAATTAAGTCCTGATACTCGTCTGGCTCCTAATTGGGGCCAAGCTTCAGGATATGATCATAATGATAAGGTTATTGTGGGCTTTAGTCATACTCGATTAAGTGGCACTGGTGTGGCCGATCTAATTGATGTATTACTTATGCCTACTGTAGGTGAGGTTCATACTATTGCAAAGGAAAATCCGGAATCAGGTAACGGGTACCAGTCACATTTTTCGCATGACCAAGAAAAGGCATTCCCCGGATACTATCAGGTATTGTTAAAGGATTATGATGTAAATGCTGAGCTTACTGCTACTACTCATGTAGGAATTCATCGTTACACGTATCCAAAAGTAAATCATGCGCATCTGGTTTTAGATCTTGACCATTCAGCCCAGAAAGGTGACTGGGATCGACGGATTATTCAGTCGCAGATACGAGTTGTTGATGATTCTACTGTTGAAGGATACCGTATCATTACAGGGTGGGCGAAACTCAGAAAGGTTTATTTTCAGATTAAGTTTTCAAAGCCGATAGTATCTACTCTTTTGATAAGTGGAGATAAACAGTATAATGATGGGATAGTTGTCAATGGAACAAATTTAAAAGCTGTTTTCGATTTTGATACATCAGATAAAGAAAAACTTATAACTAAGGTTGCTTTATCTCCGGTATCAATAAAAAATGCCGGTTTAAATATGGATAAAGAGGTCTCAGGCTGGAATTTTGACGAATTCGTAAACCAGGCTAAAATAAAATGGAATAATGAATTAAGCAAGATAAAAGTAAAAGGGTCAACTCTACAAAAAGAAATTTTTTACACAGCTTTGTATCATACTATGGTTCAACCTAATACTATTTCCGATGTAAATGGAGAGTTTATGGCTCCGGATTATTCTACTCAAAGAATTCCTGAAAGCGAAACGGAATATTCTACTTTTTCATTGTGGGATACTTTTCGAGCTGCACATCCATTATATACGTTATTGCAACCGGAACGAACTGTCGATTTTGTGAATAGCATGTTACGTCAATATCAATACTATGGCTATTTGCCTATTTGGCAACTATGGGGACAGGAAAATTATTGCATGATAGGGAATCACTCTATACCAGTAATTGTTGATGCTGTTTTAAAGGAAATTCCTGGAATAGATAAGAATAAGGCTTATGAAGCTGTACTCAATAGCTCAATAATCTCTCACCCTAATTCTTCCTTTGATGTATGGGAAAAATATGGCTATATACCGGAAAATATTCAAACGCAATCTGTATCCATCACCCTTGAACAGTCTTTTGATGATTGGTGTGTTGCACAATTGGCTAAAAAAATGGGTAAATTAGACGATTATCAACGTTTTATTAAACGTTCTGAATTTTATAGAAATCTATTTAATCCTGTTACAAAGTTTTTTCAGCCCAAGGATGATAAAGGTTATTGGATAGAACCTTTTGATCCATACAAGTATGGTGCCAACGGAGGTTATCCTTTTACAGAGGGTAACGCTTGGCAATATTTCTGGTCTGTACAACATCAGATTCCTTCTTTAGTAAAACTAATAGGAGGAAATAAAGCTTTTTCTCAAAAGCTGACTCAATTTTTTACTTCAACCAAACAAAGTGGAAAAGTTAACGGAAATGCTTCTGGTTTTATTGGGCAGTATGCACATGGTAATGAACCAAGTCACCATGTAGCTTATTTATATGATTATGTTGGTGAACCATGGAATACGCAAAAATATGTTGCATTGATAGCAGATAGTCTTTACAATAATACTTCAGCTGGATATGCTGGAAATGATGACTGTGGAGAGATGTCTGCATGGTATGTGTTCAGTGCAATGGGATTTTATCCGGTAAATCCAGCCAGTGGTGTGTATGCAATTGGAACTCCACTTCTTGATGAGAGCATAATATCTTTGTCTGGTGGTAAAACATTTACTATTCGCGCTCAGCATCGTACAAAAAGGAATATCTATATTCAGTCGGCACTATTAAATGGAAAGCCATTTCATGGTAGTTTTATTACTCATCAAAGTATGCTCAATGGGGGAGTTCTAGAATTTAAAATGGGAGAGAAACCGTGTAAAAAATATTAATTAATTCTTAAATAGATAATAAAAAATAACAATGAAAATAATAAAGAAAATCGAATATGCAGCTCTACTGTTTACTCTTTTGTCGATAACTGGATATGCATCACCAAAGGGTGATAAAAGTTTTACTCTTTGGTACAAACAACCGGCAAAAGAATGGATGGGATCTATTCCGGTTGGGAATGGACGATTGGGAGCAATGATTTATGGTGGTGTTGATGAAGAGACTTTGGCCTTGAATGAGATATCTTTATGGTCGGGGCAGCCGGATTCAACTCAGAATGACCTTTGTGGTAAAGAGAATCTGGCGCAGATAAGAAAGCTGTTTTTTGAGGGGGATATTCCTGAAGGAAATAGGCTTGGCACTAAGTTCTTGTCTGGACATGGAAAATCTTTCGGCACACATTTACCTTTAGGTGATCTAAAAATAAGTTTTACTTATAATTCTGGGGAGACAAATAATTACTGTCGTGAATTAGACCTGGAAAATTCTATTGCAACCGTTTCTTTTGATAAAGGTGATGTACACTTTATCCGGGAGTATTTTTGTAGCAAGCCAGATGAAGTATTTGCTATCAGAGTGGCAGCAAATAAACCTGGTCAAATAAACACAAAGCTTTCTTTGGATTTGTTACGTAAATCTTCTGTAAAGATAAACCAAGACGGACTTTTTCTTTCCGGACAAGCTCTATTCCCCAATATGGGACCTGGAGGAGTACACTTTGTTGGCATGATCCGTATTGTTCCTAAAGGTGGGAAAGTTTCTGTATCCGATAATTTATTAAAAATAGAAAAAGCGGATGAACTTTATATTTATGCAGACATCCGTACTGATTTCAACTCAAAAAATTATCAGCAAATTTGTAAGAAGACAATAGGTAACTGTCTGAATAGAGGATATCAGCAAATGAGACATAGCCACATAAGTGATTATCGTAATCTTTACGGGCGGATGCAGATTTCACTTGGTGAAGATAAGAGTAACTTACCAACTGATGAAAGATGGATGCATATTAAAAAAGGTGAAACAGATCCAGCTTTTGATGCTCTTTTTTATCAGTATGGCAGGTATATGCTTATTTCCAGCTCAAGAAAAGGTTCTCCATTACCTGCTAACTTGCAAGGAATATGGAATGATAATCTAGCCTGCAATATGCCTTGGACATGTGATTATCACTTGGATATAAATATTGAGCAGAACTATTGGGCAGCTAATGTTGCTAATTTGGCAGAATGCAATGAGCCACTATTCTCTTATCTGGCATTACTCGCAAAAGCTGGGCATGAAACGGCAAAAAAAATGTATGGTTGTGATGGCTGGGTTGCGCATACTATTACAAATGTATGGGGCTACACGGCTCCTGGAGGTGAAGTAGGGTGGGGACTCTGTCCATCTGCCGGAGCGTGGCAGGCCACTCAGTTATGGAAGCACTATCTTTATACAATGGATAAAGAATATCTGGCAAAAGTAGGCTATCCATTATTGAAAAAAACAGCTCAGTTTTTTGTGGATTATATGGTTGAGGATCCGAATACCGGTTATTTGGTAACAGGACCAAGTATCTCACCAGAAAATGGGTTTAGTTATAAAGGAGAAACATGGTCGCTTTCTATGATGCCAACAATTGACCGTGCTGTAGTATATTACATCTATAATGCTTGTATTGAATCATCCAAAATTTTAAATATTGATTCAAAATTCCGTTCCCGACTGGAGAAAGACATTAAGAGACTACCTCCGTTAGCAGTAAGTAAAGAAGGAACTATAAAAGAATGGCTCCTCGATGTAGAAAGAGCAGATCCCAATCATCGCCACTCTTCTCATTTGATTTCTCTATATCCATTAGATGAAATATCATACACAAAGACTCCGCGACTAATGTCGGCGGCTCGAAAATCAATCGAAAAACAATTGAGTGCACCAAAGTGGGAAGATACTGAATGGAGTCGAGCCAATATGATTAATTTTTTTGCTCGGACTAAAGATGCAGATAAAGCTTATCATTCTTTGCAAGGGTTATATCGTGAATTTATGCGTGAGAATCTTATGACAGTTTCTCCGGCAGGTATTGCTGGTGCCGAAAAAGATATATTTAGCTTTGATGCAACAGAAGCTGGAGTTGCAGGCATTTCGGAGATGCTTCTACAAAGTTATGATGGCTTTATTGAATTTCTTCCTTCATTACCTTCTCAGTGGATTAAAGGTGCCGTTTCAGGTATTTGTGCTGAAGGTGGATTAGTTGTTAATATGTCATGGAATAATAGTAAGATAGTAAATGCAAAGATAAAATCTATGGTTAAACATTCTTTCAGCATTTTACTACCTGAGGCCTGGGGTACTCCTCATTTTGAAATTAATAACCAAATAATAACTCCTGTTAAAGATGGACAGTTATATCGAATAGATATGATTCAACAATCAGTATTGACAATTAAATATTAGTAATATGAAATTTAAGTATTTATTATTTGCATTTTTATTAATGAGTATAATTGGTGCACAAGCAAAAGTTACTTATCGGAGCCTATCTCAGAATTGGGAATTTCGGCAGGCACGGTCTGAAATTTGGTATCCGGCTACAGTTCCTGGCTGTGTGCATACAGATTTAATGGCAAACAAAATTATTGATGATCCATTTTATCGTCTGAATGAAAGAGCCGTTCAATGGGTGGATAAAGAGGACTGGATGTATCAGACATACATTGATGCTACTGATGATGAAATAAATTCATCTAATCAGGAACTGGTATTCAAGGGGCTCGACACCTATGCAGATGTTTATCTGAATAGTGTTTTGCTTGTTAAAGCAAACAATATGTTTCGTGAATGGAGGTGCAATGTGAAGGGCATTCTTAAAGAAGGACGTAATCATCTGGAAGTTTATTTTAATTCTCCGGTCAAGGTTGATGTTCCTAAATGGGATGCGTTACCCTATCAGCATTCCACCGGACCTGATCAGGCTGAAAATGGTGGATTATTTGGAAAGCGGATCAGTATTTTCGCAAGAAAAGCAGGTTATCATTACGGATGGGACTGGGGACCACGCTTTGTAACCTCCGGTATCTGGCGGCCGGTTTATCTGGAGACATGGAACAAGGCACGTATTCGTAATGTACAATTTATACAAAAAGATGTTACTGCTTCTCGTGCAAATGTGAGCTCTGTAGTTGAAGTACTTAGTGATAGTGCAGTGGATAATGCTTCTATACGTGTAATGGCAGATGGCAAGATATATGCTTCTAAACAAGTGAACCTTACAAGAGGGTTGAATAGAGTAGCTTTGGATTATACCATTAAAAAACCACATTTGTGGTGGACTAACGGACTTGGAGAGCCTTATTTATATAAATTTAATACTAGTCTGATCCTTGAGAAAGAAAGTGAAGTTGATGCCAAAGATGAACGTATTGGAATTCGTTCTTTAAAGCTTGTATTAAAGGAAGATCAGTATGGGCATGCACTTTATTTTGAACTTAACGGACACCCTGTTTTTATGAAAGGTGCAGATATGATACCTTGTGATAATTTCCTTCCTCGTGTAACCGATTCAATTTATCACCGCACCGTTATGGATGCCAAGAATGTAAATATGAATATGATTCGTGTTTGGGGAGGTGGCATTTACGAGGTCGATAAGTTCTATGATTTTTGTGATCAGAATGGAATCCTTGTTTGGCAGGATTTTATGTTTGCTTGCTCAACTTACCCAGCTGATTCTGCTTTTCTGGAAAATGTACGTCAGGAAGCGATCTATAATGTTGAACGTTTGCGTAATCATCCGTGTATAGCTGTATGGGCTGGTAATAATGAGTGTCAGGATGTTTGGTACGGTTGGGGTGGAAGGAAACAGATGTATGAGAAACAAGGTTATGCTGATGTTATTTTTAAGCAATTTCATGATCTGTTCTTCGGAGTATTACCCGATGTGGTAAAAAAGTATGGGGGAGGAATCAGTTACCGCCCATCATGTCCGTTTGCATTTGATGATACTCCAAGTGATGGAATAAATGGAGATGATCATTATTGGGGAGTATGGCATGGCCGTGATTCTATCAATCATTATAATATTCGCCGTGCACGTTTCTTTAGCGAATATGGTTTTCAGTCGTTTCCTGAATATGAATCGGTGAAAAGATATGCACCAGAGGAGCATGATCACAACATTTTTTCAGAAGTAATGATGGAACATCAAAAAGCCGGGAGTTATGCAAATAAACTTATTGAGGAGTATCTTCTGAAAGATTATCGCAAGCCAAGGAATCTTGAGGAATTTCTTTACGAAGGAATGATTCTTCAGGGAGATGCTATTAAAGCGGCTATGGAAGCTCATAGAAGAGATATGCCATATTGTATGGGAACATTATTCTGGCAGCTTAACGATTGCTGGCCGGTTGCTTCATGGTCGAGCCGTGATTATTACGGACGCTGGAAAGCACAGCATTATTTCACTAAAAAAGCTTACGATGATATCCTTGTTTCACCTGTGGCTATGAGGGATACTATTTCAGTATCAGTAGTATCCGATAGATTAAAACCTGTAAAAGGAAAGTTTACTCTACAGATGATAACCCTTGATGGCATTGTTGTATCTACTCACTCTTTTGATTATACTGCACCGGCGAACACATCGAAGAAGATTTTTACAGCACGTCTTAAAGATGTATTAGGCCGTTTCAATGGGAGTGATGTTATATTTTATGTTACTTTCGATACGAAAGAGAAACAATATTATAATATTGCTTATGCTGCTAAACAAAAGGATATGAATTATGGACGTCCCGGCATTCATAAAGAAATAAAAGTTATTGATAAAGGATTTGAAGTAACACTCAGTTCAAAATATTTTGTTCGTGGAGTTTTTCTTTCAATAGATGGCATCGATAATTTCTTCGAAGATAATTACTTTGATTTGTTACCTGGTATACCACGTACAATAAAAGTTGAAACAAGCCTGAGCTTAGAAAAATTTAAAAATCAACTGAAAATAAGATCATTGAATGATAATCAATAAATAAAGATTCATACAGATCAATTAACTATTGATTTGTATGAATTGTTTGTTTTTATCGAACTGGGAATTCTGTCTCGTCCTGAATAGGTTGCTCTTTTGCAATTTAGTTGAAAAAAGAATATCCTGTCAGGTACAGCTTCTGTTTTAGCAACTCTAGGCTGGCTCTACCATAAAGCATGCGTTTTATCGTCTTCAGCTTGTTAACAAAACCTTCAGCTATGCCGTTTGAATCCTAAATAAATTACCATTCTATACAATTGTTATTCAATGTGTTTTCTGTATATATGTACTGTTTTCACATTCTGTGAAAATGATACGCGATTAATCATAATTGAATAGTGGATATGGAAAAGATTATAGTCGTTGGCAAGCCTTTAGACTTAATTTCTTTGGTCAAGAAAGAACTGAAAGGCATTTTCGTTGATACCATTTTATCATTAAGCTTTTAATCGTTACCATAAAAATAATTCGATTTGTAATTGATTGAAGACTAAAATATTGGAGGGTTAGATTCATAATCCCTAGCTTCCGCTGAAACAACTGGTCAAAACCAGTCAAGTTAGGGTTAAAATACTACTAATAAATTGTTTATATGATTTTTTGTTTCTACAAAGTTTGTTCCGAAGGACACGAAAAGGAATTAAGAATTCTATCTTTTTCTCCATACTTTTACTGGTGACTCTAGATAACATTGGTGTGAAAGAAGTTAATCTGGATATTTGCCGATATTAAGCCTGAGTGGAGCCGCATTTGTGAAATTATCAATACAAATACTTGGTGGTCTCCTTGTGTCAGCTTGGGCATTACAATGATCTGGATATGTTGGAGGTAGATCATGGTCTTTGTCATTTGAATTAAAAAGTATAAATTTGTCAACTAGATACTTACCTTTTTTAATATGTTTACTAATTTATTATGGGAAAGATACTGCTTAAAAAATATATTCAAAGCTTTGGATATAATCTAATATTAAAAGAAATATTAATATTATTATTATTGGGAGTTACAACTATCGCTCGAGCTCAAAGTACTTATTTAAAGTTTAATCATATAACTACAGACAATGGGTTACCACGAAATTTAGTATATGCTATTAATAAAGACAAATTTGGATTTATGTGGTTTGGAACTTGGGGAGGGCTTGTTCGTTATGATGGATATACGTGTAAAATATTCAGAGCTAATGAGGATAATCCATTTGCTTTGTCGAACAATCGTATAGATGCTATTATAACTGATGCTGACAAAAATATCTGGATATTAACAGGCGATAGCAGATATGTGTTTCGATTTAATTATGCAAAAGAGAATTTTACACGCTTAGTTCCATCTAAAGTTCCTTCTGAAATACTAAAAAAAATACGTGCTTATAATCATACCAAACAAACAGCCGAAAATAAAAGCTATGGTTGGACTGCTTCTACAGAGGGGCTGATTCAATTTGATAAACTAAAGCATTCAAAAACGATTTATCATACAGATGTGAATTCCCCCTTTGCTATAAATGATAATATGATTTATGCAGTTTATCTTGATGATAATAATAATCTATGGGTTGGAACTCAAAACGGTGGAGTTAATGTAGCTGATCTTAATAGCAAACAATTTAAGTATTATTCTGTAGGGAACTTTGATGCACATAGCAATATTGTTCGTGCAATTTGTCAAGATAAAGCTGGAAGCCTTTGGGTAGGTTCTGATGCTGATGGAGTTACAGTGATTGATCGGAGTAATACCACGCCATCTTTCACGCATTATGGAGAAAAACAACTGATGAGTCAGTCTGTTAGAGCGATTTGTTGTGATCGTCTGGGCTATATATGGATTGGAACTAAAGGAGGATTAAATAAATATGATCCTCGTACTAAAAATTTCAAGCATTACTATACAAATGTACTTGGAGGAACACAAAATTCAGAAATTTTTAAGATTCTAGAAGATCATAATGGTGATTTATGGATTGGAACTTTTGGTGGCATTGCTAAATACGATCGAAAGAGTGATCGCTTTTTGTTCTATGATTCTAAATCAATTTTAAGGGATGCTCACGTACGTGATATTTTAGTTGATTATCGTAACAATCTTTGGGTAGCTACAGAAAGAGGAGGACTTACTTGTTTGTTGCGTTCTTCTTCAAGTAAATTTCCTGAGAAATTAATACCAAAACATTACAGGCATATCAACGGGAAAACAAATTCTTTAATTAATGATATGCTTATTTCGCTGGCTGAAGATGAAGATAAAAAACTTTGGATTGGTACTAATGCCGGTCTTTGTCGTCTTGATCCTCAAACCGGAATTTTTACTCCTTTTTCTGTGGCTACAGGTTTTCCTGATGATCTGATTATGGGGTTGCTTACAGATAAAAAAGGGCATCTCTGGGTTAGTCATAAACAGGGATTGACTTGCATGGATATTCGAACATTTGCACGCAGAACCTTTAATCGCTTTGATGGTTTGCAAGGAAATGAATTTACAGAGGCTTGTTATAGGAATCCAAATACAGGCGAAATGTTTTTTGGTGGAACGAATGGGCTTAATGCATTTTTCCCGGATAGAATTATTATAAATTCGAATAGTTCCAAACCAGTACTAACGGATTTGAAAATAACGAATCAACCTGTAAAAGTAGGAACTAAAGTTAATGGACAGCTAGTACTTGAAAAATCAATGCAATATATGAAGCGAATTGTGTTGACCTATGAAAATACCAACTTTAGTATTTCTTTTTCTTCTCTTAATTATAATAATCCTAATAATTGCATGTATAAATATCAACTAATAGGGGTTGACAAACAATGGAATTATACTAATGGCTCTTTACATGAAGCTATCTATACGCACTTATCAGCAGGCCTATATACCTTTAAAGTATATGCAGCCAATAGCGATGGAGTGTGGTCGGCTGTGCCAGCTTCAGTTGAAATTGAAATATTACCTCCATGGTGGTTTTCATTGTGGGCTAAATTATTGTATACAATGTTAGTAGCTGTTGCTATATGGTTTGTTTATCGCTATGTAAGATCGCGAATAGAATTCAAAAACAAATTATTAATGGAACAGTTGAAAAACGATAAGAATGAAGAATTAATGAATATGAAATTGCAGTTTTTTACTGAAATATCACATGAATTCAGAACTCCGCTTACTTTAATTATTGATCCACTTGAACAATTACTTTCCGGACATACTAGCAAAGAAAAGGCTCACTATTATTATCAGCTGATGAATGCAAATGCCAAGCAATTACTTGATCTGATAAATCAACTACTTGATTTCCGAAAATTGCAATCTAAAAATCTATCAATGAAATATGTGACAGCCGATATTGTAGATTTTGTGCGGAATATAGCTTCGACATTTACTCTGAAAGCAGAAGAGCATCATATCCATTTTGTGGTACAAACCGACATAAATCAGATTAATATTGATTTTGATGCTGACAAAATGAGGATAATACTGAATAATTTGCTTTCAAACGCATTTCATTTTACGCCCGATTACGGTGAAATCCTTGTAAAAATCTTAGTGAACGAAACTCATCAAAATGAAGTTTTTATCGAAGTTCAGGATAATGGTGTAGGAATTCCTGAGGAATATCACGAAAAGGTGTTTGATGTTTTTTATCAAGTTTCTGAAAAACAATCTAAAATTCAGGGATCTGGATTGGGATTGGCTCTGACCAAGGAACTAGTTCTTTTACATGGAGGAAAAATAAACTTGATTAGCGAAACAGGAAAAGGTGCTTGTTTTCAGATTGTAATTCCTTGCAAGCAAGAGTCTGTGATTTCAGAAAGCCAGATCGCTTTGGAAAAAGAACCTATTAATTCTTTCACTGAAATCAAAGAATTGAAAGAACAAGCTGATATAGACTTTCCATTGATACTTTTGGTTGATGATAATGCTGATATAAGGAATTATTTTACAGTAAACTTTGGTGGGAAATATCGTGTTATTACTGCAATAGACGGATTAGATGGCTTTAATAAAGCAATTACAACTATCCCGGATTTAATTGTCAGTGATATTATGATGCCAGAAATTGATGGTATTGAACTTTGCAAACGATTAAAGACAAATGAATATACGAGCCACATCCCTGTAATCTTATTAACAGCCAAGCAATCTGATGAATCAAGAATTGAGGGCTACGAAACGGGAGCTGATGCATACGTTATTAAACCATTTAACACTACAGTACTAGAAGCACGTATAGCAAATTTGCTGGATCAACGGATGAAATTGAGACAGTTGTTTTCGAATAGTTCACCAACCGAATTTAAAAAGATAGCTATTAATGTAACAGACGAGACTTTCTTAAATAAGGTAGTTTCGTTAATCAATAAAAATATCGAAGAAACAGACTTCGATCCAGATAAATTGGCTGAATGTTTAAATATGAGCCGTTCTCAATTATATCGAAAGATAAAGGCCTTAACCAATAGATCTATACATGATTTTATGACTTCAATACGAATGAATAAAGCAAAGGAATATCTTCTCAGTGGTGATTATTCTATTTCAGAAACAGCTTACAAAGTAGGGTATACACTACCGACTAATTTTACCCGGACATTTACGAAGCAGTTCGGAGTTACTCCTTCTCAATATATTAATGAGTATAAGAAATAATCTGTGTCTCATTCTAACATGTGGCAGTGAACCTATTCATATCCCTAATATTAGGCATTTATACTTTAAAATATTCAAATTAGAGCAGGATTGATTCCTCTTGACTTGTTATGATTACAATCTTAAGTGTGTTCTTATTTACTTTTGTGCCATAATTATATTAATCATTTAAGACTATGAATAGACTAATTTTAATGTTTTCTTTTTTGTTTGTACTTGTTTCTGTAAATGCTCAACAGTACAATGTGCCTGACAATCCACGTAAGACTTATAATATTAATTCAGACTGGAAATTAAAAATAGGTGATACACCTGATGCAATGAATATTAATTTTGATGATTCATCATGGAAACCAATATCACTTCCTCATGCATTTAATGAAGACGAAGCTTTTAAAGTACGCATCGAAGAACTTACAGATACGGTAGTTTGGTATAGAAAACATTTTAATCTACCGAAATCAGATAAAGAGAAAAAAGTTTTTATAGAATTTGAAGGAGTCCGGCAAGCTGCTGACATTTATGTAAATGGGAAACTAATTGGATTGCATGAGAATGGTGTAATGGCTTTTGGCTTTGATATTACAGACAAAATTAGCTATGACCAGGACAATGTGATAGCGCTTCGTATTGATAATAACTGGAAGTACCGGGAACGTTCTACCAATAGTACATTCCAATGGAATAATAGTAGTTTTAATGCAAACTATGGAGGTATTCCTAAAAATGTAAAATTGCATGTCTCCGGTAAAATATATCAGACATTGCCACTTTACTCTTTCCTAAAGACTACAGGAGTATATGTGTATGCTAAAGACTTTGATATTAAAGATCGTAAAGCAACCATTTCTGCCGAATCGGAAGTGAAAAATGAAACTTCTGCTGCACAAAATATAGGTTATGAGGTTGTAATTGAAGATATGGACGGAAAAGAAATTGCTCGCTATTCTGGAAAACCCCAAACTGTACAGCCTGGTACAACAGCTAAACTCTTTGCTACGTCTACTGTCAAAGGGCTGCATTTCTGGAGCTGGGGATATGGGTATCTGTATAATGTCTATACTGTGCTAAAAATAGATGATACTCCTGTAGATGTGGTAAAAACTCGTACAGGCTTTCGAAAAACAGAATTCAAAAATGGTATGGTATATCTCAATGATCGTGTAATTCAGATGAAAGGTTATGCGCAACGTACTTCTAATGAATGGCCTGCAGTTGGTATGTCAGTATCGGCCTGGTTAAGTGATTACAGTAATGGTTTAATGGTAGAAAGTAATGCTAATATGGTTCGTTGGATGCACGTTACTCCATGGAAACAAGATGTTGAATCTTGTGATAGGGTTGGTTTGATGCAAATGTTTCCTGCCGGTGATGCCGAAGGTGATGTAAAGGGACGTCATTGGGAACAACGAAAAGATTTGATGCGTGATGCTATAATTTATAATCGCAATAATCCTAGCGTGATTTTATTTGAATCCGGAAATGAGTCTATCAGCGAGGAACATATGGCTGATATGAAGGCTATTCGTGATAAGTTTGATCCTTGCGGTGGTCGGGCTATTGGTTCACGAGAAATGCTTGATAGTAAAATAGCTGAATATGGAGGTGAAATGCTTTATATCAATAAAAGTGCAGGAAAACCGATGATTGCAACTGAATATTGTCGTGATGAAGCTCTTCGTAAATATTGGGATGAATTGACACCGCCTTTTCATAAAAATGGGGCCGGACCTCTTTATAGAAATGCTGATGCATCCGAATATAACCGAAATCAGGACTCTTTTGCTGTAGAAGATTTAAGACGTTGGTTTGATTATTTTTGCATGAGGCCAGGAACTGGAACTCGTGTCAGTTCTGGTGGATTGAATATTGTGTTTTCTGATACGAATACTCATTGTCGTGGTGAAGAAAATTATCGTCGAAGTGGTGAGGTTGATGCTATGCGCATTCCTAAAGATGCATTCTTTACCCATCAAGCTATGTGGGATGGTTGGGTTGATACCGAGAAACCACATACTTATATTATTGGGCATTGGAATTACTCTGATAAGACTGTAAAAGATGTATATGTTGTGTCTCCATCTGATAAGGTTGAACTTTTCTTAAATGGAAAATCATTAGGCTTTGGAGAGCGTAGCTATCACTTCTTGCATACTTTCAAAAATATTAATTATCAGCCAGGTACATTAAAAGCAGTAAGCTACCAAGGAAGTAAAATAGTTTCTTCTGATGTTAAAAAGACCGCAGGGGCTCCTGTCAAGTTAAAGCTTTCATTAATAAAGTCTCCACTTTCAATCAAAGCAGATGGAGCAAGATATGGTACTTGCACAAGTAGAAGTTGTGGATGCTGAAGGACAACGATGCCCAACAGTGCATATCCCTGTTGCATTTAAACTGGATGGTCCTGCTGAATGGCGCGGAGGTATAGCTCAGGGAACTGATAACTATATTTTATCAAAAGTATTACCTGCTGAATGTGGTATTAACCGTGCTCTGATTCGCACAACTATGGATGCAGGTAAAGTTACTCTTACAGCTACTGCTGATGGATTGGAATCTGCATCGATTTCATTTGAGACAACTCCGGTGAAAGTGGAAGGTGGTCTTTTGACTAATTTGCCTGGAGATGGGCTGCCATCCAACCTTTTACGTGGCGAAACTCCTTCGACAGCTTCTTATAAAGTATCTCGTAAAACAGTTGATATAGTATCTGCTATAGCCGGAGCTAATCAAAATAAAGTAGGAAATAGTTATGACGATAACGAGTTGAGTGAATGGACCAATGACGGTAAAATATCAACCGGATGGATCACTTACCAATTGGCTCGTAAAGCAAAAATTTCAGAAGTCTGCCTTAAATTATCCGGTTGGCGTTCACGCAGTTATCCGATCGAAATACTAATAGATGGTAAAGAAGTATGGAAAGGCAATACAGCACAAAGTCTAGGCTATATTACTTTATCTGTGAAACCAACAGTTGGAAAAAGTGTAACGGTTCGTTTAACAGGAGCAGGTACAGAAAAGGATGCTTTCCAGAATATGATTGAACTGAATGGAAATAAGGAATTAGATGGATTTAAAGATCCGAAAAATCAGAATACTAAAGGTCAACTCCGTATTATTGAAGTTGAGTTTTTTGAGATAATGAAATAAGAAAAAAGTTATAAAAGGGATAGAATAAGAGGATTGCATCTAGTTGAATAGATTCGTCCTCTTTTTTTTATAAAAGAATGATAATGAAAAATATGCTGCTGTTTTTGAGTTTTTTTGCCATAATATCTAATGGCTTCGCTCAGAATGATGTATCTAGGTTTTTTATATAACTAATTCGTAACCTATTACGATGTGTGGTCAGATTCTAAATTTGACAATAAATAGCTTATCTCTTTTTTATATTCATGCTGCGGAGAAATTTGAAACTTGAGCTAAATAATGGGAGAAATAACTACGCATATTTCCCTAATTACTTTCAGTCATTCTATAACGGATGAAGTTAGTTAGTTAGTTAGCCTTTTGACTGAGCATTGTGGCTGAGTTCTTACAATAAGTAGGTAGTTACGATATGAATGGGGAATATTGCGAGGGTCCTTAAAATCATAGTCTGACTTGCTACCATAATATGATGTACAGAAGATAATACATAAAATTTTATAAATTACTTCGTTAATATACTATTTTTAGAATATATCTGCCGGATTTACAGATTTTATTAGTAATTTTACTTTATTGTTTTTTTTTAAAAGGAAAAAACAATAAATTTAATTATGTGATATGATAGCTCCAATATTTGGAGTAGAACTATAAAAAAAACTTTTAGTGTCTAATAAGAAAAATAAACATAAGAAAAAACAACGCGTAAAGAACCATCCCAAGCAGAAAGTTCAGAAGTCTGTTGTCTATGACTCAGTTAATCGTACTGACAGAGAATTTTGGGCTATGCTCAAAGCTATGTCTCCGCGATGGAAGAAACTCATGGAGCATAAGGATGAGATAGCTACAAATAGAGTCAAGATAGTTGAAGAGGTTATTGCCATATTCGATAAATTTGATTCTGTACAGTTGCTAGGTAGTATTGGTTTGCGTCTTCTTCATAATGTACCAAACTCTGAAACGGAATTTATAGCTCAGATTGAAGGTAATAAGTTTGAATATGATGAGGATGCGGAGGTTATTGCTGAATATGCAATAAGTATAGGGACGGCATTATCGAATGATAGTACAGAATCTCCCTCTGATGATGATGTTGAGGAACTCTATCAAATACTGAAGCATCTGAAAAAGGCATTTGCTTTTATTGAAACGCCTGATGAGGGTGAGCTGAATGAGCAGGATGTATGGCTCACATGGCAGAGCCACCTGAGTACGATAAATGTTAGAGGTGATGGTTACATGATACATGTAGAACAGGTGTTTAAAGAAATGTTCTCACCACACAATCAATTTTTTCTTTATAATTATGGGTTTAGTGTAGATACGCTCTTTGATTTCTGCACCAGAACCGACAAACGGATAATGTCAAAATTGGGTACTGCATTGGGAACCTATACTTCATGGCAGCGTTGGAAAGAATGGTCAGAAAAGAAATATGGTACAGGGGAGGATATGATTGAGAACTTCCTGAAGGATAACCCCGAAAATGGTATTATGGGAAGTTTTATTGACGAGAATCCTGACCTTGGTGGTGCTGACCATAGTCGTATTTTACTTTACCAATCAGATGACTACGAAAGTTCTGATAAAATTTTTTGGATTGTTCCGCAGAGAGAAGAAGAAAGCAAGCTTTTGCAGGCATTAGCTATTAATTTTGGTGATAATGCAAAGTATATTGCAGATGGAGAATTCAAGGCGAGCATCATGAATGAAACAAAGGTATATGCTCATCCTGTGGTCAAATTTAGGGAGAAGTATTTCTGTTTTACCCCGCTACTTATGTATCGCAACATGTTTTTGATTGCAGAAAGTCTTATGCGTGCCGATAGCACGTATTACGACAAATATTTTCGTGACAATGTTATGCCGATAGCACGAGATAATTATATAGAACGTAAGGTTAAAGAACAGATGCGAATCTTTTTGCCAACTGTAACGTTTGAGTCTTCTGTTAACTATACAGTTTTTGAAGATGGTGTCAGCAAAAGGACTGAACTAGATATACTCGGCATATCTGATACTGCTACTTACATCATTGAAGTAAAAGCGCATGAATTGACTAATAAGGATAAAGTTGGAATAAAGGGACTAAAAGATAAATTTTTAAGTTCTGCTACAGAAGGATCAAGGCAATGCCATCGCGCTGCAGAATACATAAGAAGTTCAGACTCGTCAGAATTTTCTAATAGCAATGGCACAATAGTAGTTGATAAGAATCTACCTATCTACAAAATTGTTGTAACATTCCAACATTATTCTCAGTTGTTCGGTGATTTTGATGAATTAGTCAAATGTGGTTTGATGAGGGAAGAATATCGTAATACGTGGATTGTATCTCTTTTTGATCTAATGGTTGTTGCAGATTACACAGATGACGAAACAGAGTTCCAAAACTATCTTCAACTACACAACAGAGTACACATCAATAAGATTAAGTATACAGATGAGCTTGATTTATATGGCGACTTTATGCAGGGAAATCTTGAACGACATTCCAAAACAAAGAAAGGGCTTATAATGGGATTTACGGACGAGATAGATGAGGATTACCAGAGCTTTTTGCCAGTTAAGATAAACTAATTCTTTAATAAAGTAAAAGACAATAAAGCAATTGAGGAGAAAGCATTACTTTGCTTCAAAGAATATATAGTGGACAGCAGGGTAACCTCGTAGTTCTTGGATGAAAACGACAAAGAACCTTGTTGGGATAGTCATGTCTATTTGTATTCAGATCCTGTAAAAGACAAGAAACCTTGATTGGGCGAGTACTAATTATCCTAAACTGAAAAAAATGATTTTATATTATTTCAATAAAATAGATATTAAAGTAAGAACAACATGGCAATAAAAACAAGTATCAGAATATTTTTAGATAGGAATGCAGAAAGCATAATAGAAGGATTTACAGGAACATTCGATTCGCACGACTTCATCCGTGAACTTATTAAGGCAGACGAGAGAGGATACGTAGAAGAACTGTACGGGTGCATCGACTCCCGTAATGGCATATTTCGCGATTTTCACGGTCAAATAGGTCAGTATCTCAGCGAAGAAAGTAGAAACGGAAACCTTGCTATAGAATCGAAAGGAAGAGAAAAAAGCGATAATATCAAAGACTATCAATCTGTGAATGAAGGATGGAGAAAGAAATAAGCATACCCTGAGAAATTATATACAAAACACACAATCCCATGAAACTGATAGGAATAAGAATTGACCATGAAAATACAGAAAAGGCAGTAAAAAAGAACCTTAAGCAGGAGTGGTATCCCTTTTTATTTAATTACGACCTAGACAAAAGTGCGTTGTCCGACCCCAAAACGGGGCAACCTATATCAGATAAAATACTACTGAAATACCTTCAAAAAATGGAGGTTGAGAATTTTACATACAATACAACTGCAGATTCACCCGATATAACTATTCATGCTATAGTGGGAAAGAATGGTTCAGGAAAAAGTACCATTCTCGAGCTCTTTTTCCGTGTAATAAACAACTTCGCGTTTAAAACAATAGAAGGTGAAGAATCTAACGGTCTGCTCGAAGCTAAAGGAATAAGTGCATCCTTATTTTACAGTTTGCCCAATGCAGAAGGAGAAGAAATTCTCTATTGCATTGCATCTAAATGGGAAAAGAGCAATGATGAAACAACCGTAAAACTTATCCAAGCTGATGGAGAAACCTTCGAATGCAATAAAGAGAATCCTATGCTGACCGATCATGCCGAACACCTGAAAAGATTCTTTTACACCGTAGCTGTCAACTATTCCCACTATTCTTTTAATATCTTTGAAGTAGACGGATTGAAAAGCGGTAAGTCCGAAGATATGTATGATGACAGTGGCAGACCTTTATTTTACAAAAATGGGAGACCTGTTAAGGAGGTAAAATATGACCATTGGCTCAACGGACTGTTTCATAAAAACGACGGTTACCTGACACCTATTGTACTGAACCCCATGAGAACAAAAGGTAACTTCGATGTAAACAAGGAACAATACCTCAGCAGACAGCGGCTGATAGGTATCCTGATTATTAAACCTGATTTTTTGGTTGAGTACAAAGCCATCGGATTACAGTTTAACTTTATGTGGAAAAATATACAAGCCAAATTGGAACAGCAATCTTTAGGCTATGGTTCTGAAGAAGATTACGCAGAATTATTGTTTGATATATATACCCGTTGGGCAAAAAGACTAGGTGTAAAGGAATCTTTGTTAAAGTATGGCAATGTATTCAGTGGAGGTGGTATCAAAAGCCAGAAACTAACCAATTTATCCACTGTGTTCGGTTGTCTGAATGAAACGATGACATCTTTAGATCAGCAGTTACACACAACGCTCCTCTATCTTGCATACAAGTCCATATCTATATCTACCAAATACCTTAGCTTCAAGAATAACCTGATAACAGAAAAAGAAAAGCAAAAAATAGTTGAAGATACGGACAATGATAACTCACATATTACCTTGAAAATAAGGCAGGCAAAGCATCATATTCAAAACAGATTGCTCAATAACCGGGGAAAACTTATAAATCAACAACCATATATTGATCTCAGTACAGTTAAGATCTCCATAGATAAATTTATAGAAGATAACCAGCTGACAGGAAGTACCATAGATCAGATATTCGATAAGTTGTATCCTGCGAATTACCTTTCTGATATACAATTACAGAAAGGTAATGAAACCCCAGTAACACTCAGTTCAATGAGTTCCGGCGAACGGCAAATGCTCTACAGCCTTAGTTCCGTTCTCTACCACCTTATAAACCTGCAAAGCGTAGAACCCGACACACACCGCCTTCGCTATAGTCATATCAATATATTGCTCGATGAAGTAGAGATGTACTATCATCCCGAATACCAGCGTCAATTTGTGTACAAACTTATTACACTGATCGAAGGGCTTAGGCTCGACAAAAATAAAATTCGATCTATCAATATCTGTATCATTACACACTCCCCTTTCTTGCTTTCAGATATACTCAAACGCAATATACTATTCCTTCAGGAAGGAACAGTAGTCAATGCACTTGTAAAAGCTGAAACTTTCGGAGCCAATGTGTATGATATACTAAAAAACGGTTTCTTCCTTAATGAAAATGCCCTCGGTTGTTTTGTTAATGAGAAAATAAAACAGGTAATACGCTTTATCAGCATTCAGGATGGTGTCTCTCCCGACGAAAAACTTGAGAGTACAAAAGACATAACAGCCTATGATGCTAAAGTTATTACAAACCTAATAGGTGATCCTTTCATTAAAGGATACCTGCTTAACAGACTTGGGGAATAATGTACAATATACCATATAACGACACTGAGGCAAATCTCTTTTTTGATGAATATAAAGACTATATTCTTGAAAAAATAAAAGAGAAACGAGGATGTTTTACAGAAACAATAGATAGTAAAACATATATTTTCTGTGAAAATGCTTTCATTAAAGATTTTTTGGATAAATATTCCAATGAAACTGAACTACGGAAACTGATAACTGGACGACCTGACGAGTTACTGGAAATTGTAAAGACAGTGCAAAAAGAATGTAGGGATGAAACAGATCATTTCAAATACGTAATTTGCGATTCAACCAAGGAATTGACAGAAGAAGAAATGAAAATTTGTAAAATAAAAATAAGCAATAAAAAGAAAAAAACACAACGGGAAAGAAATAATGAACAGGGAATTATACAGAATCGTGATGCTGTTATTGCTTTAAAAGGTATTCCTGATTTTAGGAGGATGATTTATAGGATATTTGTAGATAATATTTATGGGAAACAGGATTTCTTTAATAAATCCGACTTCATCCGGAAAAAAGGATTAAGAGTCTGTCCCTACTGTGGTAGAAGTTATATATTTTCAGTTACACGCAGAGGACGCAAAATAGATGTCAAGCCACAGATCGACCACTTTATACCAAAAGGGGAATTTCCTTTCTTGGCATTCTCATATTACAATCTTATTCCAAGTTGCGATTCATGTAATGTTGTCTGCAAAAAGGAACAAAAACCTTTATCTAAAAAAAATCAGTCATACAGAGTATTTAATCCCTATATGTATATAGACGAACCTTTTTTTCAGTTTAAATTGCACAATCTAAATATCTTTTCCGATTTTCTTACTTCAAAAGAGCAAAATATACAAGTTGATTTCAATCCTAAATTTAAGAATAAGATTGGTCTCTACGAAAAGTTGTTCGGATTAAAATCCTTATATAAGGAGCACAACGACCTAGCTCACGATTTGCTGATAAGAAAGCAATACTGGACATCCGATACCAACCAGCAATACTACAAAAACATTCTGAACTGCGATCCTAATATCAGGGAGAAAATGATACTCGCCTTTCTGGGATATTACGAAAGTACCGAAGGGCATGGTAAGCGCCCCTTTTCAAAATTTCTGAGTGATATATTAGCACATTACGATAAGTTGGTTCAAAAAGGGAAACCATAATTCATAGGAAAAAAGATATAATAACTGGACTGTAGGACGTTGAATATACCAATTGGTTTACTTCATATGAGGCTATAAGGATCATAACGAATCCCTATGGGATAATAACGGAAGGCTATGGGACTTTGAATACTGAAACTTGTAATCCCCTCATTAAAATTAGTTTTTTTCAAAAAAGCTACGCAGCCACGCGGACTACCTTCAATGAATTGATTTTAAACACAATAAGAGCGCGTAGCTTTCAAATAAAAGCTACGCGGAGGCAGAAAAGCTAC
>Ga0183099_1000250_pt1 | contig 45024 bp, 33 predicted proteins | sample Biomet1_FD_127788 | JGI IMG/M metagenome (GOLD analysis project Ga0183099, IMG submission 127788) | Microbial communities from bioreactor (seeded with anoxic lake sediment) at LBNL, California, USA - Biofuel metagenome 1 | ecosystem: Engineered > Bioreactor > Anaerobic > Unclassified ... | reverse complement strand
TCCTTACTATTACGGTATGATAGCAATTGCAAACGCAAAGTAAAAACTCGAAAAAATTCTTCGGTAGGAGTAAAACCGCAAAGAGAAAGAAGAAAAATAAGCTATGAATATAAAAAGACAGAATATTAGAAATTGTCCCCGAAGCACAATTTGCAGAACAGGGTGACTTGACAGCTACCATTCCTGCCGAATCTTTCCACGCTTTAGCTGAAAGACTAAAGTATGACAAGGATACGCAGTTCGACTACCTTTTGAGTCTGACAGGTATGGACTGGGGCGAAACACTGGGTGTAGTATATCATCTGGAATCGACCGTATATGGCCACACAATTGTGTTGAAAACAATGACTGCCAATCGCGAGAATCCTGAACTGCCATCAGTATCAGATTTATGGAAAGCTGCCGAATTTAACGAACGCGAAGTGTTCGATTTCTTCGGCATTCGTTTTATTAACCACTCTGATATGCGCCGTTTATACCTGCGCGAAGACTGGGTTGGATATCCATTGCGTAAGGACTATGATGATTCACTGAATCCTCTTCGCATGACCAACGAAGTAACAGAGGACACCACAGAAGAACTTTCTCTTGATGAAGAAGGTAATCTGGTTAATAAAACAAATGTTCTTTTCGAAGATAAAGAATATGTAGTAAACATTGGTCCTCAGCACCCTGCTACTCACGGTGTACTTCGTTTCCGTACTTCTCTTGAAGGTGAAACAATCAAGAAGATTGAACCTTACTGCGGATACATCCACAGAGGTATTGAAAAGATGAACGAAAGTCTGACTTATCCTCAGACACTGGCATTGACCGACCGTCTTGACTATCTTGGTGCTCACCAGAACCGTCATGCTGTATGTATGTGTGTTGAAAAGGCAATGGGCGTAGAAGTTTCAGAACGTGTTCAGTACATTCGTACTATCATGGACGAACTTCAACGTATCGACTCTCACCTTTTGTTCTATTCATGTGCATGTATGGACTTAGGTGGTTTAACAGCCTTCTTCTATGGTTTCCGCGACCGTGAAAAGATTCTTGATATATTCGAAGCAACAACAGGAGGTCGTTTGATTCAGAACTACAACACCATTGGTGGTGTACAGGCAGATCTTCACCCTGATTTCGTAAAAGAGGTAAAAGAATTCATCGCTTACCTTCGTCCTATCTTAAAAGAATACCACGACATATTTACAGGAAATGTAATCGTTCATCAACGTATGGTAGGTGTTGGAGTATTGAGCCGTGAAGATGCTATCTCATTCGGTGCTACCGGAGGTACAGGACGTGCTTCAGGATGGGCATGCGATACACGTAAGCGCAAACCTTACGCAATGTACGGAAAGGTAGACTTCAAGGAAATCGTTTACAACGAAGGCGACTGCTTTGCACGTTACATGGTTCGTATGGATGAAATTCTTGAATCAATGAATATCATCGAACAACTTATTGACAACATCCCGGCGGGAGACTATCAAGTGAAAATGAAACCTATTATCCGTATACCAGAGGGTAACTACTTTGCTTCTGTTGAAGCTAGTCGTGGAGAATTTGGTGTATTTATTGAAAGCCACGGAGATAAATTCCCATACCGTATGAAATACCGTTCTACCGGTCTTCCACTGGTTTCAGCTATAGATACCATCACACGCGGTGCCAAGATTGCCGACCTTATTGCAATTGGTGCAACGCTTGACTATGTAGTACCTGATATTGATAGATAAATAAAATATAAAAGATATGTTTGATTTTAGTATAGTTTCAAGCTGGATACATGGTTTGCTTACAGGCTTCATGCCTGAAGGCCTGGCCATATTCCTGGAATGTGTTGTCATTGGCGTTTGCATTATGCTAATGTATGCTATCCTTGCTATTATCCTTATTTATATGGAGCGTAAGGTATGTGCATTCTTCCAATGTCGTCTTGGTCCTAATCGTGTTGGTAAATACGGTTTAATGCAGGTCTTTGCCGACGTATTTAAAATGTTAATCAAAGAGATTATCACTCTGAAAAACTCGGACCGGTTACTTTATAACCTGGCTCCTTACATGGTAATTCTCGCTTCTATTCTCTCATTTGCTTGCCTTCCTATTAATAAGGGAATGGAAATCATTAATTTTAATATTGGTGTATTCTTCCTTATGGCCGCTTCTTCTATCGGAGTTGTAGGTATTCTGCTTGCTGGATGGAGTAGTAACAACAAGTTCACATTGATTGGTGCCATGCGTAGTGGTGCTCAGATTATCAGTTACGAACTTTCAGTTGGTCTTTCTATCCTTACAATGGTAGTACTTACAGGAACCATGTCGTTCTCTGAAATCGTAGAAGGTCAGGCTGACGGATGGAATATCTTCAAAGGTCATATTCCTGCAGTGATTGCTTTCATTGTTTACCTTATTGCCGGTAACGCTGAAACAAACCGTGGTCCGTTCGACTTACCTGAAGCAGAATCTGAACTTACTGCCGGATACCACACAGAGTATTCTGGTATGCACTTCGGTTTCTTCTACCTTGCAGAATACCTTAACTTGTTTATTGTATCGGGTGTAGCTGCAACAGTATTCTTAGGAGGATGGATGCCATTCCACGTTACTGGTCTTGACGGATTTAATGCAATAATGGACTTTATTCCAGGATTTGTATGGTTCTTTGCAAAAGCCTTCTTTGTAGTATTCCTTCTTATGTGGATTAAATGGACATTCCCACGTTTACGTATCGACCAGATATTGAAACTAGAATGGAAGTTTTTGGTGCCAATCAGTATGTTCAACTTATTGTTGATGGTACTCATTGTTGTATTTGGATTACACTTTTAATTAATAGAAAGATATGAATAGTTTTAATCAATATATAGGCTCACTGTTTGGTGGTTTGAAGACCTTACTGATAGGTATGAAGACCAGTATCACAGTGTTCTTCCGCAAGAAGACCACAGAGCAATACCCCGAAAACCGGGCTACTTTGAAAATATCCGACCGTTTCCGCGGTACACTGGTTATGCCTCACAACGAGAATAACCAGCACAAATGTGTTGCCTGCGGACTTTGTCAGATGGCTTGTCCAAACGATACCATCAATGTAATTTCAGAAATGGTTACCGACGAAGAAGGTAAGAAGAAAAAAGTATTAGTGAAATATCAATATGACCTTGGAAGCTGCATGTACTGCCAACTTTGCGTAAATGCATGTCCTCACGATGCCATCAAGTTTGATAATTCTTTCGAGCATGCTGTCTTTAATCGTAGTAAGCTTATTAAGCAACTTAACAACGAAGGTTCGTCAGTTGTAGTAAAAAAGAAACCGAATAGTGAAGGTTTAACAGAAGAAAAAAAGTAAATGAATATGGATATAACACTTCAACAAGTAGCATTCTTCGTTGTGGCAATTTTCATCACCATCTTTTCGGTGTTGACTGTTACCACCAGTAAGATTCTACGTTCAGCCACTTATCTGCTGTTCGTTCTATTCGGCACAGCAGCTATCTATTTCCTATTGGATTATACGTTCCTGGGAGCTGTACAATTAATGGTTTATGCAGGAGGTATTGTAGTCCTGTATGTATTCTCGATACTTCTTACCAGCTCTGATCAGAGTATGAATAAGAAGCTAAAAAAGAGCAAACTCCTGGCTAGTCTGATTTCTGCTATCGCTGGTGCTGCCATTGTATTATTTATTGTTTTGACTCATAACTTCGTTCCTACAGCTACAGCTGAATCACAGGAATTAGGTATGAAAACAATCGGTCATGCACTGATGGGTAGTGGTAAGCAACAGTATTTGTTGCCTTTCGAAGCAGTCAGCGTCTTACTGCTTGCTTGTATCATCGGAGGTTTAGTAATCGCACGTAAAAGATAAAAGAGAATGGAAATACAAGTAGAATATTATTTAATAGTAAGCACTATCATGATGTTTGCCGGAGTCTTCGGATTCTTAACCCGCAAAAACACGCTGGCTATGCTTATATCATTGGAACTTATATTGAACGCATCAGACATCAACTTTGCAGTGTTTAACCGCTTTTTGTTTCCTGCTCAGTTAGAAGGTCACTTCTTCACGCTCTTTGCCATTGCAATTGCTGCTGCCGAAACAGCTGTTGGTATTGCAATCATTATAAATATCTATCGCAACGTACGAGGTATTCAAGTGAAGGACATCGAAGAAATGAAACATTAATAAAGAGACATTATGGAATATACAATATTTATTTTACTGCTTCCGGTGCTAATGTTCCTTTTCTTAGGATTGACGGGACACAAGCTTAAACCTAGTGTAGCAGGAATATGTGGAACAATATCTTTGGGTATTGTTGCTGTGCTATCCTACCTTACCGCATTTCAGTATTTTACTGCACCGCGCGTAAACGGTATCTATCAAACGCTCATTCCTTATAATATAGAATGGCTACGATTTACTCAACATCTTCACATTGACATAGGTGTCTTCCTAGATCCTATTTCTGTAATGATGTTAGTAGTTGTATCAACAGTATCATTCATGGTACACATCTACAGTATGGGATACATGAAGGGTGAAAAAGGTTTCCATCGTTACTATGCATTCCTTTCACTTTTCACCTTTGCTATGATGGGATTGGTTTTAGCAACCAACATTTTCCAGATGTACATTTTCTGGGAACTTGTGGGTGTTTCTTCTTATCTGTTGATCGGTTTCTATTATACAAAACCAACTGCTATCGCAGCATCTAAGAAAGCATTTATCGTTACTCGTTTTGCCGACTTAGGATTTTTACTTGGTATCCTTATCTTGTCTTTCTTCGGAAACACATTCAGTTTCACTGAATTGATGAGTGGTACTTGCGAAACAGTTCTTACAACAGCAGCCGGACAAACATTCCTTGGTGGTAGTGTTATTGCATGGGGATTAGGACTTATGTTTCTTGGTGGTGCCGGTAAGAGTGCCATGTTCCCATTCCACATTTGGTTGCCTGATGCAATGGAAGGTCCAACTCCGGTTTCTGCATTGATCCATGCTGCAACAATGGTTGTTGCCGGTGTATATTTAGTAGCAAGAATGTTCCCATTATATATCGGATTTGCTCCAGATGTATTGTCGGCTATAGCTTATGTCGGTGCATTTACTGCCTTATTCTCTGCAACAATTGCCTGCGTACAGACAGATATTAAACGTGTACTTGCTTTCTCAACCATCTCGCAGATTGGTTTCATGATTGTAGCATTAGGTGTTTGTACAGGAATGGACGCACACGAGGGTCTTGGTTACATGGCTTCTATGTTCCACTTGTTTACACACGCAATGTTTAAAGCATTATTATTCTTAGGAGCCGGTTCAATTATCCACGCTGTTCACAGCAACGAAATGGATCACATGGGCGGTCTTCGCAAATATATGCCTATTACACACATCACCTTCCTGATTGCTTGTTTGGCTATCGCAGGTATTCCTCCTTTCTCTGGATTCTTCAGTAAGGACGAAATTCTTGCTGCAGCGTTCAAGTTCAGTCCTGTTATCGGATGGTTAATGACATTTGTTGCTGGTCTTACAGCATTCTATATGTTCCGTCTTTATTACAACATCTTCTGGGGTAAAGAAGCAGAACACGAACACACTCCTCACGAATCTCCACTTGTAATGACATTCCCGTTAATGTTCCTTGCAGCTATAACTTTAGTAGCAGGTTTCATTCCATTCGGAGAATTGGTAAGTAGTAACGGCGAAGCTTATCACATCCACCTTGATGTATTAGTAGCTAGTATCAGTGTATGTGTTGCAGTGGCTTCCATTATAATCGCTACTATATTCTATCTAAAACCGGAACAGACTATACCAAATATGCTGGGCAAAAAGTTCCGCGGTCTTCATACAGCAGCTACACATCGTTTCTATATCGACGAAGTATGGATGTTTATTACACACAAGGTTATCTTCCGTTGTATCTCTACTCCTATTGCCTGGTTTGACCGCCACGTAGTAGACGGATTTATGAATTTCCTTGCATGGAGCACACAGGAAGCATCTTTCTCTATCCGCGGATTCCAGTCAGGACGTGTTCAGCAATATGCTTACGTATTCCTGGTCGGTGCTTTAGTTATTATTGTAGGATTACTTCTATTTATCTAAATAAAAAACAGAATAGATATGAACTTTTTAACATTATTCGTTCTCATACCTCTGTTAATGATGCTTGGTTTGTGGTTAAGCCGCAACATTAAGCAAATCAGAGGTGTGATGGTCGTAGGTTCTACATTACTGCTGGTAGCGGCAGGCGTACTTACCTACTTATATCTTGCTGCACGGGGAGCCGGTGACACTGCAGAAATGCTTTTCAGATCGGATGTTACGTGGTATGCACCACTTAATATAAAATTATCACTTGGAGTAGATGGTATCTCAGTTGCGATGCTACTGCTATCAGCTGTTATTGTATTTACCGGAACATTTGCTTCATGGCAGATGTCTGTACAAGTCAAAGAATACTTCCTTTGGTTCTGCTTATTGTCATTAGGAGTTTTCGGATTCTTTATCACAATAGACATGTTCACCATGTTCATGTTCTACGAAATTGCTCTTATCCCGATGTACTTACTTATCGGATTATGGGGTAGCGGTAAGAAAGAATATGCTGCAATGAAGCTTACCCTGATGTTGATGGGTGCTTCTGCAATGCTATTGGTTGGTATCCTTGGAATTTATTTCTGCTCGGGTGCAACTTCCATGAATGTTTTGGAAATTGCAAAAATGCATAACATTCCTTTGAGCTCGCAATTAATTTTCTTCCCTCTTACTTTCTTAGGATTCGGTGTACTTGGTGCTTTGTTCCCATTCCATACATGGTCTCCTGACGGTCACGCTTCAGCCCCTACAGCTGTATCAATGCTGCACGCCGGAGTACTTATGAAACTTGGAGGTTACGGATGTTTCCGTATAGCAATGTACTTAATGCCAGAAGCAGCTAATGAGATTGGTTGGGTATTCCTTATCCTGACATCTATCAGTGTTGTTTACGGTGCATTCAGTGCAATTGTTCAAAAGGACTTGAAATACATCAATGCTTACTCTTCAGTAAGTCACTGTGGCTTGGTACTTTTCGCTATCCTGATGATGAATCAGACAGCAACAACCGGTGCTGTTATTCAGATGTTATCTCACGGTTTGATGACAGCCTTGTTCTTCGCCTTAATCGGTATGATCTACGGCCGTACACACACCCGTGATATTCGTGAATTAAGTGGTTTGATGAAAGTCATGCCTTTCCTTTCTGTATGTTACGTAATTGCCGGTCTTGCTAACCTTGGTCTTCCAGGTTTAAGTGGTTTCGTTGCTGAAATGACAATCTTTGTTGGTTCATTCGCACACACAGATATGTTCCACCGTGTAGTAACTATTATTGCTACGACTTCAATCGTAATCACAGCGGTTTATATTCTTCGTCTGGTTGGAAAGGTTCTTTATGGAAATGTTGAGAACAAAGAGCATCTGAAACTTACAGATGCAACATGGGATGAAAGATTCTCTGTAATCTGTCTGATTGTTGCTGTTGCCGGACTTGGTATTGCTCCATTCTGGATTAGTAACATGATTAGTGATAGTGTGTTGCCTGTAGTAAACGCTCTAACCAATTTATAACGAATTAAAATCTGAAGAAAATGGATTATAGTCAATTTCTATATATGAAAGAAGAGCTGTCGCTCATTGCAGTAATTGTTCTTTTGCTATTATTTGATTTACTAGCAGGAGAAAAAGGACGCAAATACTTTTCACTGACAGCTTGTTTGCTACTTGGCGTTCACACGCTGGCAAATCTGATACCCTCTGCACCGGCGGAAATATTTGGCGGTATGTATTACTATACCCCAATGATGACAATCGTGAAGAGCATCCTCTCTTTTGGAACACTGATTGTGTTTTTACAAGCACACACATGGTTGCAACGTGAGGATACAAACATTAAGCAAGGAGAGTTCTATGTACTTACACTCTCTACTCTGCTTGGTATGTATTTCATGATTGGATCAGGAAACTTCCTGATGTTCTACATCGGACTTGAAACAGCTTCTATCCCTATGGCTGCATTGGTAGCTTTGGACAAATACAGACACAACTCTGCTGAAGCTGGTGCTAAATACATTCTTACTGCAATGTTCTCTTCCGGACTGTTATTGTTTGGTTTATCCATGATATACGGTTCATGCGGAACACTTTACTTTAATGACATACCTGCAGCATTAGAAGGAAACCTTATGCAGATCCTTGGATTTGTATTCTTCTTCACAGGAATGGGATTCAAAATTTCATTGGTTCCTTTCCACTTGTGGACAGCAGACGTGTACCAAGGTGCACCAACAGCTGTTACTTCTTACCTGTCGGTTATCTCTAAAGGATCAGCAGCATTTGTGTTACTGACAATTCTTACTAAAGTATTTGGATCAATGATTGCTGAATGGCAGGCAATACTTTACGGAATTATCATTATCACTATTACAATGGCTAACTTGTTTGCTGTACGTCAACAGAACCTGAAAAGATTCCTTGCATTCTCTTCTATCTCACAAGCAGGATACATCATGCTAGGTGTAATTGGAGGAACAGCAATGAGTATGACTTCTTTGGTTTACTATGTACTAGTTTACATTGTAGCTAACTTAGCAGCATTCGGAGTTATTTCTATTATCGAACAAAGAAGCGGTAAAATTGAAATGGACGATTACAATGGTTTGTACATGACAAATCCAAAACTTTCGTTCATCATGACTTTAGCATTGTTCTCACTGGCAGGTATCCCTCCTTTCGCTGGGTTCTTCAGTAAGATCTTTATCTTCATGGCTGCTTTCAAGAGCGGATTCTACTTGCTTGTATTCATTGCATTGGTAAATACTGTAATCTCTTTGTATTACTATTTACTGGTTGTAAAAGCAATGTACATCAACAAGAACGAAAATCCTATTGCTACATTCAAGAGCGATAATTATACAAAGGTAAGTCTTGCAATCTGTTTAATCGGTATTGTAGGATTAGGTCTTGCAAGTATTGTTTATGAAACAATCAACGCATTCAGCTACGGTTTGTAATTTCAGAGAATAAGAGGCTTAAGCCTTAAAACAATATAGAAAGGGGTTATCCAGATAGTTGGAATAACCCCTTTTTTATGCTTTATCTGGAATATGGACCGAGTCACGCTCTTGCCGCACCTTACCTCCTTTATCACTTAGGAGCAAATGATGCACTTATTGGCAAACGTACTCTTAACCGCACCTTAACCCCTTTATAATTCTTATATTTCGATCTATTCTGAAAATGTTTTCAAATATTCAATTCTAAGAGACTTAAGTTTACTTTTACCCGCATCTTCTTCTTTTAGCAAAACAAGTTCGTTATTGCTATAAAAACAAACTTCTATTCTGAGCAAGAAACTCTATTCTTATCACACAATATTCTTCCACAGTTGAAAGTATATTCTCTGAATCTCATTTTATCTTCAGAAACATCAGAAACAAAGATTTCAAATTTCCGGATAATACTTTTGAAAGATTTAAATGCTCAGGCTCCATTAAAATATATCACTATTTATAATAGAATTCACTCATAGAGGAATGCAAATACAGTAACCTCTATGAGTGAATTAAATTATTTGGGCTCGTCAGAAATCACTAAATGATGCGAGCTATTCTATATTTAAAAATCTAACTCCGAATTAAAAATTACCCGACTTTGAATTAATCTTAATTACAGAGCTTTGCACTCCACCGGAAGTTGCTTTCAAAGTAATCTCACCTTCACCTTTAGTAGACTTCACAATGATCTGGGCATATCCATTAAACAATTTCCTTTTCCACTGAGGTGCTGGATTATAGATTTTTAGTTCTCCAGGATTAGTGCTTATTTCTTCCCAGCTAACTTTCTTCGCAATAGGTTTACCCACGAAAGTAACTACATTCTCACCCTTCTTCAAGATATTATGATCGAGTACATAAACTTGATCAGGAGCATCTCGTTTAATGCCTTCGGCCAGCAATTTACCATTTACATAGAGCGATTGATTTTCTGACAGACTTTTTGCATAAAATGTTATCTCGGTCTTATCATTAAAATCAGGTAACGAGAAAGAGCCTTTAATGATTAGGTTCTTTGAAAAATCATATTCACCATAACCTTTTTCGAAAGCGTTCTTCCAGTCTGAATCATCGGTATTGCCTATAATCTTATCAATACTTGGCAAAGAAGAAGATTGCATGAATTTTAATCCTGTAACCGAAGCTCTTTGTACAGATTCCACAAACTGTTCGGGATCGTGAGAAGCAGGATCGCCATTGCCAACACCTATAATTTTGCCAGGTCCATCGAGTGTAAGCTCTATTTCATTATCTGCCATTGGGACCATTCGGTTTTTCTTATCATTGACTTGCACAGTAATAACAGCAACATCCTGAGCGTCGGCTTTGATTTGAGTTCTATCTGCAGAAAGAGCTATTTTAGTGGGAGCATCTGTTGTCTCCACTTGCTGGGCTACCACCATTTTATTGTTAGTAAATCCTTTAGCCTGAAGAGTTCCCGGTTGATAAGTAACCATCCAGTCAATATGACCGTTTTTAGGCATTGTCTTTTTACCCAGAATTTTCTTATTCAATACCAATTCCACTTCATCAGCATTGCTATAAATAGTCACTTTAATCTCTTTTCCTTCACTACCTTTCCAGTTCCAATGAGGCATAATATGCATCACTGGTTTATTTGTCCACCATGATTTCAGATAATAGAAAATATCTTTCGGGAAACCACAAAGATCAACAAGACCGAATTCTGAATTAACAGCCGGCCATACCAGTGGATTGGCCTCACCGCGATAATCGAATCCTGTCCAGAAGAAAAGACCGGCAAGGAAGGGGCGTTCCAGATAGAACTTCCATCCCGATTCTGTTCCTACATTCTCGGGCATACGATTACTTGCTGCCATACGTCCGTTAGCACGATCGTCCACATAAACGCCACGGGTACCGATAGTATTGCTTTCTTCAGTACCAATGCCACATTGCCATGGAAACTTTTTATGATGAACATCAATATCACCCTGCACTATATAATTATAACCCATAACCTGCATTGTCTGTCCACTACCATTATCCCATCCACCAGATACGGCAGCTGTAAATGCACGCGATGAATCTACTTTCTGTGCATACTCCTGCATTGTTTTGGTTATCCTTGCTCCTTTTTCATTACCCTCTATCTTCCATTCTTCATTACCCAACGACCAGATTACTATAGACGGATGATTCCTGTCGCGAACCATAAAGCGTTTAAGTAAATCAAAATGTTCCTGATTAATTCCCATTAGCCTGTTTTCGTCAAGAACCAACATTCCCAATCTGTCGCAAGCATCCAGAAATTCCGGTGTGGCTGGGTTATGAGAAGTTCGTATAGCGTTGCAGCCCATTTCCTTAAGCTTCATAATACGGAACTCCTGCAAAGCATCAGGTATAGCAGTACCTACACCGGCATGATCCTGATGGTTATTAACACCTTTGATTTTTACATTCTTGCCATTGAGAAAGAATCCCTTGTTTGGATCGAAACGAACCGTACGGATTCCTACATTCGTATTGTAACAATCCACAGTCTTTCCATCCTGCTTCACCAGCGTTTCAAGACGATAGAGATAAGGAGATTCAATGGACCAGAGTTTTGGGTTTTCCACCTTTAGCTTCTGAAAGAAAGTATTATCCAGATTTCCTCCCAAAGAAAGAGAGTTGTACGTCTGACTTGCAACCGCAAGATTGGATGCATCGAACAGTGTTTGCTCTATGGTAAACTTTGCAGTTTCGGGATATTGATTTTCAACTGTTGTGCGAACTGTTAACTCGGCATTATTGTCCTTCAATTCGGAAGTAACAAAGGTTCCATACTGAGCAACATGCAGTCTGTCTGTTTTATTAAGCCACACATGTCTGTATATCCCGGCACCTTCATAATACCAACCTTCTTCAATACTTGCATCAGCGCGCACTGCTACAACATTTTCCCCACCATAATTCAGATAGTCCGTTATATCATAAACCGAGGAAGCATAACCACTTGGCTCGTTTCCTACATAAAATCCATTTATCCAGACCGTTGAATTGCGATGAATACCGTCGAACTGAATACTGATCTTTCTTCCCAGATCGGATGCCGGTATCTGAAATTTTTTCCGATACCATCCAACAGAAGTTTCCGGGTACTTCCATCCTATTGTTTTATAGCCATGACTGTGACTAGCCTCAGCAGAAAAAGGAAGTTCCACCGCCCAGTCGTGAGGAATATCTACTTCGCGCCAGGTTCTATCTTCAAATTCAGGAGCGGCTGCGCCATCACCATAACCGGTTTTAGCAAAATAAGTAAAGTAGCTTGTTCTGTTGGAGAAATCTTTTGCATAGTCTTTTGCATGACCTAACGCAAAACGCCATCCAAAGTCCATTGATAAATGTTCCCGTTCACTACCAGCCACATTCTTCGTATTACTATTCTGTGAAAAGCAAGGTAGAACAAACGCACAAATAAAAAGAGTCTGTAGTATTGATTTAAGTTTCATCTTCAAGAATTAAGTATAACAAAAGAATTCTAAAAAAATAAGATCAGGATATATTTCACCCCTGATCTTACTTACCACTAAACTACCTTATCGAAATCGCCCTAATAATTCCATGCACATACGTCCGTTATGATACGGACATTTCCAGAAGCCGGCTTTATCGTCAATAGTATTAACAGTTCCGTCAGCTTTCAGGCTCCAGAACCATTCACCATTTTTACTGTCGATAAGATGCTTCTTAATAAAATTCCAGCATTGCAAAGCCTTCTCAAGAGCGTTTTCATTGTTGAAATATTCATAGAGATTAATATATCCTACTACCGTTTCTGCCTGAACCCACCAATGTCGATCGGCATCAAGTTCACCAGTTTCTGTATTTTTCTCGTAAATCATGCCTCCATCCGGCTGAAGTCCTTCACCGGCGGCGTTAGCAATTTGTGGAACAATGTCCTCTACCCTCTTTAACAACGATTCATCTTCAAGAACCAGAGCTGCTTCGTGAATAAGCCAGGAAGCCTCAATATCATGTCCGTAAGAAATAATATGATCTTTTCCGTTCCAATCTTCATCAAAGAAGAGTTTCAAATGATTGGTTTCTTTATTTAATATTTTATCAAGAAACACCTCAATCAAATTCTTTATTTGCTTTCTGAGTTCATCATTCTTCCACACCCTGTAAAGGTTAGTATAAGGCTCAAGAATATGAAGATGCGTATTCATTGTTTTCTTTTCATTGGCATCCTTTTCGCTAAGACGCATATCTTCAATCTCATTCCATTCACGAGTCAATGCTTCCAGATATCCGTTTTTCTCCTTATCAAAACTATGTTCCTCTATAGATTTGAATAACATAATGGCATAATCAAGTGCTTCTCTATCACCCGTTGCTCTGTGATACTCGCTCAGTCCGTAAATGGCAAAGCCCAGCGCATAAATCTGCTTCTTTGTATCCAGTGGATTTCCTTTATAATCAAGCGACCAATAAATTCCGCCAAACCGTTTATCATAGAAATTATCAATGAGATATCTTTTGGCACGGGTAGCCATTTCCCAATATTCACTTGATTTCAGTAAACGATAGGCAGATGAGTAAGTCCACAAAATGCGGGCATTAAGTATGGCTCCTTTTTCTGCTTCCGGCATTAGTTTCTCTTCGCCGGCCATCCGTCCATAGAAACCGCCATTTTCATGATCCTGCATATTTTTCTCCCAATACGGAAGAATATTGTTTTGCAGAACATCTAGCACTTCGGACTTTAATTCACTTATTTTGTTCATAGTTGTCTACTTTTCAATTTTACGACGTTCTTCAAGCTTTTCTGTTATGTCCTTTACTTTCTTTTCGCTTAAAGGATAAAGAGAGATGAAGATAACCGAAAGAACAGTACCTACAGCCGGTAAGAAACTAAGCATCATCTTGATTCCTGAAATGGCAGATTCCGATTGAGCAACATTTGCCTTGAACCCGAAGTAACCGAGTAACCAGCCGGTAAGTGCTCCTCCCAGTGTCCATCCCAATTTTTGAGACATGGAAGAGGAAGAGAATATTAATCCGGTGGCACGGCGACCACATTTTAATTCAGAATAATCGGCAATATCGGCATACATAGACCATAAAAGCGGGAAGATTATGCCGGCACAGATGCTAATTAAAGCCTGGAATACAAATATAAGAATGAGCTGATTGGCAGAAAACCAATAGAAAATAATGCTGAGAACCGTAGCCATAGCCATTGCTGCCATATAGGTGTTTTTCTTTCCGATATGATTGGCAACCGGTGCTGCCAATGCCACACCTACCATATTTGATGCCTGACCAAGTGCCAGATATAATGAAGTCCACGTTACGGTTACTCCAAGTGATGCTATCTTAAGAGAGTTGTCTTCCAGAATATAATACTTGAAATAATAAATGGTTGCTCCATCACGGATTGAGTTAAAGATCAATGCTGCAATACCCGCTCCAAGTAATATCCACCAAGGACGATTACGCCACAAGTCGAGTAAATCTTCTTTAAGTGTACTCTTTGATTCTTCTTTCACCGGTACTACACGTTCTTTGGTCAGCGCGAAACATCCCAGGAACAAAGCCACACACATAATTGCAATAACACCTACTCCATAGGTCCATCCTTGCTGAGGATTAACGGTTCCGCCAATCTTAGAGAAGAACTCTACCAATGGCTGAATAATTAACAATGCAATAAAACTACCCAGATAAGCAAAGAACATACGGTAAGAAGAAAGCGTGGTACGTTCATTCGGACTCGGTGTCATAACACCCAGCAAAGATGCATACGGTACATTGATGGTTGAATAGACCATCATCATCAGCGTGTAGGTTATATAGGCATACACCAGTTTCCACTCAATACTGAAATTGGGTGTAACAAAGGTTAGCACGCCGATAATACCGAACGGAACGGCAACAAAAAGCAGGTACGGACGGAACTTTCCCCAACGGGTATTGGTTCTGTCGGCAATTACACCAATAACCGGATCAAGGAAAGAATCCCATACACGAGTTACTAAAAACATTGTTCCTACTGCTGCAGGTGCCAGACCATAAACGTCTGTGTAAAAATACAAAAGGAACATTCCAAATATCTTCCAGAACATGGAAGATGCCATATCTCCGAAACCGTATCCTATTTTTTCTGATAGTTTTACCATGTGTTTTTCTAAATTAAATCTTTGTGTCAACTATTTTGTTAACAACTTAACGATTCAATCTGCTATTTATTGGCTAGCAGATTAAGATTCTTTTCAATTTGTTTCTTTAATGTTTCTACCGAAGCCGAAGTGGTAAACCCATCTTCAGGAGTATTCATGCAATAATCCACCAACTTATCAACAGTAGAGGTTGCTACGTGCATACGCGTGTCGGATGATGCATAATAAATATACACTGTTCCATCTTCGTCGGCTATCCAACCATTACTGAACAATACATTAGATACATCGCCAAATCTCTCTTCGCCTACAGGAGCCATAAAATATCCGGCCGGAGAAGCAATTAGCTTAGTTGGATCTTCCAGAGAAGTCATATACATATAAAGCACATAACGCAGTCCGGCAGCGCATCCTCTTACTCCGTGAGCCAGATGAAGCCATCCTTTGGCGGTTTTAATAGGGTGAGGACCTTCTCCGTTCTTAACTTCCTTTATTGTATGATAGTAACGATGATCTATAATTTTTTCTTCTTTAATTACCGCATGAGTCATATCGTCTACCAATGCCCAGCCAATACCTCCACCGCTTCCGGCATCGATAAATCCATCTTGCGGACGAGTATATAGTGCATATTTGCCATTCACGAACTCGGGATGAAGCACCACATTGCGTTGTTGACTCTTCGTTTTTAAATCAGGAAGGCGTTCCCAGGTTTTCAAATCTTTTGTGCGGGCAATACCTGCAGTAGCCGTTGCGGAAGAAAGATCTCCTACAGGAGCATTAGGATCAAGACGTTCGGCACAGAAAATGCCATAAATCCATCCGTCTTCGTGAGCTGTAAGGCGCATGTCGTATATATTAGTCGCAGGATCTTCTGTATCGGGCATAGTTACGGGGTAATCCCAAAAGCGGAAATTATCTATTCCGTTAGGACTCTCGGCCACGGCAAAGAACGACTTACGGTCGGCTCCCTCCACACGTACCACAAGAATATATTTTCCGTTCCATTTCATAGCACCAGAGTTCATTGCTGCATTCATTCCAATACGCTCCATGAGGTAAGGATTTGTTTCTTCATTCAGGTCATATCTCCATATTACAGGAGTATGCGCAGCTGTAACAACCGGATTTTTATAGCGTATAAACAGACCATTTGTTTCTTCTACAGGATCATTCTTTCGAGACAAGAAGACTTCATGGTCTGCAAATAGTTTCTCGATTTTGTTGTTATACTGATTCATGACAATTAAGATATTATTATTTATAAGTTGATTAGATTCTTATTTATACAAGTTTTTTATATCTGAGCAAAACTTGGTTTTTGGTTGATTATAGAATTCTACAAAGTTTTGTGCCGATGCCTGTCCCGGATAAGGAGCATAGAAATGATTAGGCTTTTCGCGGGCATTGCGCCAAACTAAAACATAAGATATAGGGTACTTATCAACAAGGGGGAAGAGAACTTCCGTCCACCAATTGGCAATAGGCAGAGCTTCCAATCCTGTTTCTGTTACAGCAATAGGCTTATTATGTTCTTTTCCCAACTGTGTGAGATAGGTTAAAACTGTGGTCATTGATTTCCTGTAAGCATCTGTTCCCTGCACATCAGCAGACGGATAGCAATCAAAACCCAGCAAGTCTACATAATCATCTCCCGGATATCTTTCAATATAATCTTCTACCTTATCTTCGCCACCCGGAGAATAGGCATAAAGCAAGTTATTAACACCTTGTTTAGCCAGGTAATCGTGAGTCATTTTCCACAACTCTTTATATTGTTCGGGTGTACAATGGCTTCTTCCCCACCAAAACCAGCTGCCAGTATGTTCATGCCAAGGGCGGAACAGAATCGGAACTTTTGTCCCGTTGGGCGCAGTAAGGGAGTTTAAGAAAGTAGCCAGTTTACCTAACCAGCCAATAAATTGATCGTGTTTCGCTCCGCCGGGAAGAACAGATGTTACCACACCTTCCGTTTTAACATCCCATGCATTTCCACCAGTAAGCGGGTTATCCAAATGCCAGCTTACGGTATTAAGTCCGCCACGAAGGTATTGTGCAATTATATCCTGACGGATTCTTTCGAAAGGAATATTATCCAAATTCTTATCAGCACCCAGTTCTATGTGGCCCAAATCCCATCCGCAAACAGCCGGATAGTCGCCGCATACACTTTTTACGTCAGAACGATTCTGATCTCCGTCCCATCCAATGCCATAAGCCGTGTCGTCCTGATGACCAAACATAAATCCATTTTCGGGAAATGATTTAAGATTCTTGAGCAAATTCTGAGTTTCCACAGTTCTTAAAGAGCCTGCTTTAATTTCAGTATCTGTTACTCCCTTAGCTGTACAGCATGACACAAACCCTGCTATTATTATAGCTCCGGCCGTAATACTTTTTATTTTTTGAACCATACTAATCATATTTACTAATTATTCGTGGAATGTTTTTCGAGAACTGCCCGGTCATTTAAATCGAGTTGCGCAGGTCGATCTAGCGAACTGTGCAGGTCGCACTTTCGAGCTGCACAGGTCATAAAAACGAGCTGCGCAACTCGCTAAAAAAATCCCTTATTTAACCAAAAAACTTCTCTTTAGTAATGCACTATCTTCCGAAGAAGATCCTACCATTACAACGAACTCTCCCGGTTCAACCTGCCAATTCATTTTCTTATCATAGAAGGCAAGCTTATCTGGTGTTACAGTGAAATTTACTATTTTACTTTCTCCCGCTTTCAAGGCAACACGGGCAAAATCTTTAAGTTCCTTTACCGGACGAGTTACACAACTAAACTTGTCGCGAATATAAAGCTGAACAATTTCTACTCCATCACGATTTCCGGTATTGGTAACCTTAACACTGACATTTACATTACCGTCCTTCTTTATTTCTGTTTTATCAAGAGTCAAGTCATCATACTTATAAGAGGTGTAAGACAATCCGTGTCCGAATGGATAAAGCGGAGTACTTGGTTTCACCACATAAGGGTGGAAATACTGAGAAGGTTTATGATTATAAATCATTTGCAACTGACCAACGCTGCGAGGAATAGTAACCGCAAGTTTAGCAGATGGATTTACCTTTCCATAAAGGATTTCTGCTACAGCCTGACCGCCATACATTCCCGGTTCCCATGCTTCAACAATTGCAGGAAGGTTTTCGGCAGCCCATTCAACACCAAGCTGACGACCATTAACCAGAATAAGAATGGTAGGCTTACCGGAAGTTGCAACTTTCTTAATCAACTCGTTCTGCAAGCCCACTAAATCAATATCCGAGCGATCAGTATCTTCACCTCCGGTACGATCCTTCCAGCGGAAACGCATCATGTACTCTCCCGCTACCACTATGTTCAAATCAGCATCTTTTGCTTTATCAGCGGCCTCATCAACCTTAGTCTGACTCATGTTGCGAGGATCCCATCCCTGATCAACAAAGTCAAAATTAGTCTGAGGTGCTATCATTTTCAATCCTTCAAGGATTGTAGTTACGTTCTCTTCTTTCTGAACCGCACTCCAGTCGCCAAGAATGTTCATATCATTGGCATTGATACCTGTTACCAATACTTTTTTATACTTATCTTGTGAAAGAGGAAGTACACCGCTGTTCTTTAACAGAACAATACCATTGCGTGCAGCTTCGAGTGCAGTTGCTCTATGTTCATCACTCAAACGGATTTTCATGCTCTGTTTTTCGTCGGCATAAGGATTCTCAAACAGTCCGAGACGGAACTTTACATCCAGAATACGACGAACAGATTCGTCAATACGTGATTCTGGAATACGGCCTTCTTTTACAAGTTCTACTACATATTCGTTCCAAAGAATGCCATGCATGTGCATATCCATTCCGGCCATGATGCTTTGATAGAAAGCCTCCTTAATATTTTCGGCCGTAGCATGCAAATCGTGCGTATGTTCTATATCCATCCAATCACTAACCACAAATCCCGGGAACTTCCATTCTTTACGAAGAACGTCTTCCATCAACCATTCATTGGTGTGACAAGGAACGCCGTTCAGTTCATTGTGGGCTGTCATCAATGACATTGCACCAGCTTCAACACCAGCTTTAAATGGTGGGAAGAAAACTTCGCGAAGTGTACGCTCAGATAAATCGGCCGGTGCGCCATTGGTTCCGTTAAGAGGCTCACTACCTCCCACAAAATGCTTGATACAAGCCAGCACATCTTCTTTTCCGTTCATATTTCCCTGATATCCCTTCACAGACTGAACTCCCATTAATGTAACCAAATAAGGATCTTCTCCATAGGTTTCGCCAACTCTTCCCCAACGGGCATCGCGGGCTACTTCCACATTCGGGTTAAATGTCCAGTGCATATTCATGGCACGCATCTCCTGTGCAGTCTGTCGGGCAATTTTATATGCCATATCCAGATCAAAAGAAGAAGCCAGACCAATATTGGTAGGATAAACAGTATTATCGGGAGCATTGGCATTTCCGTGAATAGCGTCAATACCAAAGATGATAGGAATCTGCAAACGGCTCTTCATAGCCAGTGATTGCAGATAATTAGCCTCTTTTAATGTTAACACGTGCAAGAACGAACCTATTCTTCCGGTTTCAGTCCATTTAATCATGTCTTCAACAGTAGTGTTGGGGTAGAATGCATTGGCAGTGTTAGTCCTCAGCTCTTCTGCTGTTAATGAAGCTTGAGCAGACTTAAAGTGTTCGATACCTACAAACTGGTTCATTTGCCCTACCTTTTCTTCCAGAGTCATTCGCTTAAGCAAATCCTCCACTCTGTCTTTTACCGGAGCCGAAGCATCCTTATAAACCTCTTTCCTATTTCCATTAGAGAAAGAGCTGGTTAAAATTAACGTCATAACGGCTAAGAATATCTTTTTCATAATAATTATTTTTCGGTCTGTAATATCTATATACTTATCAACTGGAAAAAAGTGCATGAGAAATACCTATTATTACGTTAGCAAAAGTAAATAATGCGGCAATGGATTACAAATACAATTTTATCTATTAATAACACTTTATTAACCGGCAAAAAATAAATAGAATTTTAATATTAATAAATGGAATAAACCATCTATAATTACTCCATTTACAAACCATTTAACGCTGCATTTAAAATTATAATACCCGAATCATTTATATCCGAATATCTTTCTACCAGCACATAAAGCTGATTAGTTGAACCTTACAAGCAACTTTAAGTAAGAGGATTTAGTCAAATCACTCTATAACAAATCTGCTTTTTTCATTATAGAATAACTAGTAAAGAGAAATAACCATAGAACACAACTAAAAAATAATATAATATTTCTGATAACTGATACTTTTGTATCACTTATGAAACATTACAGTGGATTAAACATAACAAAGGCTTCTTAATCACTTACAGGATAAAGAAGCCATTGAATATTAAGTATATAAGATGTTTATAGATTGTCAAACTCTGGATTATTGTTTTTCCGCACAGCAATACATTCCATTTCAATAAGCCAGGTGGGCCGACAAACTGAAGCAAGTACATACTGTTTAGGAATCTCCGGGAATTGTTTATCAAGCATAAGCCTGACAACTTTATAATCTGCAGCATCGCGCAGATAGATAATTATCTGTGATAAGTCCTGAAAACCAGCACCTCCCTCTTCCAAAAGCTTTTCTACATTTTCGCACATCCGGCGGGCCTGAGATACAACATCTCCTTTGTGCAAAACCTCACCTTTGTTATCAATACTGGCAGTTCCGCTTATATATAGTTGACATCTGTCTCCATATAATACACTGACTCCTCTTTCAAAGGTTACGCCATATATGGCAGTAGGACTTAAATGGCTTAATGCGTAAAGGTATTTAATCTGACCGGGATGCAGTCCTTTTACAGCATAAGCATCTAATAAAACATGAATCTTTGGATTAGCATGTCGTCCTTCAATACCTGTACTGGCTATATAATGAGTATGCTCGGTAAGACCCTGGTCCAGGAAATTATAACGTCGGGCTTGTACCATACCGTCATAATTCACATCTACATTTTGCACAAAGAACCAGGTACGAATACAATCTTTTTCTAATGTACACTCGCGTTGTTGCAATTCGGCCTCATAATTTTCCAATAAAGCATGAGTCTGTTCTTCAGAATTGCCCGAAGCAATTCCGGCACCAGCCGTCCAATGGTGTTTATATGCAGGATTAGTATTGGTTGTTAAATAGCACCATAATGCAATTTTACTACCATCTAACGGAGGCTGCTGAAGAATAGAAGTAGCACACTCCGGAAACAATTTCAATTCCTCCTCCAACTGCTCACTCTGGTTTGCTGCATCACTAAGGAAATAGCGCTTCATAACCGGTTTTGCACCAGTCAAAAGTTCATCTTTCAATAATTCGCTATAAGCACAATGCAAATTTCTTAACTGAGTTTCATAATTTAGCTCTCCTCCTTTAACATGAAACATGAGATGATATTCCACCGTATGCCCGGTTTCGCCAAAAGAAGAAAGTTCTACATTTACGATGTAAGAAGAAAATGTATAAAACCTATATTTCATTTTTACTTTTTAATTTTTACTTGTGTTCGTTCTTTAGATGTGATACCTTTTTCCATCTCTTTAATATTCCATTTCACTGGTGAAGATACAAAATCGGGTACATTATACGAATAAACAGATTCATCATAATAACGGAAAGGATCTTCCTGGGGTAAAAGGAAAGGCTTGCTAACTTTTCCTTTATCGTCGATAGAAGCTATGTACAAACGAGTATACAACCCTCCGTCCCGGCGACTGCTGAATACAAACCAGTGAGAATTGCTACTCCAGTTATGATAACTTTCCGTATCATCACTGTTCACCTCTTTAAGATCTCTGATACTGCCATCGGCTAGATTGAGTAACCATAAATCGGCTTCCTTATGCCAGATTGAGAAATTCCCATAATCGGATAGCGTAAACATGATGTATTTGCCATCATAAGACGGACGAGGGAAAGATATACTTTTGCTTATCTTCTTTGCAGATACAAGGGTATCTATATGATCGCCAAAGGTTCCATTTTCCGGATTAAATGATATACTGCATAAACTGTATTTTACATCTTCATATTCTTTTGTCATTTCTTTCTTCTCTGCAGAACAGAAATATAATGTACGACCATCGGCTGAAAAAGCAGGGAAAGTCTCGAAAGAAGCAGTTTTTAAAAGATCGGGAGTTAATACCTGTTTTGTTTCCGGCTGATATACTATTATATCCGACTCCAAATCTACCACTTCAATGCGCTTATCCTTTGCAACATGAAATACCTGACGAGTTTTATTCACAGAATAAGCTACATATTTACCTGTTGAATGCCAGTAAGGATAAACAAAGGAACCAATGGTTTTATCTGTTTTTGTGTTTAGGAATTCAGCCTTACCATTGATATTCATATAAGTTGCTCCGTTACTTCCACGTAGATGCAAGCTGGAATGATCAGAATTCGTTTTATTAAAACTATGACAGTTTACGCAAGATCCAGTAACCAAAGTATTTTCATACAAGGCTGTCTGTTTATACGAAGCTAACTCACGTTGATAAATTCCCATCTTGCTATACACTTCATATCCGGGAGCAACAAGTCGGTATACTAAACCATAGTCAATTGGATATTTACTAATATAGATTGGAAATGATTTATATTGCTTCCAGTTTCCATTTTGTTTCAGACAAACGGTTATCAGAAGACTATCTCCCTTATTACTTTCCAACAAACTCTTCCATTCTGAAGAAGAGAAAGATACAGCATCGCCATTTACATGTATTTCGTTACCTTTCTTTCCTTTTACTACAACATCTACTCTATCAAACGTTTCATCAGGGAATGAGAAATTCAGAGGAGCAATAGTAGCTGGTACAGTTACACCAACATAATCAGGATAAATAGGAGGAAATTTATCTATTTTAGAAGGTGATTGAACTTGATTATTACAAGAAATCATCGCTATTCCAATTAGCAAAAGACTTAATATTTGTTTCATTATTTTCATAATTTCTTAGTTCCAAAGTGTAAATAATACCAATACGTATCACCAAAGCGTTCTTTTAATATTGGTTCAGCACTTTTATCCTGCATATAAATAGGAGCATATTCTAACAAACGCTCTGTAACTTGTTCAGAAACAGGCCATGGAGCTCTTTCCTTTAATGGATGATGCTTTAAACTCCAGATAAACAATAATGCTTCCTGATAACTTTTCGGTATTTGCTGATAACCAACATCTTTTCCTAATGGATAATAATTAAAGAAGCGATCCAGATTTTTGCTAAGCAAAGTGCAAGCCATTAAATACTCATAGGCCATGCGATTGCTCTTATTTTGCTTGAATAATATTTCCAGCATTACATCAAGTTGGTCTTCACTATAAAGAAAATCTTCTTTGTAACGTAACTGCCTTAATCGTCCCCACTCGGGATGAGCATTAATTCGACTTTCGTTATTTAAATAGGCCAATGTTTCAGTTGCCCAATCACTATAAAACAGTGTATGCTGGAGAGCTCTCAGATATTTAGCCGCAACTTTATATTGTCCGTTAATTAAGTTTGTTTCAGCCAGGCGTTTATAGCATCGGGCACTCTTCTGATAATCAGGAATTGACTCCATTGCCTCAAAAACTAAACGTTGAGATGAGTTTATCATACCCAAATGATAGTAAATTTCACTGGTAGGGAGCGGAGATGTAAAATCAGATTCAAAAGGAGGAATTAATCCTTGTACTCCGTTTTGATAATAACAAAACATTTTATCGGCCAATTGTCCAGTCTTTGACAATGCTAAATTTAAACAAGCAACCGACATCGGGGCAGTTGGTACTTTTTTATCTGCCATAGCTATCACTTTATCCCATTCCTGCATCCTGACGTGATGATCATATCCCATTATATCCTCTTTATCCCAATCGGCAGTATTTTTTATAAAGTAACCTCCTCCAATTACTAACACCAATACTTGAAACGCAATTAGTGTAAAATACTTTTTCAATAAAACTGTATTTGGTAAAAAGCGAGGCAATATGGAAACAGCAACAGTAAGCAACCACATAATAATTTGTCCGTAAGGAGAAATATTGGGAAAACGATAGAATCCAATCCCTAGCCATAAGCGTTCCAATGGATATTGGTAAAAGTTCTTAGAGACTATCGGAGAACAGATTACAAATAATACAGAGCCTAAAACCATAATCCACCAACGAATATCAATCTTTTGATCCCAGTAAAAGATTTCTAGCAGAATCATAAACAAAGCAAAAAGCCAGAAACAACCACTACAAAGAATATATAGTACAGGAGTAAGAACGATCGTGAATATCAAACGAATTGAACGAGACGGTATTGTGGTACAAATAATAACCATAGCCAGAACCATTATTAGTAAAAGCAATCCTGACAGCATATAATTCTCATCACATAACAAAACCCAGTAAACAATGGAAGGTAATAACGTTAATGGATAATATGCATTATTAAAACCAAACTTCTTTGTTAGCCAGACTATCTCCCTCTGCAGTAAAACTAGCAATAATGAAATAACAAGCGCACCCAACCAAGCATAATAGAAGAACTGAACAAAGAAATTTCCTAAATATATGGCTAATCCACCAGGCAACGACACTCTATCAAGAAAATAATCTTTAGTAAACAGAAACATCTGAAACTGTTCCTGATATTGAACATGAAAAGGATAATAGAAATTAAAGAAAATAAATACACATACTCCCAATAATATGGATAATAGGAGATTACTCCTTTTTATGTGGACGTTTAATACTTCTTTCATCGTGTTTTATTTAAAAGATTCAGCAGGATAGTTTTTATAGTTAAAGCATCTAATGGGTAGTATGCTTATATTTAAAACTTAAAAGCAAATAGCTAATTGTCGCTTTGTGAATAACTTCTGTATCATGTATCAGTGTTTAATCTTTTATTTATTAGTTCCACCAACCATCGTTTTTATAAATGTGCCAACCGTATTATTTCCTTGTTCTTTGAGAAAGCGTTCATTATAGATACGTTCACGTTTCTGCAATGTATCCTTTTGAGCAATCCAGCGAAGAGAATCTTTTCCAGATACTGTTTGCAATCCATTTCTAATGAAATTATAAGCAGCCATGTTCTTCTCTTTTTCTTCTTTCCACAATTGCAACGCATCATTCTGAGGAGTACCATGAGCTGAACTAACAGAATTAAGAACAACTTTAGTTATGCCCGGCTCTGTTACTATTAATAATTCCTGCAGTGTTAAACGTAAAATAGGGCGAGTACGAATGATAGCCATTCGCTCTATATCTCCTTTAAAAGTAAACGAAGCATTTTCTATTTTGGTTGAATCTACATTTGAAGAATTAGCTCCTTCGGCAGGAACCAGATAAATCCATTCTCCATCATATTTTGTTGATGGTAGTGTACCTTCTATCGTGAATTTTTTATGATCTGATTTACAACCGGTAAGACAAGCTAAAATGAGTAATGAATATAGTGTTTTCTTAAGCATCTTTATTTTCGATTAATAACATTACAAACTTACATAAAAATCTCGATTTATAAACGCGTTAAATAAAAATATGGCTTTTATTTATAGAGGAAATATAACAAATTGCTTGAAAAACGGGACTTCGATAAAGCCTAATTCCTCCTATTTAAGCAAAAATTGTACAGACTTCTGTTAAGGTATAAATATAGAATGCAAGCATTACTGATAGGATATTTTATAAGTTAAGGATTTACAAAAAGATTCCATCGGGCTATAAGTGCAATTATATAGAATTATGTTTAAAGAAAGAAATAATTCAAACATAAAAATTGGGCGAAACATTTAATAAGTTCCGCCCAATATATAAATTCAAATTTACTAAGATCTAACTAAGGAACATTTTATTTAGCTCTGAAACACCAGAACCAGCAACCACTCCAAGCACCGGCAGCTGCATTTTCAGGACAAGCTAAATACAAATGTGTAGCATCCAATTTAATAATATCGTATTCATTAACTATTGCGTTTGATTGGTTAGGTTGAATACCTAAAAGTACATTAACACTCTTAGTATATAGTTTACCAATACCCCAAATATTACCATCAGCACCAGTAGTTTTCTTAGACATATTAAAAGTGAATGAGCCTGAAGTACCATCACTCTTTGTTATCTTAGCACCCTTAAGAGAGAAGAGCATAGATCCATTCTTTCCATCACCTGGAAATCCTTTTTCAACAGCTTGCTTCTCAATAGCATCCATATTACATGTCCACCATCCAGGAGCTGTATTACCCAAGTAAGCACCATTACCCCAAGGAGTACCCTGTACATCATCCCAAACCCATGTTTTAGTTCCTTTATCTCCGCAGAACAAAGCATATTCAGGTTCTACGTCAAACAGTTTGTCAACATGAACGGTTATTGTTTTTTTAATGATAGTACCATCCGGATTCATACCACTGAATACAATATCATTATCACCAGCCATCATCACCTTAACTGTTCCTTTGGTGTTAGTTAATATACCAAAACCATAATCCCAGGAAGAAAGGCAAGGATTACCTTCACTATTCAATTCGATATAGTTCGATTTTACACCGTCTTTAACAACTGGTATTGCTGAAATATTCAACTGATCAGCAGTAATAGCTCCGGTCATCGTATCACGGTCTTCAATGGGGTCGCAAGCAAACAACATTGCAGCTCCCACAAGCATTGAAAATATAATTGACTTTTTCATTCTTATTACTATTTAATAATTTATATTAGTTATTCCAGCTTGAGAAGTTAGCCGATACATCCCAACCTGCATTTTGTTTCAATGCTCCGTTAGACAAATCAATTTCTGTTTTTGGAATTGGGAAGAATCCTCTTGTTGCCTTGTAGCGAGCCACATATCCGGCACCTTGATCTTTCATGGAAGTTTGCTGACCTTTATTCCAGATAGTCTGACCAACTTGCTTAGCCAAATCAGTTTCAGCTTCATGCCAACGACGTATATCTCCCCAACGAAGACCTTCGAAAGCTAATTCATGACGGCGTTCTTTTTTCAATGCATCAAGAGAATAAGCAACTGGATCAAGTCCAACACGAGCACGAACCTTATTCATTCCATCAGCAGTACCTGTTAATTCTGAATGCATCAATAATACATCAGCAAAACGAATCAAATTTAAATCCTGAGCATGAGAAACCTGGAAATGACCAGTTGAAGTTCCGTCACCATAATATTCAGATGAAGAACAGAAACTAGGATAATCTGTAGTACCAGAAATTGCACGAGTTGCTACAATCTTAGATTGCCACAAACCTGTTTCTTCCATCTGAGCATCACGACCATATTGGAATTTATCATTCACACTATAAATTGAAGCTTCACGGCGGATATCAGTCGGTTCTTCAGTTTTCCAGTCATTCCATAAATTAGCAGCAACAGGACCTTGTCCCCATCCCTGACCAATAGGATAAGTACCTTCTAATCCATAGTCAGTACTTTGGTCACGAATACCAAAATATAGCGCATATTGGTTAGAGAAACCTAATTTATCGCCAACCCATGTAGACATATAAGAGAATTTAAGAGCAAAAACCTGTTCTGGATTCGTACCATCTTTCAACCAAGTTGGAGCATCAGACTGATATTTTGAATTCTTCTTTGTTACAGAATTTGTGTAAGGCCACAAACTACGGAAATCAGGAGCAAGACTATGTCCGGAATTAGCAATACAATCATTCAGACCAGTAATTACAAAGTCCTTTGTCAACTTGCTACCATCTGTTAATGGAAGAGCATCTTTCTGATAAAAACCAGTATAGAACAAATAAACACGAGCAAGTAATGCTTCGGCTGCCCAGCGTGTTGCAGTTCCAGAAGTTACTTCATTCCATTTATGAGCCGGCATAATTTCAACAGCTTGTTTCAAATCTGAAGCAATATGTGCATAAATTGAATCAGCAGGCATTTGAGTTGGAGCAACCTGAGCTTGTGAAACGTTTTCAGGAGCTGCAGAAATCAAAGGCACATTTTCGAACATTTGTGTTAATTCAAAATAGAAATATGAACGTAAGAAAAGAGCTTCACCTTTCTTTTGATTTCTGATTGTCTCATCAGCTACATTATCAAGATTTGCCAAAGCCATGTTTGCACGGTTGATACCTTGATAACGTGCAGACCAGAAGTCAGCAAAAAGTGATTCACCATAGTACAAAAGGTGGTCTGATGCCTGAGCATCTTTATCGTTTTCACCACCACCACCATAACAATCATCTGAAGCCACTTGAGCTATATAGAAATAAGTCTTATTTACCCCCTTTTGAATAGCAATATTCATTGTTGCATATATTGCTGTAATCATTTGGGTAGCATCTGTTTCATTCACAGGAAAATTATCTGAATTTTTCTGTGTAAGGTTCTCTGTTGCCAAGAAGTCACTACAACTAGCAAACAAGAGAGCCGCTACTGCTAAATATAATATTTTTTTCATGCTATTATCTATTAAAATTTAAGATTAACACCAACCAAGAATGTTCTAGGACTAGGATAGAATCCTAAATCGATACCTGATACCCATGATTTATCGTATCCATAACCAATTTCTGGATCCATTCCTGAATAACCAGTGAAGGTATAAAGATTTTGAGCCGTAAAGAACAAGCGAGCTTGTTGAAGTGGTAATTTAGTGAAAAGCTTTTTGAAATCATAACCAATAGTTAAGTTTTGAATCTTCAAATAATCACCATCTTCAATATATATATCAGAAATCTTCTGCCAGTTAGTATGAGAACCGGAAGTTAAACGAGGTAATTTATTAGATGTACCTTCACCTGTCCAAGCTCCAAAAATGTCTGTTGTATAGTTTTCATTCTTACCAGATGCAAATGAACGATATGATTTAGCAATTTGCTGACCAAATGAACCTGAAGCAGCAATATTCAAATCAAAACCTTTATAGCTAAGATTAATACCTAGACCTAAAGTATAATCAGGATGAGGATCACCAATCATTGTTCTGTCACTATCATCAATTACACCATCTTTATTATAATCAGTGAAAATAACATCACCTGGTTGTGCTCCAGCCAATACACCTTTTCCTGCAGCTTTATATTCTGCTATCTGATCGTAATTCTGGAAGATACCATCAGTTTTATATCCATAGAAGTAACCAATAGGCATACCTACCTGAGCACGATACATTTCATCAGTACCTTGACTTAATACGTTTGCTTCACCATGTATAATTCCTTCAGCGTTATCGATACGAGTTACCTTATTTTTATTTTTAGAAATATTCAGATTAACTCCATATTTTAAATCTTTGCCAATTTTATCATTCCAGTTAAGAGCCAATTCAAAACCTTGGTTGTCAACGTCACCACCATTAACAAATGGAGCATTTAAACCGTAAGCACCATGAATAGGAGGTATAACCAACCAGTCTATAGTAGATTTCTTATACCAGTCGAAAGCTACTCCCAAACGAGTGTCGAAGAAACGAGCATCAAAACCTAAGTCAAGCTGTTCTGAAGTTTCCCAGGTTACATCAGGATTCTTAAGGATATTAGCATAACCACCGGTAGTCTGAGAAGATTTATCAGTACCAAAGTAATAACCATTAGTTACATCAAAAGCAAAAGTAGTTAAATATTGGTATCCAGAAATGTTACAGTTACCATTCTGTCCCCAGCTACCACGAACTTTCAAGAAATCCATCCAGCTTTTAGTTGATTCCATAAATGGTTCGCTACTTACAACCCAACCAGCAGATACAGATGGGAAATATCCCCACTGTTTTCCTTTAGCAAAGTTTGAAGAACCATCAGCACGCAATGTAAATGAAGCCATGTACTTTTCTTTGTAGTCATAATTAACACGACCAAAGAAAGAAGCCAAACTACCTTCACCCCAAGGGCTGCTACCTGCAGTAATCTGATCTAGTGCAGTAGGTTTAGTATTATCTACATATGCATTTTTCCAGGAACCCAAGAATAATGTATTTTTTCCAGAAGCACTAACATTATCTCCTAATCCCCATCTTTCAGCAGACTGACCAACCATCATATCAAAAGTATGTTCGTTTAAAGTAAACTTATAAGCCAATGTATTATCTAATGTCCAGGAAGCACCTAAACCGGCATTATGGCTTACAGATTCTACTGTCGTTTCATTTGTAGAACTTAATTTTCTTATTTGATCGTATGAACGATAAGTACTAGCACCCATTTTATAACCAAACTGAGATTTGAAAATTAAATTCTTAATTGGTTGTATTTGCACATAAGCGCTAGCCTGTAAGTTGTGACTCTTAGAAAGATTTAAGCCCTGGCTTGAAAGAGCAGTGTTAGCTATAGGGTTAGCTGCACTTGCATCATAATTCCATCCGTTTCTTTGTTTTGCATAGTAATCATAATAATTGCCATTTTCATCATATAAAGGCATTAATGGATTAGCTGTCAATAAACTGTGGATAGAGTTCCAATAAATATTACCAGTAGAAACACCTGATTTAGTAGTATAAGAGTAGTTCAATGTTTCACCAATCTTAATTGCATCAAAGTCTCTAACTTTCAAAAGAACATGATCTGAATTAATACGGGCAGTATAACGTCCATAATTAGATTCTACAGGTTTTCCAAAGATACCTTCCTGAGAAGCATAAGAGAAACCTAATGAGAATTTTGAAGCTTCGCCACCACCAGTAAGATTAATTGCATGATTCTGAACAGGAGCAGCCTTGTTATAGGATTCTTTCATCCAGTTTGTACCATTCCATGTTCCATCTTCGATAGATTGTTTCAAAGCAGAAGGAAGTAAAGCCGACCAGTTATTACCTGGATTACCTTCGTTAAAGTTAATCATATCCTGAACAGCCATATATTCCTTAGCTGATAATAGGTCCGGCATCTTGTATGCATACTGTGAACCATAATAGCCATCGTATGAAACGGTAACCTTACCAGATTTACCTTGTTTTGTTGTTACAAGGATTACACCGTTTGCAGCACGAGCACCATAGATTGCAGCAGAAGCTGCATCTTTTAATACATCAATAGATTCAATATCAGATGGATTTAAGTTGTCAATACTACCACCAGCTACACCATCTATTACATATAGAGGAGATGAAGAACCAATAGTACCTAAACCACGAACGGTTACTTTAAATCCTTCACCCGGTTGACCAGAACTCTGAGTAATGTTCACACCTGGAGTCTGACTTTGTAAAGCAGTAAGAGCACTAGTTGTGCTTAACTTCTGCAAGTCATTTCCACTAACCTGAACAGTAGCACCAGTTACCAGTTTCTTTTTCTGAACACCATAACCAACTACAACCACCTCGTCAAGTAATTCAGAATTCTCTTCTATAACTACGTTGACTGATTTTTGATCACTTTTTAAACGTAGCTCTACAGATTTGTAGCCTACACAAGAAACAACCAGAACAGCATCTTTACTGGAAAAATTCAAGGAGAAATTTCCATTCATGTCTGTTATGGTCCCACTAGTGGTTCCTTTCACTAGAACATTTACGCCAGGCAACCCTAAACCGTCCTTTTTATCGGTAACAGTACCGGTAATTCGATTTTGCTGCGCCATGACATGACAACTCATTACAAGCGCCATTAAAAACAACATGATGTTTTTCATAACTGATAATTAGATTTATAATATATGAATACAAAAGTATTTATTAAGCAAATTCACAACAAATGCAATTTTATCTTAAAATAATACTATTTTATCTATTCGCTTATTTTTTGATGTTTCTTAATAATAATTTCAACTTTAGCCTTTTTTTATCATTGAAGATAAAGTATAAAGTTTCATTATATGATAACATTCTTACCTAAGAGCTGATACAAAAATATAGTATTCGTGATAGTGATAAGGATATATTTTGTTTTCAATAAGGTATATATATGTTTCATTTCATGAATTTATAAGAACTTTATAACATTAATGCTACCAGTCCTTACTTATTTCAAATGCTTTTTAAAGAATTCCATACGAATATTCCACCAGGAAGGAGGAACATCATGCCCATAGGTGGGATTAATAATGTATTCTTTTTCAGAACTGATACGATTATAACCAGAGAAATTAGTATGAGGAGGGCAAACTTCATCCTGCAAGCCTGAAGCCATAATTATTGGGCACTTAATCCAACCGGCCAGATTCTTGATATCAAAATAAGATAGCATATCATACAGTTGGGTTTCACTTATTGATGGTTGCTTAGCCAAAGCTGCTTTAACCGCATCGCCCGGCCAATGAACAATCTTAAAATAATCGGGGTAATCTGAAAGGAAAGGAATAAACGGAGCTGCTGCTGCAATACGATGATCGAGCGCACAAGCTGCCATTGTGAAAGCGCCACCCTGACTACCTCCTTCGGCAAAGATGTTTTTTGTATTTACTTCGGGACGTGAAGCAACAAAGTCTATTGCACGAACCAAATCCATAAAAGCACCACGATAATAATATTCTTCTTTCGACTGCATGCCATAAGTAATCCAGTCTCCATAAATATTGGTTGGTTGTTGCAATCCCTGTCCGCGAGTTGATAATACAAATTCTACAAACCCCGGATTATCGTTAGGTTTTGGAGACCATGGTTTGGAACCATAGCCCATATAACTGATGATTGCCGGATATTTTCCTTTCTTAACCGGAGTACAATAATATCCGGAGATTTCTACACCTCCAAAAGACTTCATGCTTACCTTGTATAATTTACGCAGATTAGTTGAAGAATCGGGGATCAAGGTTAGTTTATATTCGGGCGCTACCTTAGCCAGCTCAGCCAGACTTTCATCCCAGAACTGACGTAAGTCTGTTTTGTTATCGGGTAAAGAGACAACATACTCCGGTTCATAACCGATATTAAATTTCTTAATTTCACTCATTTTTCCATCCACTTCCTGAGTTACAGTACAACGGTAGAACCCGGGAGCCGGAACAGAAAAAGAGAAATCGGCCTCTGTAGAATCGCCTTTACTGAGAGAGATAGATTGTGCAAACCGATGTATTGGTTTGAAATCATCAGTAGTTATTTGAAGATTTAGTGTAGCTTTTGCTGCATCATTTTTGGTATTTTTCACTAGAATCTGAATTTCAGGATTCTGAGGTGAATAGAATACCCAATCGTTTGTTTGCTTTACCTTGTAAGATAAGCCCCCTAACTCTTTATCTGACTGAGCAGATAAAGAGATTGAGAGACTAACCAAAAACAAACCAACCAAACCTTTCCTTATATTATATAAAAACATGATATTATTTATTTTGCAATGGATAATCTGTATAATAGTACATCCTGAGCCGGCACTGATACTTTTTTATCTTTTTTGGTACTTCCTTCAACTTTTTTTGTCCACAAATTCTTTATTACATAGGTGGTATTATAAAAATTAGTTGACCGTTTAGATATTTCATCATCAATGTTAAATTTCTGCCAGTGAATATCGAATTCTTTATCTACAGTAGAGCGGTTGAGCAAGCAGAATGCCCAGTCGCCTCCGGCAAGTGGTTTAAGCCAAACTTCAATTCCATCTTGTGAAGCAACCTTCAAACCTTGAACGCCAAGAGTATCCTGATCAATAGCAATTACATCTTTATTCATGATGATTGCTTTTGTTTCGTCGGACATATTACGAATATCATTACCTAAAATCAGCGGAGCTGCAAGCATGCACCACATAGAGAAATGCGCACGGTCCTGATTTACTTTTTGTCCGTTACCAACTTCCAGCATATCCGGATCGTTCCAATGTCCGGGACCGGCATATTTACGAAGCCCTTCCTGCATATCCAGAATCTGTAATACACCAAAGGCTTTCCATCCCGGATGTTCGTCTACACAATCGAAGCAATTAAAAATATCACCGGTAGTACGCCACATGTGACCGGTATCTTTTGCCCATGTCCAAGGTTTACTATTTCCCCATTCGCACATGCTAAATAATATTGGATGTCCGGCAGAACGAAGAGCATCTCTCATCAGATTATAAGCACCTATCGGATTTACATCTTCGGTATTGCACCAGTCATATTTCAGATAATCAATTCCCCATTTTGCATAAGTCAAGGCATCCTGATACTCGTGTCCAAGACTTCCCGGACGACCACCGCAAGTTTGTCTGCCTGCATCTGAATAGATACCTATTTTTAATCCTTTTGAATGAATATAATCAGCTAAAGCCTTTATTCCGGAAGGGAATTTCACCGGATCGGCAGTGATAAATCCCAGACTATCTCGCTTACCATGCCAGCAATCGTCCAGGTTTAAATAAACATATCCTGCATCACGCAGTCCGGATTCAACCATCTTGTCGGCAACACCGCGAATAATATCTTCATTGATATCGCAGGCAAATTTATTCCAGCTATTCCATCCCATAGGAGGAGTCTTTGCCAATTCCTCATACTTCTGTGCCTTCACAGAACTGAGACAAGAGAAACAGAAAAGAGAGAATAAAAGAAAATACTTTTTCATTATTTATCAGATTTACAAATTATTGGCTACTTAAATTTCAGGACTGATTCTTTAATAATCTTCACTGTAGATTTATCTGATGCAAAAACAGAGTTTAGCCCTTGCTCTTCCTGAGCCGGATCACCGCAGTAATCATCTCCTTTTTGCCAGTAAATATGTTCCTTTGAAGGATTGGCAAAGCCTCCCCATCCCCAGAAATTACATCCGGCAAAAGGGCCTCCGGCTTTCTTATCAGCAATAATCAGCTCGAATACGTATTTATAAAATGAATCACGAGAGTTGGTTGTGCTTTCTTTGGAGAACTTAAAGCCATCACGAGGAAATCCGAATTCTTCCATCACCAAAGGCTTTTGATGTTTTTTAGCTACAGCCAGATGTTCGAATATATATTTCTTTGTTTTTTCCTTAGCCGACTGAAGTTTTTCTGAAAGACTGTCTTTTGTTACCCAGCTCCAGTTATAAGGCCAAAGATGTATGTTCATATAATCTACATTCTTATCGGCATGAATTCTTTCAAAAAGATTAATATCCTGTTCGCATCCATGCTTTCCTTCGCTTCCGGTAGATACCATGTGGTTTTTATCCAAACTTTTTATCTGGGCTGCCACATCGGCAATCCATAGTGCAAATGGTTCTTTATTTTCATCAGCAAAAGCACGTGGTTCGTTTCCTATCTGCCATGACATAATGTACGGGTCGTTTACATATTTTTTCTTTGTATAACGGTTGGTTCTGCCAATGATATCTTTTACATAATTATGGAATAGTTTTTTGGCAGAGTCTGACTTTGGAAACTGTTTCACAAAAGCCATATATGCCGGCCATCCGTCAATTGCCGGAACAGGAGCCTTGCCATATCCCGCCCATTGAAGATATTGTGAGTATCCGCCTGTCCACTCCCATGAATTATTCAAATAAAGAACGGCATACATTTTTCGTTTTCCCATTTGATATAAAAGGTAATCCAGTCCGGCTAATATAGTATCATTATATACTCCCGGTGATTTTTGCAGGGTTGGTTCTACTTTAGATCTGATGCCATTCTCGCCATCAGCACCCACCAATACCCGAAGATTGTTAATACCTATTGATTTTAAATAATCGAGTTCCTTATTCAATCGTGCACGATTTCCACCTTCACCTTCGGATCCAAGAATAGCTCCATACCAGAAATTAGTACCTATATAATAATAAGGTGAACCGTTGAGAATAAAACGGCCTTTTTCTACATGAATGAAAGAAGACTTGTTTTGAGCAGAGGAATATCCTACGAAAGAAAAAAGCAATAGAAAGAGAGACAAGATATATTTCATACTATTTTAAATTTAAGGTAAAACGGCTTTTCATGTTTACACAGTTGCAAATGTATATATTTTCAAAAAATAAATCCGTGCATTATTTATCATTTCATAATACAATTTTAACTCTTATAGAATAACTTATATTATCTTGTACAAAAGAATGCAATCTTTTGTACAAAAGAAAAAATTGTCCTGTACAGAAGAATTAATTCTTTTGTACAGGACAATTTAAAGATATAATCAATAAAGAGGAAGAATGATAAGAAAACTATATTATATATACATAAGTTATATAGTTTTCGACTCAGATGAGTTAAATAGTTTGATTTATACTATAAAAGGTAAAACACTGTTTGTTAATCTAATAGTGAAGTGGATATTATGGTATCATTTCCCATCTTCCATTTGTGCCAGAAAGATGCGGCAGAAACTAACCATAAACTTATCGAAATCCGTTGAAGATTTTTTCTGAACTACCTTACCCGATATTTCCTTATACTGTTTCAGTCTGCCGGAATTTATATCCTTCAGAGCCAGTTTACTAGCAAAACGGAGTTTATAGAAATCTACCAGCATATCGAAGCCTGTCCAATCTGCAGATTTAGGAGTGCTTTTTATATTGGCATAAGCAAATAGTTCTGATGCTTTCATTGAAGCAAAACGTTCCTTTGCCACCGGTTTAAAATCGTTAGGGAGATAACGCAGGCGAGTGAGTTCTCTTAAATGAGCTTCGCAGAACTGACGATAGTTTTTTGAGTTTAGAATTGATTCGTCCCATAAAGGTTGTTTGCCTGCTCGCTGCAAAGAATCATGCTCTGCCCAATAACGTGGGAAAAAGCTATTAAATCCTTTTACTGTATCTAAAGAAATAGTTTCAGCCTCAACTTTTCCTTTTTTCAGCTTAAGGATTTTATATCCGGGTACATAACCTGCTGTAGAAGGAACCTGAATATTTAAAAGACGATTTCCTTTCTTTGAAACAGATATCTGTTCATCATTCATGTGCATATGCCCACCCAAATGAAGAGTGATTCCGGCATCGGCCAGGAGTTCGGCCATAGCGGAATCGGGAAAGCGATACATATCGAACTTACCCGGCGCAGCAATATCCGGAATATACTGAGCTACCCCATCATTATAATCGGCCATAGGGAAATGGCTGAAAGTCACCAACCGTTTTCCATACTTTTTAGCCTGAGTTGCCACTTTAGTTATCCATGGTAAGAGATAAGGCTTAGCTTTAAATCCCTCATTATAAACAGACCTGGCTCCTTCAAAAGTGAGAATGCTATCGCCTTCGGTAGTCTGCGGATAGTATACAGAAGCATCAATTGCCAATATCCACAATCCTTTTACTGGTTCTACCAGATAGCTTCCATCCTGAACAGCCGGTTTCTTATTTTCAAAAGCATAAGTCCGCTTGCTCCAGTCTGCTTGCTTAACAGCCTCATCATAGCTATAGTTTTCATAAGTATATGTGCTGAACGGGGTTGTCCAAAACAGATACTCTTTTTGCGGGTAAAATCCAAAGGAAGCCCATTCGTTGTGTATTTCCTCATAACCCATCTTTTTCATTACTCCCTGATCGCTATTAGAGAAAGGACGTGCCGGATCATGATTTCCGGTCATCATAAAAAAGTGCATATTATACCGGGTAGAGTAAGAATCGAGTATTTCACGAACCTTACGTACATTAATTAATTGTCCGTCGTCAGTCTGGTCACCTGGCAAAAGAACATAATGTATATTTCTCTTTGCAATATCGTCTAGTGCAGAGATAAAGGCAAAATAGTTTTCATTATACAGACGAGTAGAATGTAGTTGGGCATCCATGGAACGAACATAAGATGTATCCTGCAAATGAACGTCCGATAATACTGCAATTTTTATTGCCTCTCCAGATAGAGGGCAGCCTCTACCCCAAAGATTGGGACAGAGGCTTACCACAAACATAACTACAAACAAACACCTTTTCATAAAAAAGAAATTACTTCAGATTAACAGTCTGCAAACCGTCTATATTCTGACTAAACATTGTATCAGCAAAATAAGACGGACGGGTGTCTCCCCAACGTACTGTTGAATTGCGGATATTTACATTAGATGCATTATCAAGATAGAATCCGTATGTTTTTCCTTTCACGAATTCATCGCCTTTACATGGACGCTTGTCATAAATGCCACCTTCGTAGTTGGTACGCTTACAAATCATCAGATCTACCTGGTCAAAATAGATATTCTGAATCTTATCCTTTGCTTCTGCACTAAGGAACACACCATTTTCACTCTCACACTTTATATTGTTGAAACTAATATTAGTAACAGCTCCTACCTCATAGTCGGCCATTCCTTTAGGGAAACGCCATCCTGCATCTTTATGATCACCCGCTTTACGAGTATAGGCAGTTACATAAATTGCTTCAGATTTTCCCCACCAAACATTTGAGAAGAGTTTGCAATCTACCTCTATATTAGAGAATATAACATTTTCCACTGTACCTTCATCGCGATTCTGAATACCAATACCACGATTACTATCTCTGATAATACAGTTATTTACAACTACATGACTGATACGATCCATATTTTCAGAGCCTATCTTAATTGCGCATGAACGGGAAGTCATTGTACAATTAGTTACTAAAACATTTTCGCAAGAGCCAAACTCCTGATACTCACGACGGTTCTTGAGACAGATACAATCGTCGCCTGATTCAATAAAACAGTTACTAATGCGCACATTCTTTGAGTGATCTACATCAATACCATCTCCATTACGGATTTTCAGGTTATTAAGAATGCTTACTCCATCAACAACAACATCGTTGCAACCTACAAGGTGAACAGTCCAATAAGCAGAATTGCCAATAATAACATCTTTAATACGGATATCTTTTCCATTGATTAGAGTAAGTACATGCGGACGAGGATCGAATTCGTGCACGGGTTTCAATTCATAAGAATCTTCCAGTTCCTTACCCATAAAGGCAACACCATTACCATCTAATTTACCTTTTCCACTGATAGAGAATTGCACAATATTAGTACCACTAATCCACATCATACCTTCGCCTTTATTATCACGGAAAGCACTTTTAGTATAAACCTTTTCGTCCGGATTAGCAAGCAACTTAGCATTTGCATCCAGATGCAGATCTACATAAGATGCCACGGTAAAGGGACCAGTCATATACACTCCGTCACCCGGAATAATCACACGGCCTCCCCCGGATTTATTACAATCATCAATAGCTTCCTGAATAGCTTCAGCATTATCGGTTATGCTATCTCCTTTCGCACCATAATCACGAATATCGAAATCTGTTTTCTTTGTATGGCAGGATGTCATAAGTCCTAATCCAACAAGGGCTACTAAAAACTTTAGTCTCATCATCTTCTATGTATTAGTTGTTAACTTTTATAATTTGTTCTTTTTTATCTAATGGAAATAATACTTGTTCTAGTGATTCACCTTTCACGTCGTCCATAATAATTGCCGGACGATAATCTGGTTCTGCCAACTTCAATCTCACATTTTTCAATGTAATATCCTTGGCATGGCGAATATAAAAGCCCCACGAAGGAAGCTCACCAAACATGCTGAACTCCGGATATTTATCTATCTGTTCGGGAACCTGATTCAAACGGCTCAATGGTATATAGGCCATTCCTTTCGTTGCCTTTCCAGGACAAGTTATTTCAATATTCTCGAGACGAACTCCTTCTATGTAATGCCCAGGTATACCTGCAATAGACGAAGGGAACGGATTGTGGAAGAAATCTACTTCCGGTCCTCGCAGATCATAGTTGATATCCGGCCTGTTAAAAGGAATTTCCACATTCATATCCTTTATAACTATATTCTTTATCGTTCCTACACGTTCGCCTGCCCGATGTCCCAACCGAATAAAGATTGCATTACCTGTATTCTTCGCAGTAATCCGGCTTACATTAATATTCTCAATATCACCTCCGTCGACAGACTCAATAGCGATAGCCGATCGAAAGGTGTCGAACACGCGTATGTTATCAATAGTAATATTCTTAAAACCTCCCCAGGAAGCTGTTCCAAATTTAATTGCACTAGCACTGCTACGTACCTCACAATCGGCAATATAGATGCTATCGTTGCAGGAATTCGGATGGTAGGACTTTAAGCAAATACCATCGTCAGCAGAATTCACATTGCAACGGGTAATCTTTACTCTATGGCAATCCGTAATATCAAATCCATCATTATTCCAATATGCTCTATTTGTCATTGAAACCTGGTCTATCGATAAACCGGAACAAAGATCAAACGTAACACCCCAACAAGCACTGTTCATAAGATGCAATCCTATAACTGATATATTCTGGCACTCTGACAGAAAAAACAGTTTTGGACGGGCAGTTTCATTAGGGCGCATTCTTCGAACATTATAATTTGGATCTATGCGTACCCCGGCATTATGTAAACTATCTATATTCAGAGCTAAAGCCAATCCCTGACCATCTATTGTACCTTCACCACTGAAAGCTATGTTTTTTACCTTGTGCCCAAGGATTAAAGCCAGCTTTGAGTTATCACTTTTTTCTGTCATATTATCCGCTCTATTTAGAGGATAATAATCATCTGGATTTGTGCTTCCCAGTAAAACTGCATTTTTCTCAAGATACAACTCAATGCCCGATTTTAATTGCAAACAGCCGGTAAGATAGATGCCTTTTGGAAAAACAATTCTTCCGCCTCCTTTTTTGCTCAACTGATCTATTGCTTGCTGAATAACTTTTGTATTCAGTGTTTTACCATCGGCAACAGCTTTTCCCTGAGTTACTATATTGTAATCCCGGGCCCATATAGGGATGGTAAATAGCAAAGAGATTATTATGCAAATATATTTCCTCATTATCTATACACTCTTTATTTCAAAATAGATTGCGGACAATTCTCCTTTTTAGCAGCCCAGCTTTTATTTGGTACAGTCCCCATCACAAATTCCAGAATTGCACCTTCGAGAATCTGCTTGTGAGTTATAAAACTGTTCTCAAATCTTTTTCCATTCAACGTAGCCGACTGGATATAAACATTCTCTGCAGAAACACCATGAGCTTTTACTACAAACTCTTTCCCGTTTTCAAGGCGGATAGTCATCTTTTCAAATGCCGGAGAGCCAATTACGTAATATGGATTTCCGGGACAAACAGGATAAAATCCCATTACTGAAAACACATACCAGGCAGACATCTGACCGGCATCATCATTACCAGACAATCCCCCCGGAGCATTAACATATTCTGTATTGCGAATATGGCTAACCTGCTTCTGGGTTTTCCAAGGCTCACCTACAAAATTGTATAAGTAAGCTATCTGATGGCAAGGCTCATTGCCGTGCCAGTATCTCAATTCGCTAAACATTGAATCCAGCTTGCTTATAAACTTATTCTTACCACCCATCCATTCAACTAATCCTTGCACATCCTGCGGAACATACCATGTGTAGTGACAAGGTGCTCCTTCGGTAATGAACCGTGCGAAGCCAAATGCATTATCAGCATTAAGGAATGTACCGTCAGCACGTCTTCCTTGAGCATATCCGGTTCGTTTATCAATCACATTTTGCCAGTTCTTTGCACGCTTAGCAAGCAACTTATAATCTGACATTTTCCCTAGTTTCTTAGCTACTTGTGCCAATACATAATCATCATAAGCATATTCTAATGTACGAGAAACCTGTTCATTCATATGAAATGCTTCCGGCACAGAGTCTTCCAATGGAATATACCCGTACTTCAGGTAAGAAGTCAATGCCCTACGCCCCATTCCGTTTTTATAATCTTCGAACGAAGCCGGCGATTGAAATGCATTTTTCCGCATTGCTTCATATGCTGTCTTTATATCAAAGCCTTTTATACCTTTTACGTAAGCATCTCCAATAACCGAAATACAATGATCACCAATCATGGCTGCCGTGTAACTGTTCCAGCAAGGAAAGATAGGTAACCAACCACCCTGCTTATATTTTTCAATCAACGACTGAACCATCTCGCCATCCCGTTTAGAATCAATAATTGTCAAGAGAGGATGCAAAGCACGATAGGTGTCCCACATGCTAAAATCATCATAATAATCACCATTTTCTATTTTACGGATTGGAGTGCCTTTTGCAAAAGAAGGGTAACGTCCATCTACGTCATTAAATACCCTCGGCAAAAATGATGAACGGTATAAAGCTCCATAGAATTTCTTTTTATCTTCCTTATTGCCACTCTTAACTGTTAGTTTAGATAGCTGGTTTTGCCAACATTGTTCAAGTTGCTTTCTGGTTTGATCGAAATTCCAGTGAGGAATCTCCGCATCAAGATTATTCAAGGCGCCCTTCATATCAGTAAATGAAGAACCAACTTTTACCATTACTTTTTCGTGTGCAGCAACCTTAAAGCCAACAAAAGCCCCTATATTATATTTTTTTCCAATTGATTTCTGTTTTGAATAAATCAGGCTGTCCTGATAAACGCCATACGTTGAAGGTTCTTTCTCAAACCTTACCACAAAATAGCCACTAAATCCTGTGGGTTCCCCCCACCCCTGATAAATACGATGAGCCGGATTGTATCCTCTAATCTCACGTTTTTCTAAATCTATTTCAATATACCCCTCTCCTTCATCACTATTAGGATTGACCACCAGATAGGCCATACCCTCATCATCATAAGTAAAACGAAACAAAGCAGAACGAGATTGGGAGGTCATTTCTGCCTGTGTGTGATAATCCTCCAGATAAGCTGAATAATAAGACGGAGTTGCGATTTCCTTTTCATGGAAAAAGGTACAAGCTCTTTCTTCGGGAGTAGTTTTCAGTATTCCTGAGACTGTCATTAAAGTCATACTGCCATAATCCTGCGTACATCCTCCCACAATCCAATGCGAATTACGGAATCCCTGTAACTTACTGTCTCTGTAGTAATATGGAGCAATGCATTTACGTTCAGTGTCCTGTGTTTGGGGTGTCCAGAAGTTCATACCATGAGGTACTAATACAGCGGGCAAAGTCTGCCCGTATTCTTCTGAGTGCTTACCAAACTTACCTGCTGTTTGAGTTATGCTTGAAGCTGTTCCCACGCGGGTATCAACATATTGTTGCAACAGTTCCTGCGAAGTAGCTCTATTACATAAGCAACACAAAAAAACTATAAAAAAGTACTTTCTATTCTTCATAAATCTAAAAGTAAAACCAAATAAAAGGGTAAAAAATGGGGAGAAGGATGAATATCTTTACACTTATAACCAATAAGACAATTTATCTCCTTCTCCCCAAAAGCACAACACTATAGCTTTACTTTTTCTTTGTTAGTATCCAGTGTTTTGTTTCCAATTGGTATTAGAGTTCATAACACCTCTGGAAATTGGGAATATACGACGCCATTTCTGAGTTTTGGCAGCTGGATTTACAACATGTTTCAATCCCCAATCCTTTTCGAATTGACCAAAACGGATTAAGTCATTGCGACGCCATATCTCACTAAAGAACTCACGTCCACGTTCGTCAAGAACATCTTGCAAAGTAGGAGTTGTTGTTAATGTAGGAGCTTTTACATAACTGCGAATCTGATTGAACAAACTCATAGGAGTATCGCCGTTTGTAGCTGTTGCTCCGCGAAGAATAGCTTCAGCCTTCATCAGCAGAATATCTGCATAACGGAAAATAGGCACATCGTTACTTTGGTTACGGTTATAGGTCTCATAATCAGCTGCCTGAATACCCCACTTAATACAACGGTAACCTTGATTCCAACCATTAAAATTATCACCTACATTCATAGAGGCATCACCCGGTATAAGTAAAGTTACATTTTTGGTAAGCACTACACGTTGCCCATTATACATATAAGGCGTTGTGGTTTTATCAAAGGTTGTAATATTATAAGTATTAAGCGCATCTTTCAAAATGATATCATTACGTTCGTCTCCTACCAGAGAGAAACGATCGGCAGCTTCAGGTGTAACTGTAAAAATACCACCGGCATTCTTTGAAAGAGTTACGCCGAGCAAACCAGTACCAGTTCCTCCATCATTATTAAATTTAGGCCAGTATTGGAAACGGGCATATGTCATACCTTGCGCTGTTGCATTATCATAAGGCATTGCATAGATAAAATCCTTAATCTGGTAACCATTAGTCGGCATGAATTTCTTGCGATAACTATCACTCAGATTAAACTTACCGCTTTTAATTATTTCATCACAGTATTTCACTGCATCATTAAGTTTGGCATTTGCCAAAGTAGGCTCATAATTAGCAACATCACCACAAGTGTAAACAGCCCAATTTAGATACAGTTTTACAAGAAGAGCCTTAGCCATCCATATAGTAGGCTTTCCATAAGTCGAAGCATCAACATTTTCAGATAAGCCGCCGGAATTAATGGCACGAAGTAGATCGTTCTCTATAAAAGTTGCTACATCAGCACGTGGAGAACGTTCAATTGCCTCATCAGCTGCAACAATATGATCCAAAACAGGCGCATCGCCAAACATATCCATAAAGATGAAATGATAGAAAGCACGCATTGTCAAGGCTTTTGCGATAGACTCATCAGTTGCACTTTCGCCTCCAAGGTCTACAATAGCCCGATTACATTTGGTAATGGCTCCAGTGATATCACCAAGCCAATCAACATGTGCATCATCCGGATTAGTCATGTGAAGCGTAGAATGAACATAATTACCGCCGTCATACCAGTTACCACCATAAGTAACAGCCGAAAATTCATCGGAAGATAACCATACTGCTTCCGTAAAACGACGTCCCAAAGCACCACGGAATCCATAGTATAAATCCGCCATCTTTGCCTCGGTTGCAATTTCGGAACTTGGATAAGAAGTATAGGTAGACTTGATATCAACATCCAAATCGGTACAGGCCGTTGCTGAAGATATCAGTAAACCTGCAATTAAGGTATTTTTAATATAGTTTTTCATTGTAAGTTCAATTTTAGATGATTAGAAATTAACATTTACACCTAGCATAAATGTACGAGTACGA
>Ga0183099_1000249_pt1 | contig 45041 bp, 40 predicted proteins | sample Biomet1_FD_127788 | JGI IMG/M metagenome (GOLD analysis project Ga0183099, IMG submission 127788) | Microbial communities from bioreactor (seeded with anoxic lake sediment) at LBNL, California, USA - Biofuel metagenome 1 | ecosystem: Engineered > Bioreactor > Anaerobic > Unclassified ... | reverse complement strand
AGGATCTGTTGTAGCATAATCATAAGTAGCAGTGCCACCACCTTTAACTTTAACTGTTACAACACCAGCATTAGAGTCGATGGTATAACAAAACTGACTACTTCCCGGAGTGGCAAGCTTAGTGGTGATTTCACCATTTTTACCATTTCCCTGCCGCTTCATTTGTGCAATAACACTGCCGTTATTCCATTGCAACTTCACTAATGGTTTATCATAGCTATGGATCTGACCAACAATTACCTTCTTACTCATGGATGTCTGTGCCACCCACAGGCAACCACTCAGGGTATGATGCCCTTCCCAGTTCCAGTCATCTCCTTGATTATCACCAATAATTTCACGTAATTCTGATCGAGGAAACGTTGAGTTATCTGTCGTGGCAACGCTACTATCAACAGGAGTCCAAAAAGTCATTTTACCTTTATTATCCAGATAAAAATATTTACTGGCATAGCCCGCCATTATTTCATCCGGCATTATCTCAGCCGCGCCACCACTACTATCAGCAATAGGCAGTGTGATTTTCCATTGGCGCAAATCAAAGTTACCAGTAGCAGGAGCAATATAGGCAGCACTAACCTGAGCCGCTGCCATAGACAGAGCGCATAAAGCAATAATTTTTTTCATGTCACATCCAAAAAAGAATAAATACTGAATTTTCCGTTTAATTTCGGAAATATAAATTTTCACCATTAATTAAATAGCGAAAAACACGTTAGAGTAAGCGGATAATCAATATCGCTTATTGTTTTCGGGGATGTGATAATTTAGATAGTGCATATCATCGAATATGATAAAGTTACACATAGCAAAGCCACTTGGTTTGCCATAAACCAAGAAAATATCAACATGGGTTTTCATCTTAACTCCTCGAGCTTTTCAAGGAAATTACACATCTGTAAAGAACACAATTACAGACAAGAATCCGTCAATACATTAGTTGCTTGCGGAACGGATAATTAATGATGATGGATCTTTAAAATAAGATCAACCTTAATTGTGTAAAAAATATGCTGTCTCACATAAAAACGAGCATTCATTAATATAAAGGACTCATGTTTAATATAAAATTAAACATGGTCAAACTTGTACAAAAGACTCACGCGACCATTATATACATTGATAACAACATCTATTATTAATTTAACACATGCTAATTTATTACATTTTGAGATACGACTCTTATTCAATTCTGGATATGTTTTCACGTCACCTTTTTATAAGAAATATTTACAAATCTAGTGCTCTAAGCTCACTGATTTTTTTATGTTTATCTGTAATATGCCTGCTTGTACTCTGTTAAACCGTACAACTGAATTCTTATCACTCGACGATATATTTTTACCTGAAAATTATTGCTTCAATTCAAGTCTCTACAATTTACTCATAGACTGGACCTTAAGAGCTAAGTCTTTCAAAAATGCCATCTAAGGTCCTGGTTTTCTTCGATTTTCTTTGTTGTGCTTTTTTCGCATTCTTTGATATATATAACAAAGCCCATTCCAGCCGGACTGTTATTTCCGACCATGCCTGATGAATATAAGCTTCCAATATCGGTAATAACCAGACATCGACATTTTTCCCTGCTTTATAGACTGAAGCGGATGGCAGACTTTGCATCGCGATGTACCTACGGATGATCAGCGCCAGCAAACTGGCCCAAACTAAGCCTTCCATTATGGCCTGTTGACTCGTGGCAAAACGTCGCCAGTTGGTATCGGATTTCAACTCTTTAAACAGTAACTCAACTTGCCAGCGACACCGATAAATCATCATGATCTCATCTGCTGACCACTCCGTGGCGGGTAAATTGGTGACCCAGATACAAAATCGTTTTTCTTCGGCAAACCAACGACGGACTAATCGGAATTCATCCGCTCCTCGCTTGATTTTTAAGTCCAAAACCTCTGAGCGATTCGTTTTTCGGTCGATTTCTTTGAGTTTCAGACCGGCTAGTTTGGGTAATAGCCGACCTTGACCATTGCGTGCTTCGATTATCACTGGATTAAGGTTTTTACCGCCTCTGACGATGAATGAACCGCCATGCTCAGATAACTGACTGAAATAGTTGAAGTCTACATACCCGGCATCTGCCAGCAGTAACTTATTGCGCATCAGTTCAGTTTTCGGCAAATACGCCCGCTCTGAGGCTGTATCGGCAGTGATAGTCATGGTTTTCGGCATTTGATGTTTGAGCGACAACGTCATATGGCATTCAATCGCGGCGGGATGAGTCGGAAACCGGCTGGGGAAGACGTCCGCTAACCCATCATGAACGCGAAAAGAACTGCCATCTTGTAAGAGAATATCGTCAAAACAGTCGAGTTTGGTGTGCAACTTTGCTTTCAGTGCCCGAACAAACTGCCCAATCGCAAATTCGGTTAGCTTCTGCATCAATAATGCAAACGCTGGCTTTCGTAATTGATTATGAAAGGGCTTATAAGCCACAAACTGTTTTTCACTGAGGCTCATCCCATTGAATTGTCGATGAAGATCGGCGATAGCATGACAATTCCCTTTACTGAGAGCAGCAATCAGACTCAAGACTAACGATTGAGGTTCAATGGTCCGTTCACGTTTTAAGAAGCCAGTGTGTCTGGCGGTTCTGGTCATAAAGTCTGGACAGAAGAATTGCGATAGTTGGTGTTTTAAGGAGATAATCGTCATCGGCTTCATGGTTGATGAGAGAAGAGTTTGGCGACGATTATCTGATCATAAATGGAGCCATTTTTCTATCTGAAATAAAGACTTATCTCTTAAGATCCTGTCTATGCACCGTTACTAACTATTTATTTGCCGCTTGTTGAAGACCTGCGCAAATACAGTGGGTGATTCGTAACCTAATCGTGAATGTCGTCTTTGATACCCGCCAAATAGAGCCAGCCTTCTTCCCGCCGCAATCGGGCAATTCTATCCCGACCAGCAATAAAACCTCCGGCGGCCAACTCCGTTTGCAAACGCTTGGCGCTGTGGGTTCGTCTGGTTTTTGTATGCGCCGCACGAATGGCTACCCGTAACCGTTCATTTTCTTGCTTTCGCTGACAAACCGGGCGTTTACGCCAAGCATAAAATCTACTACGAGATACCGCGAGTACACGACAGAGTGATTTTATCGGATAGCGAGATTGCCATACCTTTACGAATGCGTACCGGGCAGCAATTCTGACGTTTTAGCCATAAGTTGACATAGGTAATTATTGTTAATCAATGAGTTATAGAATCGTTCTATGCCATAACATGGCATAAATAAACCAAAATCTGGCATAATGTTTTTACTAAAAACTTCCATTGAAATTCAGTACCGTAATTTTATGACATCTTTGTCTACATCTACGATTCGGTCATGACTAGCTGAATCATTTATGCCCCTTTTCGAGTTGAGAGTTCTTCTGAATAATCGGTTTACCGTTCCTAAACGCAGGGCGGCAGCGTTATAGACCAGCAAATCTAGTCGATCGGCATAGCGTTTAATCAGTTCCGAAACGGCACGTCCATCTTTGGCATCGACAGCCTTTGTGGTAACCGCGACGCCGGTTGCCCGGAGATCGCTCAACTGGTCACCTAACTTGGATGATCGCGAGAGACCAGAACTATATCAAAGCCCTCGCGTGCAAAGCGGTTCGCAATCTCGAACCCAATGCCTGGACCGGCACCGGACACCATGATAGTTGGCATAATGATATCTCTCTTTCTACTGCTAGTTAGTAGTCATTAGTTTCGGCCTCGATGGCGTGCCATGGCATTGAGTTCGATCAAAGCGACGGTGCGATTACTTCATCGATACCGGTAGTGATGGCGACCCCTTCATTGACCCAAACGGTACTGGGTGTGAACCACTGCTGTATGGCTACTTTACCTTGATCCTCAGGCAAAGCAGCGAAAAAGGCGGTGACATTCTCAATCGGTGTTGGCATGGCGTTGTCCTTCTAGTTGATTTCGCGGTTATTGATAGGATGTTTATGCAAGGCATAATGGAAAGGCTTTAACGAATTGAGTTTGAGTGTATTGCCTGCTGTTTCACAAGGTGCTGCCTAAATCTGTCTGCGTAATCGTCTCGCACGGCAGAAATGACACTGGGCCTGTGTGCCAGTGAATCCCGCCATGCTGATACGCGTGGAAGATTGTCGAAGATCGGCTGCGAAACGACCGGGCTTAGCAAGTCGAAGTAACGAAAGACAGGGGCAAACATCGCATCAACCATGCTGAACGCGGATCCTGAAAAATAGGGTCCTTGCTCAAGAGTGCTCTCAAGTCGCAGCAACTTATCACGAAAGGCGGCTTTTTTATCATCAGCAACAGCAAGTTCTTTAGCGTTGAGGAACTGCCAGGCTTCAGAGAGCGCCGCCACGCCAAACTCTACCCACGCACGCTGTTGTGCACGGGAGATCGCATTGTTGGAATAAAGGCTGACTCCATCCTGCGTTTCGTTGAGATACTCACAAATTGCCGTACTCTCGAACAAGATTGCGTCAGCACTATCCGGCAGTTTCACCTTGAGCAAGGGGACTTTGCCCGTAGGCGAAATAGCTATAAACCAATCTGGTTTATCAGCGAGATCGACGTCGATCCTCTCAAAAGGTGCCTTCTTTTCCAGTAACACAATCGCCGCGCGCTGAACGAACGGGCATAACGGATGACTGATAAGCGTAAGTTGAACGTTCGGCATCATGCTCCCCTATATAGGTCAATGACTGGATAAAGTTAATACGGCAGTGGTTATAGCAACTGGCCGCCAGAAATATCAAAGGTCGTCCCGTTAGCCCAAGCCATGTCATCAGACAAGATGGCGGCTACAGCACTACCTATATCGTCCGGTAGACCGACACGACCCAGTGCGATGCCTTGTGCCACATAGGCGTTCACATCCTCATTGTCACGCACCGCACCGCCGCCAAAATCGGTCGCGATCGCGCCAGGGGCAATGGCATTCACCCGAATTTGTCGCGTACCAAGCTCTACAGCCATGTAACGGGTCAGAACCTCTATTGCTGCCTTCACCGCCGCATAAATACTGTATCCCGGCAAAGTAAAGCGGACGAAGCCGGACGAAACATTGAGAATGCGACCGCCGTCTCCCACAAGCGGTAATAGTTTCTGAGTCAGAAAAATCGGCCCCTGAAGGTGCGTGGTGACCAGTGAGGTAAACTGGTCCTGGGTCGCATCAACAAAGTTCGCAAATAGGCCGTTACCGGCATTGTTAACGAGAAAATCGAAGTGTTCGCGACCGAAATCAGCCATCAGCGTGTCAGTCACGGCGTTTGAAAAAGCCTGATAACTGGCGGTATCGGTGATGTCTAGCGGCAGCATCGTAGCTTTGCCACCCAGTGCTTCGATCTCTTGTTTCAGCGCCTGGGCTTCTACAGCACCGCTACGATAGGTGCCGATAATGTGAACACCACGTTTGGCGAGGTGAAGAGCCATGTTGCGACCCAGACCACGACTGGCCCCAGTGATTAGTGCAATTTTGTTGGTCATATAGGCGGTCTCATTTAGGTTATTCGGCACACCTTTCGGTGATTTCTTGACCTGCTCATGATAGGCAATGAACAGTTTGTAACCTACGCCGGATAAGCTCAATTTATTGCCTAATTGTATCAATCATCTTGTGTGGTGTTGGGCTGTGGATATAATTGGCTGATGAAGAACGATCTCACACCACATCTTGATATAGCCCTACGCCATGCGCCGCCGGGTTTGACTATTACACGGATCCCGCGAGTAGACATCTGCGTCGGACAAGGCAATACAGACAAGGCACCATGTCTGTATCGCTCGATGGTCTGCTTCATCTTACAAGGCTCGAAGCACGTTGCGATTAACGACAATCGTCTCAGCTACGATAGTGAACAATATCTCATCAGCGCTCTTGATCTGCCCTTAATTGGACAAATTGTTGATGCTGAAGATGGTCAACCCTATGTTGCGGTATCTCTTGTGCTGGATCCGGCCATACTGGCCGAATTAGCGTCGACCATGCCTTTTGTTCGCGAACGCGAACAAAATGGGATCGGCATCATGATAAATCCGATGACTGCTTCACTCCGAGATACGTTGCTACGCTTATTAGCATTGCTCGACACACCTGACGATATCCCGGTTCTTGGTCCCATGCTCGAACGTGAATTGCTTTATCGTCTCCTACAGGGACCTCAGGGGCAACTTCTGCGTCAAATTGCGCAACCCGATGGCGCACTGGGTAGTATTAGGCGTGCAGTTGCCTGGATCAGGGACAATTACAACTCCCGACTTCGCATCGAAGCGTTATGCGATTCAAGTGGCATGAGTCGAGCAAGCCTGCATCGCCATTTCCGGTTGCTAACAGGCCTCAGCCCTATCCAGTATCAGAAACAGCTAAGATTGCAGGAGGCTCGCCAGCTTTTGCTTGCTGGCGAGCATCGAGCGTCTGATGTGGCGTTTGTTGTCGGCTATGAAAGTGCATCACAGTTTAGCCGCGAATATCTACGGCAATTCGGTGTATCGCCTATACGCGACGTGCGTCAGATACGGCAGGCTATCAGTGCACGGATATGAAGTGGACAGTTAAAACAGCACCATGGACAAAGCAGAAAGAGCGAGCATACCTGAACAACCTTGATTGAAGCGCCTGACTAATCTCGCGTCCTTAAGGTAGTGTTTGATCATTTCACCAAACCAAGCCCATATGCCAACACAGGGAAAACTGACCACAGCAAAAAGAATAGTGTATAGGGCAATATCAGTGAATGAAAACACGCTAGGCAGACATGTGGAAACTGCCACACTTGCCATAATCCAAGATTTCGGGTTGATCAACTGGAAAAAAGAGGCTCCGATGAAAGTCATTGGGTGTGACGCGTCTTCCTCCTGGATCTCGCCTGTACCTCCCAAAATCTTCCATGAAAGATAAAAAATGTACGCTGCACCGCCATACTTCATGACCTCTTGAATATAAGGAAATAGAGTAAATATTTTATGCAGCCCCAAACCGACTAAAAGCAGCATGAGTGCACTTCCGGCGCTGGCGCCAGAGATGTGACCAAGTGTTTTATTAGCCCCAAAGCGGACGCTGGAAAAAAGTACCATGAGGTTGTTTGGTCCTGGGGTGACGGACATAACGATCGCCAGTAGCAGAAAGGAGCTCAAATGCTGCGCTGTGATATTCATATACCCCATTCCTGTTGTTGTGTTGTTCTCCTGTCATCGCCAAGAACTTCGAGCACGGTCCAGCTAATAAAAACTAATTTCAACCACAGTAAATTTTTTGTTTCGCTCGTTTTGACGTGGCGCATAAACAAAAGAACTTGATTAATATTTTGCATACAGCCTTTATTTTTTGAATTTCATAATGGATATAGTGATAATCGCCTTATAAAATTAGCAGTTCAAGAGGTCTTCCCTGAATGGAAAAAGATGCGAATGAAGTTCAGACAAAACTGTTCCAACAGCCGAAATTGGATGCGAAGGACCGAAAATTATTAGCCATCCTGGCGGAGGACGCCTCACTAAGCTATGCAGAACTTGGAAGCAAATTGCACCTTTCTGCACCGGCTGTACATGAGCGGGTCAAACGGCTTAAGAGTGAGGGCGTCATTACGGGTACGGTTGCTAAGCTAGACAGCAACAAAATCGGACGTCCATTACTGGCATTCATCCATGTTGACACGTCGAGCTGGGCTGTAACACGCTCCATCCTCTCTTTGAAGTCGCTTCCCGATGTAGAGGAAATTCACACCGTCGCAGGTGATAGTGCCATGCTGCTAAAAGTTAGAACCCAGAATACCCGGTCATTGGAAGACCTACTGGAAGTCATTCATTCGATTGACGGCTTCACTGGAACGCGCAGCTATATTGTATTAACGCCCCATCTTGAAAGGGGGCCAGCGCCAGTACTCTCGGATTAAGGCTGGCTTTTAAGTGGAATACTGATTTTCGCCAATCCGAGTACAGGCCAGAGTACGTCGGCTCATTGCGCAAAAAAGATGGTATTTTGCCCGCTTACCATATGAACAAAGAGCACTGGGTTAGCGTGCTTCTTTCCGGCCCGCTATCTCCAAAAGAAATACACGAGCTGCTTGCTGACAGCCATGAGCTGACCTCCTGACAAAAAACACGCGTGCAGGGAGCTTTTCCTAGCACATCTTCCTGCCGTCTGTTGCTCAAATTTATGTCCGGGATATACAGTTTTCAAGGTTCGTTGTGATTGTAAAATTGATTTCTATATGATGAATATCAAGAAATTTACTAGGGGCTGTTGATCTTTTAAGGTGAATTATTAAGCGGCATGGCGAATTGATATAATCACTTTCGCCAAAAACAATCTACACCAAACCACCATGCCTCGAATAATGCTAACAGATGAATACTGGTCAACGCTATCCAGACTCATGCTTGAAACCGGTCGTGTCTATAACAAACCTGAACATCGGATGACAGTTGTGGGTATTTTGTACCGAATGCGGGTCGGTTGTCCGTGGCGTGAGATACCTCGGGCGCAGCTACACATGAGTGCGGATCGATAGGTAATGCCGATATTGATTGGTGTTTATACAAATACCGGCATTTAGTTGAAAATGCGTTTGCGCGGCTGAAACATTACCGAGCTATCGCCACACGATATGACAAATTAGCTCGAAATTACGCCAGCAGACTGGCGCTGGCTTGTTGCATGATGTAGCTACCGATGTGAGACGTATGAATTTTCATCAGCAAAGATCAACAGCCCCTAGTCATAGTTGTGACACTGGCTAATTCAGATGCGCCATAAACAAAAAGACCACTGAGAAATCAGTGGTCTTTTTGTTTATGGCGGTGAGGGAGGGATTCGAACCCTCACTTTTGCCATTATATTCTTTAAAATCAATTATATAGATAACGATTTGTGGTTTTGTTATACAGAGATACGTTGATAATTAACGTATTAGTTAATACAGAGTATATCCATAAATTCAGATATCGGAAGCAATATATCCCAAACTCTCTACGCTTTTTATCTAAATTATACCTGCTATAGCGTGTAAAACTGTTTTTACCTGCTATAGCGTGTTATAACTAATTTACACGCTATAGCGTATAGCTCGGAGAGTGGTTATTGTGAATATTACGAATACACATCAACTAAAAGCTTATCTCAAAGATATCCGTATGAGCCAAAACCTATCACAAACTAAAGTGGGAGGAATTGCAGGTATACGTCAAGACACCGTGTCATCATTTGAACAAAATCCGGATTCAACTAAGCTGGATACTTTTTTTAAGATCCTATCTGCGTTGGATTTAGAATTAGAGATCAGACCAAAACGAACAAATGGATCAGATGAATTGAAATCCGATAATAAAGCTTGGTCTGAGGAGTGGTAATGGCAAGTCTTGATGTCTACATGAACGGTTATCTTGTTGGTATTTTCAGCAGGAAAGGTTCTGGTGCACATGTATTTCAATACGCAAGCTCTTGGTTGCAGCAAGCTGGTAATCGTCCCATCTCTTTATCGTTACCACTTCAACTGAAGCCTTTTGAAGGTGATGTTGTCTATAATTTCTTTGATAACTTACTACCAGATAACATGGAGATCCGTAATCGAATTTTAATTCGATATAAAACGGAAACCACACAACCGTTCGATCTATTAAATAAGATCGGACAGGATAGTGTAGGCGCATTGCAGCTGATCCCTCATGGCGAGCCTCCTGCGGATATTCGACGGATCGATTACAAATCGTTATCTGATGTGGAATTGGAATCGATCCTTAAAGGATATCAATCCAACATTCCTCTGGGGATGCTGAACAGCGAAGATGATTTCCGTATATCGATAGCCGGAGCCCAAGAGAAAACAGCTTTACTGAAAATTGGCGGCAACTGGTGTTTACCGCAAAAAGCGACGCCAACGACTCATATTATTAAATTACCTATAGGAGAGATCGTCACTGCGCACAATATAATTGATTTAAGTGACAGTGTAGAGAATGAATTCCTATGCTTACTTATTGCGAAAGCCTTTGGTCTCTCAGTTCCTGATACTGAAATTATCAGGGTAGGATCCATAAAAGCATTAGCTGTAACACGTTTTGATCGACGGTATTCTTCTGACAAACATTGGATCATGAGATTGCCGCAAGAAGATTTTTGCCAAGCACTTAATGTTCCTTCTGCAAGAAAATATGAAAGCCAAGGCGGGCCAGGGATCAGCCAAATTATGGATTATCTGCGTGGTTCGGATCACGCTGCTCGCGATCGGTATCATTTTATGAAAGCACAAGTCGTGTTCTGGTTGCTGGCTGCGACAGATGGTCATGCAAAAAACTTTTCGTTATTTATTAAATCAGCTGGTCGTTACGAGTCAACGCCACTATATGACATTTTATCGTTATATCCAGCCATTGGGCGTAAAGGGCTACATATAAAAGATGCAAAATTAGCGATGGGCTTAACTGGTAGTAAAGGCAAAAAATATGGGATAGCTCAAATCTATCCTCGTCATTTTGTTGCTACAGCTAAATCGGTAGGTTTTGCAGTGGAAGAAATGAAGCAGATCCTGAATGAAATAAAAGATAATGTGTCGAATGTACTAACTTCAGTATCAAGGCAATTACCGGCTGAATTTCCTTCATCTATTCGGGATGCTATTTTTGCAGGTATGCAACAAAGAGCAGAGCGTTTGCATCTCGTATTCGACTAAAGAGATTTTGTTCTGCGTAATCAAAGTTATAGATAGAAATTAGATGATGAGAAAAACAAACTACCTGTTCTAGCGTGTAGAATAAGTTTTACACGCTACAGCGTGTTGTTTGGCCTTTGCCGCAAGCGCTGCTTGCGAAGTGACCCATATTTCATTTTATGCCACTGATGACCGTGCTGTTGTCATTTTTGACACGCAAATGCAGAACTTCTGAACATGCTTGCCATTAATGGCAAGCAAACAAATAAAAAGTGAATATAGTTGGCACAATAGTACTGTAATAACTATTCAAATCCGCACTATAGGTTTGCAAACCAATAAACAAACAAAACTATCTGCAATAGGGGAGTGTAAAGTAAAAAAGATGAAATTTTGTTTGCTCTCTGTCTTTGCAAACAAAAATACTTTTGCAGTACTAACAAGCAAAAATATTAATTAAATTTATTTCTTGCATTGGTAGTTAGTAACTAATGCTGGTAATATATACATACAATAAAAATAATAATGAGACTATATATAAAATCATACGAAAACTTTACGCACGACGATTTAATGTCATTTTTAGACGAACATTTATTGATGGTACAAGATAAACGATCGACTGATTTTAATCAGTGCATTCCTAACTATAAAAAACTGGCTGAAATTTGGGGTTGTTCTGTCGGACATGCCAGAGCAATTATGGCGGAAGAAACTCAGCTTAAAAAGCATCACTACCTACTTTTAGCTGTACATTCCTGCAATATCCAACCAATTTTGAAAACAAAGAAAAGTGATTTACATAATATTTTTGAAAATGACGAAATGAAAATGGTGCTATGCACTACTTTTCTTGGTCAGCATTTGGTGACAAATCAGAATTAACTTGTGCTAACCAGTTTTTTTATTTAAAACGACAATATACAATCAAAGGGCTGGTTAATTCAGCCTCCCATTTAACTCCTTTGAAGGCAAACCAATATGTCAGATTTTTTACGTATTTTTTTAAATGCTCGTAGCTTAAAAGCCATTACCCGCGAATTGACTCTTGAACAACTAAACGAAGGTTTCGATAAATTAACTGCAATAGTTGAAGAACGTCGCATTCAGGAAGAATCTGTACGTAAGAGCCAAGAAGCTCGTTTGCAAAAAATCGCAGAATATAAAGAATTGCTGAAATCTGAAGGTATTGACCTGGCTGATTTGGTTGGTGCAGTTCAAACTACTGAGAAAGCTTCAAAACGTGAGCCTCGCCCAGCTAAGTATCAATACACTGATGCGGAAGGCAACATGCAGACTTGGACTGGTCAAGGTCGCCAACCAGTGCCAATTCGTGAAGGTATTGCAGCGGGGAAAACTTTGAATGACTTTCTGATCTAACTTATTCCAATTGCTGCATGTATATAAAACTACATGCAGCATTTTTCCTGAAAATTCTCTGTATTTAATCTATATAGTCCAGCTATTCAGTAAGATTAATTTTTATATGCGCTAGAGAGCAAGGTAAGAATATGGCTAGTTCGCACAGCGATTATTATAAAGAAATTTGAAATGTATATATTTTTTAACATGCCATTATTATGCTGTTTCTGCTAAGTAATCAAGAAAATCCCTGACTTTGGCTGATAAGTATTTCCAATTTAAATATACCGTTTAAAGATTAAATTCATCCATATACACTTGAGATGTCGGTGGTTGTGATATCCTGACTACAACATCAATGCTATCGCATGCAGTAGGGACAACCTGCTCGCAAAAATCAATATCCAATTTTAAATCAGGATAGCACAGCATAACTTCAGGTACTAAACTCACAAAATAATAATATCCATAAGAAAGTTGAACTCTAATTCGTAATAATCCATTTAGTTGCACAGATAGCTGGCGATGAAGCCTCAGCTTCTGACAAATCATTAAGAGTATTTTGTATCGTAAGTAATATTATTGTCTGATATCAGTGATGAAATCTGATTTTATAAACCTATTTACACAACTAAATTTAAGAGTGCTGTTCCTGCGGTATCTTGTACTTTCACTGCTACGATGCAAAGCCTACTATCAACAATCGCTATAAATACCAGTTTAGTTTTAATTTCATCAATCATACCTTCTTAATTAGTGCGATTATAGAAATAGTATGTTTCCTTTTATGTGCTATTTATATTAACTATTTCAGCTAATATAAGTAACAAGGTCATCAACTTCAGATGACTATTAAACTAAATGAGAGAGACGAGGTACTAATGAAATCTAAATTAACACGTATAGCTGTAGCACTAATTTTGATCGGTTCTTCCACTGTCACGTTAGCAGAATCAAAACTAAGCAACGCCGGTGACCGAGCTGAAATTGAAGCGCTAAAAGCACAAGTGAATGCGATAGCGAAGATCAAGCATATTGAAAAAAATAATTTAGCTAATTTTGATGATTTAGATTTCAACGTTTATAGCGGCCAAAAATGGGATGAACTAACTAAAAGCCACGCAAAAGACATTACTGTTCATTATCCTGACGGGCATATCAGTAAGGGTTTAGATAAGCATATAGAAGAACTAAAACCCATGTTTTTATTTGCGCCTGATACTAAGATCAAAGAGCATCCTATCCGCATTGCATCCGGTGAATGGACCGCAGTTTCAGGTACAATTGAAGGTACATTCTCAAAACCAATGCCAATTGGAGAAGGAAAGTCGATTCCAGCAACAGGCAAGAGTTTCAAATTGAGTATGGTGACTATTGGTCACTGGAATAAAAAAGGCGTGATGGATGAAGAATGGTTGACGTGGGATAATCTTGCTTTTATGAAACAGATCGGTCTGGCTCAATAATAACTGATTAGATTAGAGTGGTCGATATGGCCACTCTATATTAAATTATTTATATGTGAATAATTTAATATTTTTTGTCGACAAAAATTCCAGTGTTCTCAGCCGCAAAAGTGATTTCTAATCGGCCATTTGACAACCATGGTATTGCCTTAGCCTATCGTTGAGCTTAACATTCTGAATGTTCTTGAATTCAATTGTCGAAGAAATAATTGGTAATGTGCCATTCCTATTTTTATACAACATAGGAATGGCACAAATTATCAGCATCCAGAATGGACGTTACCTCTTGGTTCATAGAAACCATTTAAAGGAAAGATCTATTTTAGCTATTGAAATTACTATATCTCTAAGAATAAGCCTAATCTGACTATTCCAATTAAAGAGAATGTCTTCTCAATAACAAATAGATCTTTAATTCTAACTATTACTTTGGTTATGCTGCCGAATTTTTTGTAAGTGCTAGGCTGCAACAAAGTAAATCTTTTTCATCTGAACTGCTACCGATATATAATTGATAATCCATATCTTCAAACTCAAACTTGTTAAGTTCTGGATCGAAGTACATGATTTCTTCAAGAGGGCAGCTTATGTTTACTATTTTATTTTCACCTTTTTCTAAGCTAACTCTAGTAAACCCTCTTAACAATTTTTTGGGTCTATCAAATTTAGAGTTTTCGAAACCAATATATAGCTGAATAACTTCAGTTCCTTCTCTATTACCTGTATTTGTCACTAAGCATGATCCCCACACGGTATCATTATTAGAGCCAAAAGAGGCATCTCCAATCTCAAATGTTGTATATGAAAGCCCGAATCCATAGGGTACTGAGGGAGTAATGTTCTCTTTATCAAGCTTGGCATATCCATGATAGTAATCGTAGTGCTGTTTTTCAGCGTTCCAATCAACCTGCGGCAAATCCCTTTCATTGAAAGGTACAACATACGGTAATTTTCCGCTTGGGTTAACGTCACCAAAAATAATCTCCCCAATAGCTGTTCCACCTTCCATTCCTGGATAATAAGCCATTAGTACAGCGCTAACATTGTGTTTCCAACTTTCCATCATAATCATATTGCCGCCAATTAATACCGCAGCAGATTTTTTATTAATGGGTCCTACTTCGTTAATAAGACGGATCTCATCCTCATGTAAATCTAGCGATTTAACCCTATCCCCACCCATGGTGCCAGTATAGTTATCTGTTTGTTCTTCAGAGATAAATTCACCTTCATCGTCATGGTTATACCCTACCACAAAAATGACAGCATCTGCTTCTTGAGCTAATTTTTTTGAATGTTCAATGTTTTCACCATTATAGAAGATAACTTCTGTTTCTGGTGCAATATTGGAAATCCCCTCGAAGGGAGTTACAACATATGATGGGAAAACTTGGCTTGATCCATGATCTCCAATATTCGCTTTATTACCTAACTTTCCTAAAACAATAACTTTTTTTGTTTTATTTTTATCAAGGGGCAAAAAATGGTTCTCATTTTTTATTAAAGTGATCCCTTTTCTTGCAGACTCAAGAGCGAGTCTAATATGATCTTTACATCCAAGAACGTTTTCATCATATTTTTTATCATCTGCCTCAGTGAAAGCAAGCAATGTTCTTATAATACGTAATGCAGAATCATCGATTTTGCTCTCATCAACAGACCCATTTTTAACTGCGGAGACTAGTTTTTCACCGAAGAACTCGGTGCCACACATTTCCATATTTTGGCCGCCATTAGCAGCCTCAACAGTATCTTTAATTCCCCAGCCAAAATCACTCATTATAAAGCCGTCGAATCCCCATTCATCTTTCAACACTTTATTGAGTAAATAATCATGATGCCCACAATGAGTTCCTTTATATAAATTGTATGAACTCATAATGCTCCCTGCGCCAGCATCAACACATTTTTTAAAATGTGGCAAAAAAACTTCTCTTTCGGTTCTTATATCGCACTCGACACTAACTTTAAATCGTGCTATTTCCATCTGATTGAATGCATAGTGTTTTACACATGCAATTACATTTTCATCCTGCACACCGGTTAGTAGTGCTTTTCCCATTTCACCTAAATGGAAAGATTCTTCACCATAAGTTTCCTGACTTCTCCCCCAGCCAGGATTATAGGGTAAATTAATACAAACACCGGCGAATAAATTCCCACCAAATGCTCGTGTTTCTTTACCTATAGCCAGCCCAATTTTATGCTCTAATTCCGCATCAAATGATGCGCCTCGTAGCATTGAAACGGGAAAGCAGGTGCTTTTCCCCTTTCCACAAACCACACCTCGTGGGCCATCACAAAATAACATTTCTGGTACTTTATGTTTTTCGATTCCACCAGATCCATAAGGAACATGATTGTAATGAGCGTCTGGATTTGTTTCCATGTCATGAATCATGGATTCAAGTGTAACCTTTCCACCCATTAAAGATACTTTTTCTTCTAAAGATAATGCACCAACAATTTCTTGAGCTTTTTGTGTATATTCTAGTCTATATTTTTTATTACATTTCATGGTTATTCTGTTCCTTTATTCTGTGTTTTAAAAAAATAAATGTTTACATGTAAGTTATTAATGAAATTTCTACAATTCTATTATAGTAATGTGATGTACATGGTAAATGATGTAAAGTTAGGTTCATAAATAAAATTACCTCTGCACATCTTTAATAGATTACCCAGCATAACAGTCAGCAATTTTTACTTAGCAGAAAATTGACAATCAATGAGTATGCACAACTTTTCGAAGGTGCCATCACATATTTTTCGCCAATAGATGGCCGAAGCACATCAACATTTCCCTGCGAACGAAAAAACCATAATAAATTGAAAAATTAGGAGTCATTTTCATTCGCTTACCAATAAAAGTCATACCATCATCATACATAATGCCTAATGGTTTGTAGCTTCAATTTAATAGCTGCAATGTTTGTAAAAAAATAGTCATAATCATTGTCCAATTGTTGTTGATATGTTGCATTTCTTGAGTTGACACCAAGCATTACATCTCATATAAAATTTGTTTACAAGATAGAATAAGCATTCTATCTTTTTGCTAAATGTTCAATTATGAAATTTCACACCGTCATTAAGATATCTAATTATTTTGCTTAAAAAGAAACCTTCTTCGTTTTTTATTAATTTAATGAGCAATGACGCTATTCATAAATGGTGTTTTTTATCTCGTTACAACTATCATTGACGTACATAAAAACATCCGTAAGTGACACTGGTTGCAGCAATTTTATTGAGTGATTTCAGTAAAGTATGTCATCCTCATCGTTCAATGATTTTTTAGTGAAAGACAGCTATTCCGATAATCAAACCTCATTAATTTCTTTAGACTAAAAATAGATGTATAAATTAGATTTATTTACCAACTCAAGTGCTTTAACTTAAAAAATGTGAGGTGTGGCGCATTTGATAAATATCTGAATGGTGCTGCTAGATTACATAATAGAATGTATTATCGAAATGGAAAATGATACAAATCATCATCGGTTTGGTAGAGTTTTAAAATCACCTACAGAAACAACAAATTATTTTAGATTGTTATTATTTGCTCCTTTATGTGGTGGCTTGCACGCTAATTTTATTTTGTTAGAGTGGAAATGTTTTTATTTTAATTTATATTTTTTTGGGGGTGATTTTTTAAAAATTAATTCAAGAGTGCGCGTTGAGATTACGGGCGTTTTTTTTCGTCTTAAAATGCAGGCCATGCGCATATTTTTAAAGATTAAATAACAGAGTCATTTTAAATGCCACTGTTCCTTATAACTCATATATGGATATTGCCATGATGTTTAAAAATAATCTTAAAATCATGGCCTGTATTGCAGCGACATCTCTAGTGTCTGCTCAGGTACAGGCAGAAAACACGATCAACGATGGATTTAACACTAATATTAGTGAAGCAGCCAAAAAAGATATTGCAAAACAAGTAGAAAAGGATATGGGATTCAACTATTCCGGCTATTTTCGTGCGGGGTGGGGAGCGACTCAAGAAGGTGCTCCAAAATCATTTGCTGTTGGGGCTTTAGGTCGTTTCGGTAATGAGTATACCGGTTGGTATGACCTTTATTTGAGTAAAAATGTAGTCGATAACGATGGGAAAGTAGTGGATGCGGTTGTGGTTATGGATGGTAATGTCAGTCAATCCTCTAGCCTTGGCTTATTTAATGCAGTCGAAGATAATTATTTTCAGTTTACGGATATGTATATCGCTACTCAGGGATTCATTCCATCATTACCAGGCTCAACGTTCTGGGTAGGTAAGCATTCGCTGGGAATCTATGAGATTCAAATGCTGGATTGGAAATCTAACAGAACACAAGCTGCTGGCGGTGCTGGGCTTGAAAATATTAAACTTGATGTTGGTAGTTTAGATATTGCTGTAATGCGTGAAGATGTATCAACCCAAGGAGCTAGCTACGGAAATATTAATAGCAATGTCCTTGACGCGCGTTATAAGAATATTCCTTTATTCGGGAAAAATAGTTTGGAATTGGATGCAAAATACCATGCAGCCAATAAAACTGATGATCAAGAAATCAATCAACTCCAAGATTCATGGTTAACAAATATCATACTGAAAACTCAATTTGACTCAGGCGGCTTTAACGAATTAAGCCTACAAACAGCAAGTAACTCCATGGCTAGTAATATGATGAGCATCAACAATGCTAACCCTGATTATACTTATGCTCCTAATGCTGACTATGGTAATGGAATTGCATACCGTCTGACCTGTCAAGGAGAGCATTATATATCTGAAAAAGTTATTATGGCACATACCCTAGTATTAGGGAAAGGCGATGATCTTTATAATGCTGATGATGGACGATCGCATGTTGATTCAAAAACTCTAAGGGCTGTTGTTCGTCCCGCATATATCTGGGATAGATTTAATCAAACGGGTGTAGAGTTGGGTTACTTTAAACAAAAAAATGAAGCAGATGGCGAAACGTTAACGGAGTCAGGTTACAAAACAACGCTCTACCATGCTTTTAAAGTGGATGCTAGTATGTTGACATCTCGTCCTGAAATTCGTTTTTATAGCTCTTATTTAAAAGTTGCAGACAATGAAATTGACAGTTTTCATTTTAGCAATAATAAAGACAATGAAGTCACTGTTGGTATTCAAGGTGAGATTTGGTGGCGCTAACTCTGTAGTAGCAATTTTAAAATATACTCCCTCTCTCTTTCGGCTATTAGATTAGCATGGAGGGAGGGTTTATTTATTATTTAAGTCCTTATCGTCTTTACCATGTGTTCTATCTTTAATGATAAAGGTTGTTGTGATGAGGTGGTTTTTCCATATGTAAAAACCAAGTTTCTTTTTTAATTGGTTATTCTTTTATGGAGTTATGTTATCTTTTTTAACGGTATTGATTTATGATTTTTTAGTTGCGATTTTTTTGGAGGTGAACAGTAGTCATCATTAATTAGTTACGCATTGAAAAGGTCTATTATTTCTATGTCATTAAACTACCTGATTACCATCATGACTCAGCCCTTCTGGACTATACTTAAAGTGTCCTGTTCTGGAGGGTTAATATTATGGCCAAGAACAAGGTTCAATTTCAAAAAAGCATGACCATTCATACCTTTATTCAGCATTACGGCAATGAAGATCAGTGCCAACAACGACTTTTTGATATTCGTTGGCCTCAAGGCTTCCACTGCCCAAACTGCGGGCATACTCACTATTGCAAGCTCAAATCACGACCGGTTTACCAATGTAATCAATGCCACCAACAAACCTCGGTGACCGCCGGAACACTCTTTGCTTACTCTAAATTGCCTCTTACTATCTGGTTTTTGGCTATATATTTGATTACTCAAGAGAAAAATGGCATTTCCGCTCTTGAACTATCACGTGAGCTTGGCATTTCCTACAACGCCACCTGGCGGCTTAAGCACAAGCTGATGCAGGCCATGAAAGAGCGTGATGATGAGGTTCCTTTATCCGGTATCATCCAGCTTGATGATGCCTATTGGGGCGGGGCCCGTGCGGGAAAGGTAGGCCGTGGCGCGGCCGGCAAGCGCCCTTTTGTCGCCGCCGTATCTCTCAATGATGAAGGGCATCCGCTCCACATGCGATTCAGTGCCGTTGATGGCTTCAAGACAAAAGAACTAACGCAATGGGCGACGAAGCACCTGCGGCCATCATCTTTGGTGGTATCGGATGGTCTGGCCTGCTTCCGTGGCGTTGAAGAAGCCAAGAATGTTCATCTGGCCATCGTCACCGGCGGAGGCCCTGCCAGTGTAAAACTGCCTTACTTCAAATGGGTCAATACCATGATAGGCAACGTGAAAAACGCTATGCATGGAACTTATCGCGCGATAAATCAAAAGCATCTACCACGGTATTTGGCTGAGTTCTGCTTTAAGTTCAATCACCGATTCAATCTGGAGCGGATGATAACGGATTTGGTCAGAGCTAGCCTTCGAACGGCTCCCATGGCGCAGCGTTTGCTGAAGCTGGCTGAGTCTCGATGGTAATCAGGATGCAGAATATATAAATATTTATTCTTGCTTTGGAGTTGGTATGACGAAAGATAAATCGGAACGGATCAGAATATGTGCCGAGAAACTGTATATTTCTTATGGTTTTCATGGCACATCCATGCAGATGATAGCTAAAGAAGCAAAAATTTCGGTAGCGACGATTTACACTCATTTTGAGAATAAAGAAGCATTGATCCGTGCTATTTATCGTCAGATCTTTATCGATATTCTCAGTTGCACCCTGGATGGATTCAACGTATCCCACACGCCATTCGAACAATTTCGTAAATTATGGCTGGGAACTTATCAGGCTTTTAAAAAAAGACCTTCATGGATCTATTTTAAAAACCTCTATGAAAACTCGCCATTCTATACACAAGAAGACCGTCTCTGGGCTTCAGAACAATGCCGCCTGATTGATGAGTATTATCAAAATGGCACCCGCTCCGGTTTATTTCGAAATATTCCGCCCTACTTATTAATGCAGTTAAGCTTGGGTTTTCTTTTTAATATTTCTCAAACGCAGCAAATTATCTCGTTTGGAATGACACCGGAATTGGAAGACGAACTCATTCAGGCAGGCTGGCAAGCCATACTGGCAGGGCAACCGCATGAGTGTTCATTAATTAACCTGTTTGGCAATTCCAGCTATTAAAACTTTTTCCAGTTCTTTTGTTTTCATCCAGCATCGTTTTTGTTTCATCGAAATACTGGCCCTGGTTGGTTCCGCTTGTAGCATATTTAATGACATGTGGCGTAAGCACGCCAAGTTTTCAGCGGCATTTTCTTTTATGTGATTTTGTTCATGTTTTTCTTTAAAATAAAAATCTAAATGAGTATGATTCTCAAATTCATCTGTGGATGTTTCGTCTTTAAAGGATTTGAGTATGCCGTTGGTTCCTGCTGTTTCAATTATTCGCATTATGACTAAAGCCTCTTGTTACGCTGGTGTTATTGGTTTTCTGGCAACGGCTTCGGCCTATGCACAAGAGGAAAAAATAACCGAATTAAACGAAGTTGAGGTGAATGCGCTTAAAACCGCAGAACAAAACGAACAGACTTATCAGGCGCAGACTTCCTCTATCGCAACACAAACGGATACACCACTGATTGAAGTGCCGCAGACGGTTAATGTGGTGACGAAACAGAAATTAGAAGATCGTCAGCCACACAGTTTGGATGAGGCGCTCAACACGATCACGGGTGTCAAACAGAGTAACAATCTCGGCGGCACTCAAGATGCGATCCAGAAGCGCGGTTTTGGTACTAATCGCGATAATTCAATCATGCGCAATGGGTTGCAATCTGTACAGGCCAAAAACTTTACGCCGACCACTGAACGCGTCGAGGTGCTGAAAGGGCCTGCGTCATTGTTGTATGGCATTCAAGATCCGGGTGGCATTATCAATGTGGTAACGAAGAAGCCTCAGGAAGAAGCCAGTTACGAAATATCGGAATACATGACCAGTTTTGGCGGTGGTGGACAGCAGGTTGATCTGACTGGGCCGTTATCCGATTCAGGGCTGTCATACCGTTTTATTGCTGACCAACAGGATTATAACTACTGGCGCAATTTTGGTGAGATCGAGCAGGGGGTTGTTGCGCCCTCGCTGTTATGGAAAAACGATAAAACGTCAGTGCTGGTTGATTATGAGCATATGGATTATTCCATTCCATTTGATCGTGGCACTTACATTGATACCAAAACTGGCAAGCCAATCAATGTGCCGCGAGAGCAGCGTCTCGACGAAACGTATAACATTACCTCTGGTACAGCAGATACCGCCAATTTGAAAATCGACCATGAGATTAACAGTCGCTGGTCAGTGCACGGTGGTTACGGTTATAGCAGTAATTATTACAACGATAATCAAATGCGTGTTACGGCCATCGACTCAACAACCGGCGTTGTTACGCGTCGTGCCGATGCGACGAAAGATGCCGATCATCAAGCGCATACAGCAACATTTTATACGGTGGGGAAAATTCCGCAGGGCAGTACAACCCATGAAATTACAACGGGTGTGCAGTATATGCACAACTATCGCACCTTAGGCGATTTGTACCGCAATGCGACAGTGAAAAATTACAATATGTATAGCCCCACCTATGGCACATCCGCATACCCATCGACCGTTAGTGCGGCAGACAGCGATCAGACGGATAAATTAAGAACCACTGCGATTTACATGCAGGATTCTTGGTCTTTGGATGAGCATTGGATCCTCGTTGGTGGCGGTCGTTACGACCATTACAACGAGTTGACAGGAAAAGGGCGTCCGTTTGTCGTTCGCTCGCATCCAGTTGAGAGTAAATTTGTACCAAGAGCTGGCGTGGTGTACCTGTTTACGCCGGAATGGTCGGTGTACACCAGCTATACCGAGTCGTTCCGCCCCAATACATCAATTTCCACTGTTATCGGTGAGCTACCAGCGGAAGAGGGGGAGTCTTGGGAGGTCGGCACCAAATGGCAGACCGATCGTGTAACAGCAACCGCGGCATTATTTGATATCAATAAGAAGAATGTGCTGACTGCGGCAACGGATGACGCGGGCAATACCTATTATCGTGTGGCTGGCCGCGTGCGTTCTCGTGGTTTAGAAACGGACGTCAGCGGCGAGTTGAATGATCGTTGGAGTGCATTTGCGGGCTATAGCTTTACGGATGCAGAAGTTTTGGATGACCCAGTTTTGGCTGGTACGCCGGTTGATGGGGTGTCAAAACACATGGCATCACTGGGGTTAACCCGCAATTGGGGGCAAGTGATGGGAGGCCAAGTTCGCGGGGGTGCATCAGGCCGTTACACTGGGACTTGGTTTATCGGGAATACAGAAGGCGTGATGTATTCATTGCCTGCCAGTATGGTGTATGACCTGTTTGCATCGTATGAACGCAAGGTCTCCAACCATCCGGTGAAGCTGCAATTTAACGTCAAAAACCTGTTTGATGAAACTTACTACACTTCGGGTGTCAGTAACGCGAACGTGCCGATTGTGGCGTATGGCGATCCGCGTGAGTTCTTATTCCGGGTATCGGTCGGTTTATAATGCCGCGACGGTTGTTCTTTGGGCTGGCAGGTTCACTCGTGCTGGCCGCATTGGCCAGTTTACTGACTGGTTACCGCTGGTTGTCGCCAGTGCAGATTTTTCATCTAATGTCAGCGCCTGATCCGGCGCTGTCTTCGTTTGTGCTGGAATACCGCTTACCCCGCATGCTGATTGCGCCGATCTGTGGTGCCGCATTGGCGGTGGCTGGGCTCTTGTTGCAATCGGTGACACGTAACCCGTTGGCGGCACCCGATATTTTGGGCATCAATGCCGCGGCGTCGATGTGTGTGGTGCTGGCGCTGTTTTTTATCCCTGATCTGGCGTTGAGCTGGCTCAACTTACTCGCATTTCTTGCTGCGGTCGGCATGACCTGTCTGTTGTTGCTGATGCTGCGTCAGATAGACGAGCGTGACAGTGTGTTGCGTCTGCCGCTGCTGGGCACGGTGTTGTCGCTGTTGTTCTCGTCGGTTACCCAAACGGTACTGACACTCGACCCTGCCACACAAGATCAAGCATTGAGCTGGCTGACCGGTAATATTGCGGGCCGTTCGGTGGCGCAGTTGATAGCGGCACTACCTTGGTTGCTGGTCGCGTTGGTGCTGATAGTGCGGTTATTACCTAGGCTGGATCTGTTTTATCTGGGCGATACGCAAATCAGTGCGCTGGGTTTTCACCCCGGCCGTCTGCGGCTGATGGCGATTCTGGCGGGTAGCTTATTAGTGGCTGGTGCCGTCAGTGTAGTTGGGCCGATTGGTTTTATTGGTTTACTCATACCACGGATGGCCCATTTTCTGGTGCCGCACCATCACCGCGTGCGTTTACCGGTGGCTGCATTGCTGGGTGCACTGGCGTTAACGCTGGCTGATGTGCTGGCGAGATTTATCCTGTTTCCGGAGGATGTGCCGGTCGGTGCCGTGACGGCTTTCATCGGTGGGCCGGTGTTGTTGATGCTGCTTTATCGCCGTCGGAGGTTAGCTTATGCACACTGATCGCGTAGTACGGCAGCGTTTTTTCTCCGGCTTGATTCCGGCAGGCTGCCGTCGTTTTTTATTATTGGCGTTACTGGCTGTGAGCCTGGTGATGCTCGGTGCGCTGATGACTGGGCCGCTGGCAATTCCCATTGAGGGGATATACCGGGCACTTCAGCATGAGACTGATCCGTTGCTGCAATTGGTGGTGAATGAACTGCGCATGCCTCGGTTGGTGTTGGGTCTGATTACAGGGGCCAGTCTGGCTGTGGCGGGGTTTCTGTTACAAACCCTGACCCGGGTCTCTATTGCCTCGCCGGCCGTGATGGGCTTATCAGATGGTGCCGGATTGTGCGTCGTGCTGGCATTGTTCCTCGGTGATCGGGGTTGGGAAGGGGCGACGTCGCCATGGATGCTGGCGGCGGTGGCTTTTGCTGGTGCCGGTTTGGTGTTGCTGATCTTGCGCGGGTTGTTCCGGCTTGATCCCGATTTAGAGAAAATGGTGTTTTCCGGGCTGGTGATTGCGGCGGTTTGCAAGGCATCGATCAGTTTACTGATGTTGATCAGCCAAAGTGATATTGCCGCGCAGGCCCAGCTCTGGCTGGTTGGGTCGCTCGCGCAGGCTAATCGGCAGCTCAACCACTACCTGTTGGGTGGTTTTATCGTGCTGTGTCTCCTGACGCTGTCTGCTTACCGGCAGATTGCGTTATTTCGGATATCGGAATCGTTGATGATGTCGCTGGGGGAATCGGCTATTCGCCAGCAGCGGTTTCTGTATGCGTTGGCTGCCGGATTTACTGCGATTGCGGTGGCGGGGGCCGGGCAAATTGGTTTTGTCGGGTTGGTGGTGCCGCATCTGGTGCAACGCCTGTGCCCACGCGGTGTACCAGCTCAATTATTGGGTAACCTGTTGTGTGGCGCGGCATTAGTAGTGCTTGCCGATATCGGTGCCCGCACGCTGATTGCGCCCTACGAATTGCCGGTGGGGATCATTACGGCGTTTATCGGGGTACCCTGCTTTCTGGTGCTCTATCTGAAACGGGGAAAACAGTAATGCGTATTGCCATCTGGCTGTTTGCGATGTGCAGCGCGCTTTGCAGTGCGATGATACTGGCACACCCATTACGCGTGGTGACACTGACGAATGACAGCACAGAAGCCATGCTGGCGTTGGGTATAACCCCGGTTGGGGCCACTCGATCGCTGCTCGGCAACCCTTGGTTTCCCCATATAACGAACCAAATGTCAGGTGTAACTGTGGTCGGGCAGGAGCTAAACCCGAATATCGAATTGATTGCCAGTTTAAAACCCGATCTGATTTTGGGTTCCAGGCAGAAACTGGGGCGTTTAAAACCCATTCTTACGCTGATCGCACCGACCATTTTCGTGAAGGATAACCGGCGGCAGTGGCAGCAAAATTTTATGACTTACGCTCGCGCTGTTGATGAGGCGGTTGCAGGGCAGCAACGTCTTGATTGTCTGAACACCCAGATAAACACGCTCAAAGTCGCGCTGGCGCAACAACCGTTAAAGAGCGTGTCGGTGATCCGTTTTAACCCCGGTCAGGTGCGCATGTATCAACTTGATTCGTTTACCGGTGAGCTGTTTGCCGCGTTAGGGTTACAGCGCCCGCCTGCACAGCAGGTGCATGCCTATGGTGTCAGTAATTTTAGTCGGGAACGTATTCACGAATTAGATGCGGATATCTTGTTCTATTTCACCTATGGCACTCGTCGTCAGCAGAGCACTTTGCAATACCGCGATAGCTTTATGCGTGATGCCAGCTGGCAGCAACTGAATGTAGTGCGTCAGCAACAGGTGTATAGCATTGATGATGTGATCTGGAATACCGCCAATGGCGTTCTGGCTGCGGAGATTGCGCTGGCGCAGATCCCGGCACTCTTTTCTTTACCCGTTCCACCGGAGCTGAATTCATGTCATTTACCTGCCAGGCCCTGACGGTTGCGTACGACAATACGCCGGTATTACAGCAGTTTTCGTTGGCATTCCAGCCACAAAAAATCACCGCCTTGCTGGGGGCGAACGGGTGTGGCAAATCCACCCTGCTCAAAACGCTGGCGGGCCAGTTAGCGCCGCAGGCCGGGCTGATTCAGTTGGATGAAAAAGCACTGGCTGTTTGGCCTTTGGCCCAGCGAGCTCAACGAGTCGCCTACTTACCGCAATATCCAGAACTGTTTGCCGATATGACTGTGTTTGATCTGGTGCGTTATGGCCGTTATCCGCATCAATCGCGTCGTCAGCAGTGGCAACCGGAAGATGAAGTGGCAGTGCGGGACGCCATGCTGAAAACCGGACTATCGGCCCTGGCTACACGGCGGATGAAATCACTTTCTGGCGGGCAGCAACAACGGGCGTGGATTGCGATGGTGTTGGCGCAGCAGGCCGGTATTTTGTTGCTGGACGAGCCGATCAATCATCTCGACTTAAATCATCAGGTGGAAATTATGGATCTGCTGGTTGATCTGCGCCAGCAGGGTAAAACGCTGATTGTGGTGTTGCACGATCTCAATCTGGCCAGCCGTTACGCCGACCATCTGGTGTTGATGAAACAGGGTGCTATTGTTGCACAGGGTGCTGCCCGCGAGGTTTTAACTGCGGTGAAAATAGAACACGCTTATCAGCAGCCCGTATCGGTGGTTGATGATCCGGTCTATGGCGGGCCGATGGTGATCCCACTGGGTCGGCATCGAATTCCAATATCCAGCTTGGGGGTTGTTTGATTTCTTTTGATTGCCCGACCTTCTATACTTGTACAGGAAATAATTTTTGTTACGGCAAAAATATGTTTAGTAGAGGGGAGAGTTTTGATTAAAAAAAGGGGCTCCGACAAGGAGCCCAAAATCCCACTAACAAAGACATTAATGAACAGAGGATGTATCAGCAACGCGAAGTGGTTTAGGTGCAAACCAAATAACAAATGCGGCGAATGCAAATATAGCGGCGATAAACATAAACATTTTATTCGTTGCCATCATTACACTTTGACCATTTAGAATGTTATCAATAATCACTCTTGATACATCGGTATTAACACCAGAATTGATCATGTTATTAGTGACTATATTCATACTGTCAGTTAGACCAGATAACTCAGCATGAATATATCTAATTTGGTCATCCCATGATGTATTTACAGTTGAAGTTGCAATTGCGCCACCCATTGTTCGAATAAAGTTCATCAATCCAGCAGCAGATTCCATTTCATTTTCATTTACACTACCTAATGCCAATGCTGTCAGCGATACAAAAAACATTGGCATGCCAAGCCCTTCAAATAATTGAGGTAAACTAATTTGAGAAAAGGTCATATCCATATCACCAAAACTTCGGTAAAACGTCCATCCACCTAACCAAAGAATACCAAAACAGGTCAATGCTCTCGGGTCTAATTTTGTCGTGAGATTAGCAGCCAGAGGGGCGACTAATACTGCTAAAATGCCCATTGATGCGGTTGCGTAGCCAGCTATCGTAGCTGTATATCCCATATTTTGTTGTAGCCACATGGGTGTTAAAACAGCAGTTCCAAAAAATGCACCATATCCTAAAAATAACGCTACCATACTGACGGAATAACCTCGATGGCGAAAAACTTTTAAATTTACAATAGGCTCTTTTTCAGTTAATTCCCAAATTAAAAAACATGAAAATCCAATTACAGCCGTTATTGAAAGAGCTATGATTTCATGTGATGAGAACCAATCATGATCCTTTCCTTCATCTAACATTATTTGCAGTGCAGCGACTGATATAATAAGCAATCCTAACCCGACTCGATCGATATGTGATTTTTTCGATGATGTTTCATATTGTCGCAGCATGTTCCAGCACATAATTCCTGCAATGATTGCAAACGGTGCTTTCATCAAGAAAATATAGTGCCAACTATATTGATCGCATAATATTCCGCCGAGAATTGGCCCCAGAATTGGTGCAATCAGCGTGGTCATACTCCAGATACCAATTGCAACATGTTTTTTATTTTTGGGGTAAATACGCATCATCAATGTCTGTGATAGTGGCATCATTGGCCCACCACAGAATCCGAGTAATACACGGAAAGCAACCAACATATTCATACTGGTTGCAACACCACACAGCGCAGAAAACACCCCAAAAAGAACAAAGCAGGTAACAAATACGCGCATTGAACCAAAGCGTGATGCAAGCCACCCAGTTAGAGGAACGGATATTGCCTCTGCTACAGCATACGAGGTAATAACATAAGTTCCTTGGCTGGTTGATGTGCCCAAGCTACCAGCAATATTAGCCACGGAAACGTTTGCAATCGTCGTATCCAAAATAGCAAGAAAATTTGCCATTGCCAGAAGTAAGGTTCCGGCAACTAATTTCCCACCGGATAAAGGTGGTGGAGAATTATCAATGATTGAAGATGTATTCATTTTTTATAGTCTCAATCTTGTGACTTGCCCGATAACGGTTCAGTTTTGGTATCAATCGTTGCTTTCATTGATAACCCAACTTGAAGTGGGTGATTGATTAAGTCCTGAGGATTGAGCGTGATGCGGACGGGGAGGCGTTGAACAACCTTGATCCAGTTACCAGTCGCATTTTGTGCTGGGATCATTGAAAAAGCAGAGCCTGTACCGCTAGATAATCCGCTAACTACACCATGGTAAACTGTCTTATCACCATAGAGATCAGCGGTAACTTCTACTGGTTGGCCAATTTTAACATCGCGTAATTCAACCTCTTTGAAATTAGCATCTACATGCATCTCATTGATGGGAACCACGTATAACAGTGGGGCACTAATTTGAACTCGGCGGCCGATTTGAACTTGACGCTTTGCAACAACACCATCAATTGGTGCTTTGATCAGTGTTCGTTCTAAATCAATTTTAGCTTGATTGTAACGAGCCTTCGCCAGTAATACCTCAGGGTTGTTTTCCACCGTTGTGTCATTAATTAAAGCTGCATTTGCCTTTTTTGAGCCCATTACAGATAAACGCCCTGCGCTAGTTTGTGCTACTGCCGCTTTTGCAGCAGATAACTGAGCTTGAGCTTGTGCTAAGGCATTTTTTGAGTTTGTTAGCTCTTCTCCAGATACAGAGCCAGAACCAAACAGTGCCTCACGGCGTTTCATATCAATTTCCGCGCGAGCAAGATCAGCTAGTGCTGCGCTTAAATTAGCTTGAGCCCTTTGATTTTCGGCTTCTTGGGCACTAACTTGGGCTGCAAAACCTTCATCATTCGCTTGGTAACTGAGTATCCGTCGTTTCGCCAATCCAACTTCGGCTTCTGCTTGGGCTAATGCCAGTTTGGCATCGGTATCATCAATAACAACAAGTACATCACCCTTTTTAACCTGCTGTGTATCAATGACATTTACCGCTTTTACAATACCGCCAACAGCAGGAGTGACTTCGGCTATCTCTGTCGACGTGTATGCATTATCGGTCGTGATGTAATGAGACGCGAAAAGATACCAGTATGTGCCGTATCCAGCGCAAGCAATGGCAATCAAACTGGCTAATCCGATAAACCCTTTTTTTCGTGCTGTGTTGTCAGATGTATCTGTATCGTCGACTAGCGGGTCGAAGGTTATTTCTGAATTCATTTGAGACATGTTCAACTCCTATATCAAAATCAAGAATGGGAAGCCTGATATCCGCCGCCAAGCGCGTGGATCAATGCAACATCTAAAGAAAATGCTCTGGATTGCAAATTAACTAATGCTTTTTGGCTATTAAGCAAAACATCTTCAGCAGTTAAAACATCGAGATAAGTGGCTAGCCCGCCGCGATATCGGTTATTAGCGATCTGATATGCATCTTGAGCTGCATTCACCGAATCTTGCGTTTTTTCTAAGCGAGCAGTTAATGATTTAGAGCTGGTAACAACATTTGCAACATCATGGAATGCTTGTGTTAGTGTGTTGTTATAGTTTGCTACCGCTTCTTCGTAATTTGCTTCCGCAGTTGTTAGTTGGCCTTGCAACCGTCCGCCAGTAAATAACGGTAAATAGAGGGCTGGTCCAATACTGCCAGCATCATTTCCTGATTTGGTAAGATTATCTAAGCGAAAAGATTGAACACCGATAAAAGCAGAAAGGCTGACATCAGGATAAAATTGCGCTTTGGCAATGCCTATCCGTTTGCTGGCTGCTTCCGCTCTCCATCGAGACGCGGTAATGTCAGGGCGATGACCTAATAAACCAACACCAGCTTCTTTAGGCAAACCAAAGACTGCTTGTAGTTTGATATTAGGACGAGAAATAGACAGTGCTCTATCTGGGCCTTTACCCAACAAGGCGGCTAAGGCATTTTTTTGTAAAGCGATAGATTCATCAATGCTCAATAGTTCGGCTTCAGAATTAGCGCGTAAAGCTTCCGTTTGACGAACCGCACCTTTAGTTTCGAGGCCGTTATTGAATCTATTTTGTATTAATAAAACTGTTTTATTTCGAATCTCTAATGCCGTGGTTGCGGTATCTCGGTTTGCATACAACCTAGTTAGCTCTGCATAGGTTTGTGTTAATGCGGTAGACAGCATTAATTTTGCAGCCGCTGTTGCAGCCTGCTCGGCAAGATAATCGGAAGTGGCCGCAGCGATAGCCGATTTATTTTTGCCCCAAAAATCGAAATCATAGCCAAAGTTTAAAGTGGCCGAGCCATAGTCATTCCAATTTCTAGGTGGTGCATAAGCTTGATACTGATAGCTCACTTTACTTTCTGAAGCTGACAATGAAACGCCTGATTGAATATAGCGGGTTGCCCCAACTTGCTGTGCTATACCATCAGCTCCTTTTAATCTTGCTTCAGCTGCTTTTAATGATGGTGAGTCATTAATTGCTTCCTCAATGAGTATATTTAATTGAGGGTCATTGTATCTTGTCCACCATTTGCTTTCGGGCCAACTCGTTTTATTCGCTGTATGAAATGAACTAGCAAACACATAATCTGAATGTGTTTTCGACGAGGGCGAATTTAATTCAGGGCTGTGTGCGCAAGCGCTTAAGACTAATGTGCTAATCGAGAGCAGCGGAAAAAATTTCTGCATTCTCTTTCCATCAATCAATCGAGAAATCTCTTGAATAATTACAGGATAATTATCCATCTAACCACCTCATAACTAGACAGTTCTGTATTGTTATGTATGTATATCCTTGACAGGATTCCTCTGTCAAGTAAAACTATACAACACTGTCTAGTTATGGGGTTTCTCATGCGCGTTAAAACTGATGAACGTCGTCAAGCCATTTTAGATATTTCAAAAGAAATATTTAGTATTCAAGGCTTTGATGGCACTTCAATGTTAGAGATTTCTAATCGCTTAGGTGGTTCGAGAGCGACGCTCTACAATTACTTCCGAACTAAAGGCGAATTGTTTATTGCCGTTATGGAGATGTCTGCTGATGAGTTTCTCCGACGTGCTTTTACAACGCCAAATCACTGCGTTGAAATCCGAGAGGGACTTGTAAATATTGGTTTTAACTATTTGAATTCGGTATTAACTCCAGATGTTATGGCTGTCTACAGGTTGACCATGAGTGAGTCATCTCGTTCAGATATTGGGCGAGACGTTTATGAAAATAGTACTAGAAAGGGTTGGTTAATAATAAGTCAGTATATGAAGTTCCAGATGGAAAAAATGCGACTTATTCAAGATGACCCTTGGGAGTGTGCATTATTTTTCAAGGGCTTAGTAGAGTCTCAAATTGTTGAACCTTATTTTCTTGGTATCAATCCAAGGCCTGACAACCAAAAAATAAAGAATATCGTTGATAAGGCGGTGACTGTTTTTTTGCGGGCTTATTCAGTTCCAAATGAGGTGTAAATATACTGAGAGTTGTAAATGACTATTTATGCGGATTCCTTCAGTGAATAAAAAACTCCTTCAAATTTAATAATTCGAAGGAGAAACCTAGGGCTCATAATCCTACAGATATAACTCATTAAAGAGCCTTTCACTTATAGGCTCTTTAAAGGGATGTTTAATTTGAATTGAGCAAATCTTTAGCACGAGCTAATGCATTTTCCTCAGTAAAGCCAAAATGCTGGAATAGCTCATTTGCTGGCCCAGACTCGCCAAACGTTTTCATGCCAATCACATCACCATCCAACCCGGCATAGCGCTCCCAATAATCTGCAATACTGGCTTCTATCACCAGACGTTTACGGATCGTTTTAGGCAGAACGGTATTTTTGTACTCTGTTGATTGTGCATCAAAACGCTCTGTACATGGGATCGAGACAACTCGAACTGAACGTCCTTCTTGTTCCAATGTTTTTGCTGTTTTAACGGCTAATGAAACTTCGGAACCGGAAGAGATGATGATCAGTTCTGGCTCTTTCTGACTATCCAACAGGACATAACCACCACGAGTAATATCACTTAACTGTTGTTCAGTTCTTGGTTGCTGCTCTAATGCCTGACGTGAACAAATAATGGCAGATGGACCATCTTGACGTTCAATTGCTTGTTGCCAGGCCACCGCTGTTTCTACCTGATCACAACCGCGCCAGGTTTCCATATTGGGTGTTAAACGCAATGACGATAACTGCTCAATAGGTTGATGTGTTGGACCATCTTCACCAAGACCAATAGTATCGTGGGTATAGACGAAGACTGTCCGTAATTTCATTAATGCCGCCATGCGAACGGCATTACGGGCATATTCCATAAAGACTAAGAAAGTACCGCCGTATGGAATAAAACCGCCATGCAAGGTGACGCCATTCATGATGGCCGACATACCAAACTCGCGGACACCGTAACTGATGTAGTTACCCTTAGCATTGTTGACATTAATATCCGTGGATACCGTTGTTCTGGTTAAATTGGACGGCGACAAATCGGCAGAACCACCCAGCATTTCTGGCAACAATTTAGTAAATGCATTCAGCGCATTTTGACTGGATTGACGCGTTGCCAGCGAAGCAGGATTATTTTGCAAATGCTCAACATATTCTTGGCTTGCGTGAACCCAGTTTGACGGTAATTCACCGGCACTGCGTCGCAGTAATTCACTGGCTAGTTCTGGATATGCCTGTTTGTAACTATCAAACTCTTGTTGCCATTTGTTCTGTGCTGCTGCACCACTAATACTGGCATCCCATGCGGATTTGATTTCATGTGGGATCTCAAACGGAGGATAGTTCCAATTCAGTTGCTTTCTGACTAAAGCGATCTCGTCTTTGCCCAATGGCGAACCATGACAATCATGGCTATTCGCTTTATTTGGTGAACCAAAACCAATCGTTGTTTTGCAGCACAGCAGGCTTGGTCTGGTGGTATCTTTTTTCGCTTCTTCAATAGCCGCTAAGATACTATCCGCATCATGCCCATCAATTTTCTCAATCACATGCCAGCCATAAGCTTTGAATCGGGCAGCAACATCTTCGTTAAACCAGCCATCGACATGACCATCAATGGAGATACCATTGTCATCCCAAAAAGCGATCAGCTTGCCTAGTCCAAACGTACCAGCAAAGGAGCACACCTCATGGGAGATCCCTTCCATCATGCAACCATCACCCATAAAGGCGTAGGTGTAATGGTCAATGACGTTATGACCAGGCTGGTTAAACTGAGCAGCGAGCACTTTTTCGGCCAGTGCCATGCCCACGGCATTGGCAACCCCTTGACCCAGGGGGCCAGTCGTTGTTTCAACACCTGGCGTATAACCTAATTCAGGATGTCCTGGTGTTTTAGAGTGCATCTGACGAAAACGTTTCAGCTCGTCAATTGGTAGGTCATAACCAGTTAAATGTAATAAGGAATACAACAGCATAGAGCCATGACCGTTCGATAAAACAAAACGATCGCGGTTGATCCAATGCGGATCATTCGGGTTGTGTGAGAGATGTCCGCGCCATAATGCCTCGGCGATATCAGCCATGCCCATCGGCGCTCCAGGATGTCCAGAATTAGCTTGTTGTACGGCATCCACACTTAACATTCGAATTGCATTCGCTAATGTTCTTCTTTCCAGATTCATTACAAAAACCTTCCTAAAAAATATCAATTAAATTTGCTAAGTAAAATATCTTCTAACTTGTTTTGGTCGATCGCGAAGTTACGGATCCCTTCAGCTAATTTCTCTGTAGCCATGGCATCTTGGTTATGTTCCCAGCGGAATTCTGCTTCGGTTAATCGAACTGGCTGTGGATTTTTCTTGCCCTCATCGACTAAGGCGCGATCTAATTTGCCAGACATCGAATCTAAATCTTCGAGTAATGCAGGGCTGATGGTCAGATGATCACAACCAGACAAAGCTAAAACCTCACCAATGTTGCGGAAGCTGGCACCCATCACGATGGTCGAATAATCATGTTGTTTGTAATATTGGTAGATGCTTTTAACAGAGATAACACCTGGGTCATTTTCAGCAGCATATGACTCGCCGGTTTTGGCTTTATACCAATCCATGATCCGGCCAACGAAAGGAGAGATCAGATAAACACCGGCTTCAGCACAAGCTCTGGCCTGAGCAAAGCTAAACAACAATGTCAGATTACAATTGATACCCTCTTTTTCGAGCTGTTCGGCAGCACGAATACCTTCCCATGTAGCGGCCATTTTGATGAGCACGCGATCTCGTGTGAAACCATAGTGTTCATATAATCCAATGAGTTTTCTTGCTTTATCGATAGTCGCTTTTGTATCAAACGATAATCGGGCATCAACCTCAGTTGAAATGCGGCCTGGAATATACTTAAGAATTTCAGCACCTATCAGCACAATAAGGCGATCTACAGTTTCTTCCAGCTGAATAATTTTGACATCAGAAATCCCTTTTGCCTGGCTGATAGCCTGTTCCAATAATGAATTATATTCAGGATTACTAACAGCTTTTAGGATCAGTGACGGATTTGTCGTGGCATCTTGTGGCGAAAACATCTTAATTAAAGGGAGCTCCCCGGTGTCTGCAACAACTGTTGTATAGGCTTTAAGTTGGGTTAATAAACTAGTCACAAAGTTACTCCTTCAATTCTGCTCTTGTAATAAAGTAAGGCCTTGTTCATAGGTCTTATATACAACGAGCCTTAGTGGGCTATGCGCGTCTTATTTTCTTAATAGGAAAGTTAGAATACACATAAAGTTGTCTATACATCTTTTGTTGGACTATACAGATCACTAGCGGATAAAAGTGTGAGATAGTTCAAATTTAATGCTATTTGATATTAAACATAAGGTATTTTGTGGGGGGTAAAACAGAGAAAATAGAATAAATCATGAATGTTGATTATTCATGATTTATTCTATGTAGAGGAGGGTGAATTTATTATCTATGATTCTTTATGAATGACTTGATGTATATTAAATAGATCACTGTTAATGATTGAAATGTTGTACTCACATGGAGTGCCATCCACAAAATATACAACTTCCCGCAATTCGATCATCGCTTGACCTTCAGAGACATCAAGTAAATCACAAGATTTTTCATCATTCAAATTAAAGGCTGATATATCTTGTTCTCTGGTTTTTATTTTCTTTCCAGTCATTTTCTCTAAGTATGAGTGCTTAGATTTTTCCATTTCCTGAAACTGGAGATCTGAAAGAATAGTTAATGGAATATAGGTTTTTTCTAAGGCGACTGGTTTTGTTCCAAAACTTAGTAACCGCTCAATAACATATACTTTTTCATTCGGTTTAACACGTAAACTATGTGCTATTTGAACGGATGGAATTGAGGATATACTTGCAGAGATAACTTTTCTTCGGCTATCTTCACCACTTTTTTCTGCTTGTTTATCAAAATTCGATTGTGTAGAGGATGTTTCATTTTCTAACGAGTCGACATCAGTACCGACGTATAAGCCAGAGCCTTTAACTCGATAAATAGTTTTTTTATCAACCAAGTATCTTGTTGCTTCTCTGACGGTTGTCCGGGTAACGCCTATTGCTTTAGATATCGCTAATTCGCTATCCAATTTATCGCCAGGAATAAGAAAGTTTTCTTGAATCTTATTCAAGATATACTCAATAACATCTCGCTGTTTTTCTGTTATATTCATACGAGTCCTTTTGGCGGTTATTAAAGCAAACTCATATTAAATCTGAAGAGCTCAAATATCAAGTTAATTAGATTTCCATTCAAAAAATTTTAGCTACTTAAATAATTAACAGACGAAATTATTCGTCTGTTAATTATTGTCTCTTTAATGTTGCTTAATTGGTTTTTTCTGCTGTTCGAACTGTAGGTTTGAATAAGAAACCCGTAGATAGAACACCCGCGGCAACAATGGCGATCCCTGCAATTACAGCTTGCTTACTGATTGTTGCTAAGTATCCCAAGAAAATACCAGTCACAGCAAAATCGGCATCAGAGAAAGTGGTGTTTGCAAAACCTAATTTGCCGAGTACAGGTAACAGCCACAAGGTTAAGAATGTGATAACAACACCATTAACGAAAGAACCGATAACAGCACCACGACGACCGCCGGTTGCATTAGCAAATACCGCAGCAGTTGCACCTGTGAAAAAATGTGGCACAACACCAGGCAAAATCAAAGTCATGTTTAATGAACCAAGTACCGCCATGCTCAGTAATCCGCCTAAGAAACTGCACAGAAAACCAATCAATACCGCATTTTGGGCATATGGGAATACTAATGGGCAATCAAGAGCGGGCTTAGCATTTGGTACTAATTTCTGTGAAATACCAGTAAATGCTGGAACAATCTCAGCCAATACCAGACGAACACCTTGTAAAATGATAAACACACCAGCTGCAAAACCAATCGCACTCATGATGGCATAAACGATTGGATTTTGTCCGTTACTGAGATGAGTTGTTACAAATTCATCGCCAGCGGCGGTCACTAAAATCAGATAAATTACACCCATGGTGAGAGAAATTGAAATTGATGAGTCACGTAAGAAGATCAAATTCTTAGGTAAATTCATCTCTTCAGTGCTTTTTGAGCCTTTGCCAACCAGTTTGCCAACAAGACCTGCTGCAACATAGCCACAAGTAGAGAAATGACCAAAAGCAACATCATCACTACCTGTAATTTTTCGCATGAATGGCTGTGCCATTGCTGGGAACAGTACCATGATCAAGCCCAAGGTTACCGAGCCCAGCGCAACCAGCGTAACACCTTCAAAACCAGCGACACTGAGAATGATCGCAACCATGCATGCCATAAATAGGGTGTGGTGGCCAGTCAAAAATATGAATTTAAAGCGGCTGAATCGTGCAAAGAAAATATTAGCGACCATGCCAAACGCCATGATCATCGACGTCGCCCCACCAAAATCCTTCATGGCAGTTGCATAAATGGCTTCGTTGTTAGGAATAACGCCACGAAGATTAAAACCTTGTTCTAATAATGCTCCAACAGGAGTGACGGCATTTACTAAAATACCTGCACCACCACCAATAACTACAAAACCTAATATTGTTTTAATAGAGCCTTTAATAATGTCTGAACTTCCTTTTTTTTGAATTAAAAGCCCAAATAGAGATACAAAGCCGATTAAAATGGCTGGCGTACTTAGAATGTCCGTGAGTAGTTTTAACATTTTATTTATCCTCCATTATCGATTCAAGAACGCTTGAATCGCATCCTTCATAGCAACTTTATCAGTAATGTTTGGGATCGCAATTAAGTTTTCAAACTTAATGCTGCTTGCTAAATCTTTTGTGCAAATAAAAATATCCGCCATATCAGATGTCACTGATCCAACATCAGTGTGTCCAACTTCGGATGGAATGCCTAATTCTTTCATTATTTCTTTTACTTTAAGCTCGATCATAAATGAAGTGCCGAGACCGGAACTGCAAACCGCCATTATTTTCATATAAACCTCAGTATTTTTTAATTGTTTCAATAATGTCATCAATGCTCTTAGCATGTATGACTTTGGATACATCATCTTCATTGCAAAAAAATGTAGAGATAGCTTGGATCAACTCTAAATGCTGAGTGCTATCTTTGGCAGCGAGCAGTAATAGTAATTTAACTGGGTCGTTTTCCTCACTGTTGAATTCGACACCGTTACGAACAATTAACAAAGCTAATGCGTTTTTATTGACACCATTTTCAGGGCGTGAATGTGGCATCGCAATTTGAGGGGCTAAAACATAATAAGGACCTATTTCCTTTGTCGTTGTCTTAATTGAATCGATGTATACACTTTCAATCGAACCATCTTCAGTTAATGGTCTACATAGTAAGTCGATAGATGATTCCCAATCGGAAATATGATCAATTAACTGAATTCGCTCTTTCGTTATCAGGGTGCTTAACATGTGGTCCTCATTACAATACAGCTATAAGTTGTCTACACAACATAAGATAGCATCGTAAAATCCAAAAAATTGTGATGAGAATCTAATAAGCTGTATAGACACCTTTTGTGTTGTATCAATTACGAGCTCAATTTTATGGGGTAGGTCATAGTGTGGTAACGATGTATGCCAAGTTGCAGACCTAATCGATCACCTAATTTCCATATGTTTTTTCTAATATTTTCAGCAGCCATTTCATTCCAACTCATTTGAGTTCATTTCTTTATCTATTTGAGCATTACCATCTGACATGGTTAAACGATGAGGCGGAGATTTTTTCGACCTAGCTTAATAGGGGATTGCAGGATGTCTTGATAAAGACTCAGTGAGCTCAAACACCACAATACATCTTTCATGAATGACAATAATGGAAACTTATTGAGTTCTGAGTTCGAAATTTTGAAGTCAATCACAGATAACTGTATACAAAAAATAAAATAGGTTGGACATCCAATTTTGTTTGGTATGGTTCTGCTACTGTTAAGTAGTAGGAGATTAAAATGGGATATGAACAATTCGCGACCGATATCATTCAGAGTGTCGGTGGTGCTCAAAACGTGAAAAGCGTAATTCATTGCGCGACTCGTCTACGCTTTAAACTTAATGACAGTTCCAAAGCAGACAAAGAACAAACAAAATCGCTGGATGGTGTTATTACCGCAGTAGAAAGTGGTGGACAATATCAGGTTGTTATTGGAAATCACGTTAGTAGCGTTTTTAAAGCAATACAGGCGGCATTGAGCGGTTCCGTTGTGACAGAAACGGAAGAAATTGAAGAAAAAAAAGAAGGCTTACTTAGTACCTTTATCGATGTTATTTCTGGCATCTTTACACCATTACTTGGTGTTATGGCCGCATCAGGTATATTGAAAGGCGCTTTGGCGCTTGTAATTGCTGCGGGGTGGACAACACATGAGAGCGGTATTTATCAACTGCTATTTGCTGGTAGTGATGCGCTGTTTTACTTCTTTCCTATAGCGCTGGGTTATACAGCGGGTGCTAAGTTTAAAGGTAGTCCATTTATCACTATGGCTATCGGTGGCGCATTAGTCCATCCAACCATGATTGCTGCGTTTAATGCTTCTCACGCTCCTGGATATGAAACCCTGACGTTCTTTGGTATGCCAATTACCTTTATGAACTATGCATCTTCTGTTATGCCAATTATTTTTGCAGCTTGGGTATCTTGCAAGTTGGAGCCTCTGTTTAACAAAGTACTTCCTAGTGCTGTAAAGAACTTCTTTACTCCACTTTTATGTATTGTGATCACCATTCCGTTGACCTTCCTTTTGATTGGACCTGTCACCACGAGCCTGAGTCAACTGCTAGCTCATGGGCTTGAATTGATGTACGCCGCGAGTCCAACTTTGGCTGGTCTTAGTATGGGTGCTTTCTGGCAAGTATTTGTTATCTTTGGCTTACATTGGGGTTTTGTACCAATTTTGCTGAACAACATGGCCGTATTGGGCTCAGACAGTATTCTACCTCTGGTGATTCCTGCCGTATTAGCTCAAGCGGGTGCAGCGCTAGGTGTTTTCCTTGTGACCAAAGATGCCAAGCTAAAATCTATTGCGGGTTCCGCTTTTACTGCGGGTCTGTTTGGTATCACTGAACCAGCAATTTATGGGGTCAATTTACCTAAAAAACGTCCTTTCGTTATAGGGTGTATTGCAGCAGCCATCAGTGCGGCCATTATTGCGTATTTCAATGCTCGTGCTTATTCATTTGCGTTGCCAAGCATCCTGGCTTTACCTCAAATAATCTCCCCGAAAGGGATTGATATTACTTTTTGGGTGACAGTATTTGCATCGGCTCTATCTATTGTTTTAGCAACAATTCTGACTGTTCTATTTGGCCAAGTGAATCGTGGTGAAATCGGCGCAAAAAATTCAAATTCACAGTACAAAGCAAATTAAGGAGATTATTTTAATGAGCTTTCGATTTCCTGATTCGTTTATGTGGGGTGGCGCGACCGCCGCCAACCAAATAGAAGGTTCTCATATTACAGATGGTAAAGGACTATCAACAGCTGATGTTCAGCCATATGGTGCTATGGGAGATATCGTATATCGCCAAAAAGGTGATTTTAATATCAAAGATGTTGCCATCGATTTTTACAATCGTTACCCCGAAGATATTGCACTGTTTGCTGAGATGGGATTTACCTGTTTACGAGTGTCTATCGCTTGGAGTCGAATTTTTCCAAATGGTGATGAAACGGAACCTAACGAAGCTGGATTGGCCTATTATGACCGCATTTTTGACGAACTTATTAAGTACAGTATTACTCCGTTGGTAACGCTATCTCATTATGAAATGCCTTTAAACCTTGCGGAAAAATACCAAGGCTGGGCATCCAGAACAGTTATTGATTTTTTTGAGCGTTATTCAAAAATAGTCTTCGATCGTTACAAGAATAAGGTTAAGTATTGGCTAACATTTAATGAAATCAATGTCTCACTTCATGATCCATTTACTGGCTCAGGTCTGCCACGTAACTGTGATGAGCAGACTCGTTTTCAGGCAATACATCATCAGTTAGTTGGAAGTGCTAAAGCTGTTAAAGCATGCCATGACATTATTCCAGATGGAAAAATAGGCAACATGATGCTTGGTGCATTGCAATATCCACTAACCTGTAAACCAGACGATATGATGAAGATGCTCACTCAAAACCGTGAATGGTTAATGTTTGGCGATGTTCAAGTTCGTGGGTATTACCCAAGTTATATTGCTCGTAAGTTCACTGAGTTAGGTGTTGAATTAGATATAACCGATGATGATAGAGATGCGCTAAGAGCTACTGTCGATTTTGTTTCATTCAGCTACTACATGAGTAGTTGTGCTAGTGCAGATCCTACCGAATTAGCAAAAGCCAGTGGCAATATGATGAACTTAATTGCGAACCCTTATCTAAAAGCGTCTGAATGGGGCTGGCAGATCGACCCAATTGGTTTGCGTTATATATTAAACTTCTTATATGACCGTTATCAGCTACCACTTTTCATAGTAGAAAATGGATTAGGCGCAAAAGACGTAGTGGACGAAAACGGAAATATTGAGGATGGCTATCGTATTCAGTACCTAAATGATCACTTGTATCAGGTTGGTGAAGCTATTCAAGACGGTGTTGAAGTAATGGGATATACCTCTTGGGGTCCTATCGATTTGGTCAGCGTGTCAACGGGACAAATGTCTAAGCGTTACGGATTTATTTATGTTGATCGAGATAATGAAGGTAATGGCACATTAGAACGGAAGAAGAAAAAGAGTTTTAATTGGTATAAAGATATCATTAAATCAAAAGGGGAACGACTTAAAATTAATGGGATATAAAGCTAAATCTTTTCTGAAATAATATGGTCACTTTTGTTTTTTAGTTTTCAATCAAGAGTGATCATTAAGTAATAAAAATAAATTCATGTAATAGTTTTCTTGGCTTGGTTGTTCTTAATGTAATTGCGTGATTGCAGTGTTTGTGAATTGATTTTACTTAATCAATTGACTGTCTTTATTTGCAAAAATATTTTTGGCTTGCAAATTCATTGTGCAATTCTCGTATCTAATAATAGTAAAATCACCATCTTAAAAAGATGGAAACAACATGAGCAATAAAAGGAGTTTAAAATGCGCTTTTTTTACCCATTCGCAATTTTAGCATTATCAGTCAGTGTTAGCACAAGTTCCTATGCTAAAAATAAAGATGGAAACTGGATAGAGAACTATTTAGATCGTGATAACGGTAGTGAGATATCTCGATTTACGGATATTGAAAATAATTCTAGATGGTACTACAACTTGAGATTTCAAGGGAAATCGGACATTGGAAAAACCATTGATGATCGGTCAAGTGGTTTAGAGGCAAGCTTGAGGCTTAGAGGTAAAACTATGTTTACTGATGACCTTGGCTTCACGGGTGATTTTTGGTTAAAAGCCAAAGAAAATTATGCAAAAGCAGATGGCGTAAGGACTAATAAATACGATGATCTTGATGAAGAAGCCGCTTGGGAAAATTTAATATTCGGTCTAGAGTCAAATAGGTTTGGTTCACTTGTTTATGGAAAGCATACAGCAACATGGGCAGGATTAGTTGCGGACATAGGTAACTATGGTGTAAAAAATATCCAAGCTGATGCTGGCGGTAAAAATGCTGGAAAGGTGCTATATAAGAATCATTTTGAAAATAATTTATTTGTTCATTCAAGTTATGACTTGAACTCAGAAATTTATGGCTTGGATTTGGGGTATCAAACTGCCAATATTTATCCATTTAGACCTGATAGCTACGGTATTTATTTCTCTGCTTACAATGGACAGCCATTTTTAAATATGGGCTATAATAGTACGATTATGGGTAACGCAGATCTAAATTCTGATATAAAGTCTGATACTGCTTTAAATAGACATGATGATCATTTATTCACCTACTCTATCAGTGGTTATAAGCAGTTTGGTTTTAAAGGTCGTATCGCAACTGTGATTGCCTATTCCGATAGAAATGATGACTCAGATGAACAAGTGAGGCAAAGGGGTTATACGGCTGGGGGATTAGGGCTTTCAGCTTCAACAACCTATTTGCATATTCCAGAGGGTTTTAAAGGATGGGCTCCTTTAGTCACAGCATCTCACGATGAGTTCACAAATAAATTTACCCCTCAAATGCAATACTGGTTTGATCCTTCGATGCGTGTAACGTTAGGGTACGATTTTACCTCTCATGGTGAAAATTCAGCACATGCAGAATTTCAGATCGATTTATAAGTCTTATAGATTTATATACATCATGACGTAATGATATTAGAATAATTTTTCTATTCTAAGATAGACAGTGGTCAAATTTATTTGGCCGCTGTCTAGCAAACTAAAACTACTCTTTCCAGAGTACTGTAAGTATTTGCGTTATCATACGAGCCATATGTTTGCGATCAATATCTGTATATATTGATCGCATCATCAGGCCAGAAAGTAGTAGTGCCAAAATATCAATCCGAATGGCTTGTTCATTTTCTTCTAAGTTAAAAATTCCGTCTTTATCATTAGAGCTAGCTTGGTTGACGAATTGGTGCTGCTTATGCTGAGCGCTTTCTCTCAAAATAGAAGCAATTCTTGGATTTCTTGCGGCTTCAGCTACTATCTCTAATCTAAGTGCTGCGTGCCCTGGTTCAAGTGTATATTCGATCATCGCATCCATTTCGTCAGATAAAGCATCGAGAAAGTTACTACCTTTAGACTTTTTATCAAGGGATTGAAGTAGTTCAGCCAGTAAGTCTTCTTCCCGTTTAACTATAGTTTCGATAATCAGTTCTTTTTGAGGAAAGTAGTGAGATATATGGCCTGTACTCATGCCTGCTTCTTTTGCGATACGAGCAATGCTTGTGTTATGAAAACCTCTACTCAAGAAGCAACGTTTCGTTGCTTCGATGATCTCACGACGACGGCGCTCACCTTTTGACTCAATATCATCTGGAACCATTTAAAACCTCAAAAATTATACACAATATGGTTATCCAACCTATTTTGTGAAACATAGCATATTATGCTTTTTTTTTTGAATCTTTATTTGATTTGGGTAAACAGATCTGGCCCAGCAGTATTGGATTCTGGTTTAGCTATCTTTTGTAATCCAGATAGTTGTGTAAACGGCTAGCTATTAGCTCATCCATGTGAGGGAATCAAATGTATATATGGAGTATTTCTACTCCATATATATGAACTGCTATGACATAATTTATTGATATTTATGATAAACGTATCAATTCTGGCGTGACTTAATTACAGGCTAAAAGCCTTCTTGCTTTTGCCAATACATTCTCGTTACTAAATCCGAACAGCTTAAACAACTGGTCCGCAGGGGCTGATTCCCCAAAGCCGGTCATGCCAATTACGGTGCCATCAAGCCCCGTGTAGCGTTGCCAATAGTCAGCAATGCTGGCTTCAATCGCCAAGCGGGCGCGCACGGCTTTCGGCAGCACCTTCTCTTTGTACTCGGCTGATTGCTTATCAAAACGCTCGGTGCAAGGCAGTGAAACGACGCGTACTTTCTTACCTTCGGCAGTTAATGTGTTGGCTGCGTTAACGGCCAAACTCACTTCGGAACCAGTCGCCATGATGATGAGTTCCGGTGTGCCGTCGCAATCTTTGAGGATGTAACCGCCTTTCTCGATATCACTGACTTGTTGGCTGCTGCGTGGTTGTTGCGTCAGGTTTTGGCGTGAGAATATCAGCGCACTGGGGCCATTCTGGCGTTCAATCGCTGCTTTCCAGCTCACCGCTGATTCCACTTGGTCGCATGGGCGCCAGGTTTCCATGTTGGGTGTCAGTCTCAATGAGGCGAGTTGTTCCACCGGCTGATGGGTGGGGCCGTCTTCGCCCAGACCAATCGAGTCGTGGGTGTAAACGAAGATAGAACGTTGCTTCATCAGTGCGGCCATGCGCACCGCGTTACGCGCATATTCCATAAACATCAGGAAGGTGCCGCCGTAAGGGATAAAACCACCGTGCAGTGTCACCCCATTCATGATGGCCGACATGCCGAACTCACGCACGCCGTAGTGCATGTAGTTGCCCTGTGGGGTTTCTGCGGATACGTCTAAGGCGCTGGTGTGTCTTGTCAGGTTCGATGGGGCTAAATCCGCTGAACCGCCTAATAGCTCTGGCAGAAACTTCGCATATTCGTTCACAAATCCGGCATCATAAGGTTTTTTCTGGTTAAGAATGTGCCCAAATTCATGATGCATAGTTTTAAAATAATAAGTATTAAGAATCGC
>Ga0183099_1000248_pt1 | contig 45054 bp, 35 predicted proteins | sample Biomet1_FD_127788 | JGI IMG/M metagenome (GOLD analysis project Ga0183099, IMG submission 127788) | Microbial communities from bioreactor (seeded with anoxic lake sediment) at LBNL, California, USA - Biofuel metagenome 1 | ecosystem: Engineered > Bioreactor > Anaerobic > Unclassified ... | reverse complement strand
CGATTTTGAATTTGGTATATTAATTGTGAATTTCCCATTAGCATCAGCAATAGTGCCAATATGTGTTCCTTTAACTGCTACAGATACTCCAGAGATAGGAACTTGAGATTTGTCTGATATTTGACCTGAAATTGTAGAACTTTGGGCATTGGCATTTAGTGCCGATAATAACATTAATACAACACCTAATAACCTTAATAAAGAAATGGATCTCTTAAGAAAATGGATTTTTGACCTCGCTTGCCGGAATTTACCTGTTTGATTTTGTTTCATAATTTTTTTCTTTTAGGCAATGTCTTGTTTTACCTATTGTCCCATTACCTATAACCTTTTTACTTTAAATAAACTTTTGCAAAGGTCAGGGTTTTGTTCTCAATGATAAATACCTCTGTTACGGCATTTTTTATACCGGAGTAGGGGGATCAAACAACTAACCTAATATTTGTTCTTTTGTAGTACCGTACCTACGGTACTTAAATGCCATATTAATGGGATTTTATACCTAACGTTCGTTCTATATCTTTGCACTGTCAAAAAAAATAAATATGAATATTGTTATTTTATACAATTATATAATTACTCATATAAAGAATAGTTCAATGAAAAAGATTGTTGTCAATGGTAAAACACAAGAAATAGAAGAAGCTATTTCTGTATTGGATTTAATCAAGATAAACAAGGTGCTTCAGCCTGAAATGGTATCAGTACAGTTAAATCAAGTATTTGTAAACAGAGAAGATTTTAAGACTTCTCTTGTAGACAATGGAGATGAAATCGATTTTCTCTATTTTATGGGAGGAGGCAGTTTCTAATGGATTTTACAGAAGATCAGATAGAGAGGTATAGTCGCCATATTCTTTTAGAAGATGTTGGTGTGGAAGGACAAGAGAAAATAGCCAATGGCAAAGTTCTGATAATTGGTGCAGGAGGCTTGGGTGCTCCGGTTGCTTTATACCTTGCAGCTGCAGGAGTGGGAACCATTGGTATAGTAGATGGTGATGTCGTTGATTTATCAAACTTACAACGTCAGGTTATTCATTTCACAGCAGATGTAAATAAGCCAAAAGTACTTTCAGCCAAAGAGAAGATTCATTTGATTAATCCAGATGTAAAAGTGGTTGTTCATCAGGAATTTCTTACTGCATCGAATGCATTGGATATTATCAAAGACTATGATTTTATTGTAGATGGAACAGATAATTTTCCAGTGAAGTTTTTGATTAATGATGCATGTGTATTTGCTGGAAAGCCTTTCTCTCATGGAGGGATTCTTCGGTTTGAAGGTCAGACAATGACTCATGTACCAGGTTCAGCTTGTTATCGTTGTTTGTTTAATTCTCCCCCTCCCCCAAATGCTGTACCTACTTGTTCGCAGGCGGGAGTTTTGGGAGCTATTGCCGGAATGCTTGGTACAATTCAAGCTGCTGAGGCTTTAAAATATCTCACAGGAGTAGGTGAACTATTGACAAATCGTTTGCTTGTATTTAATGCTAAGACGATGGATTTCAGAAAGATCACAACCAAAAAGAATGAAAACTGCCCTATTTGTGGCAACCGTCCTGTTGTTAAAGAGTTAGTGGATTATGAACAGGCTTACTGCGAATTGAAGAGTAAGCATTAAAGAACTGGAATAATGAAAATAAGTCAAGACATAATAGATAAAATTATTGCAATCGCAAAATCAGAACTTCCCAATGAGGCTTGCGGTTATTTGCTGGGGAGTGATGGAACTATAACAGATAATTATGCAATGACAAACATCGACCATAGTCCGGAGCATTTTTCTTTTGATCCCAAAGAACAATTTGCAGCTATTCGTTATGCACGAGAAAATGGACTATTTGTTCTTGCAAACTGGCATAGTCATCCTTCTTCTCCTTCCCGTCCATCACAGGAAGATATTCATCTGGCTTATGATTCGGATATTAGTTATGTAATAGTATCATTGGCAGAAATAGCTTCTGTTGTAAATTCTTTTAAAATTAAAAATGGGGTGGTAGAGAAAGAAAATCTTACCGTATTTACGGTATGAAAAAGTGCTAATTTATGGTATAATAAATACCAATCAAAGGGTATTCTAAGTTTTATTATCTTCATCTATCTTTGTATGGTAAAGTAAAACTGTTTTCAATAATTAAAAAGGTAAAAATGAAAAAAGTAATAACAGTAGTCGCATTAGCAGCTTATTTATTAGGCTTGCCATTTCATGCTCAGGCAGCTCAAAAAGAACTGGAAGGGGAAATTTCTTTATCTGGAGCGTTTGCTCTTTATCCTATGGCCGTAAAATGGGCAGAGGAATTCAAAAAACTTCATCCTAAAGTAAAAATAGATATATCAGGAGGAGGAGCTGGAAAAGGAATGACAGATGTACTTTCCCGTGTTGTTGATTTAGGTATGGTTTCCCGTTCAATCCACCCTGAAGAAATAAAAAAAGGTGCAATAGGTTTTAGCGTGGTAAAAGATGCTGTAGTTCCTACAGTGAATGCTGGTAATCCAAATCTGAAAGATATTAAGAGAGTCGGGTTAAAAAAATATGTGGCATTTAAGATATGGAGTAATCAAATCAAAACATGGGGAGAGGTACTAGGAACAAGTAGTAAAGTTCCTGTTCATGTCTTTACTCGTTCAGATGCTTGTGGAGCTGCTGAAACCTGGGCTGCTTGGTTTGGTAAAAAACAGGAAGACTTAGTAGGAACAGCTGTATTTGGTGATCCAGGTGTAGCTTCTGCTGTACAAAAAGATAAAGTAGCTATTGGCTTAAATAATATTGCTTATGCATATGATCAAAAAACAAAAAGACCTTATGCCGGAATAACTATTATTCCGATTGACATAAATGGAAATGGTAAAATTGATCCGGAAGAGAATTTTTATGGCAATGTTAATCAATTAATGCGTGCTATTGCGAATAATAAATATCCTTCACCCCCTGCACGTGAATTATATTTGGTTTCGAATGGTACCCCTAAAAAAACTGCCGTTATAGCATTCCTTAAATATGTATTATCTGAGGGACAAAAATATGCAAATCAAACAGGATTTGTTGGTTTGTCAAAGAAAACCTTACAAGCAGAACTTGCTAAATTAAAAAAAGTAGAATGATCATACACGGAATTAGTAATAAAAAGTATGGTAAATTATTAAAAAGAAGAGTTCTTAAAGATAAAGCGGCTCATTTGTCCATGTTGCTTTTAACTGGTATATCAGTGTCTTTGTTAGTGATTATGGGAATAGGACTATATTTGAAGTCACAAACAATACTTGATAGCCACTCTGCATGGACTTTGCTAACTTCTTCAGAATGGAAACCTCTAAAAGGTGAATTTGGTTTTTTGCCTTTTATTGCGGGAACGTTAGCGATCACATTGTTGAGCATAATAATAGCTCTTCCTATCTCTCTTCTGACTGGCATTTTTATTACTGAAAATGCAAAACCTTGGGTAAAACGTTTTGTTTTTCCAGCATTGGATATTTTGGCTGGTATTCCATCTGTAGTCTATGGAGTTTGGGGAACATTGATTATTGTTCCTTGGATAGCAGATGTTGTAGGTCCTCATTTCGTTGAATATACCAGTGGATATACTGTTTTAGCCGGAGGAATCGTAATGAGCGTTATGATTATTCCATTATTAGTCAGCCTGTTTGTGGAAATATTCTCTACCGTCCCTAATGATTACAGGGATGCGGCAGCTTCGTTAGGGGCTACAAAATGGCAAATTTCTCAAAAAATAATTCTCAGGAAGGCTCTTCCGGGAATTATAGCTGCAGTAGTTTTGGCTATTTCAAGAGCTCTAGGAGAGACAATAGCAGTATTAATGGTTTGTGGAAATTTACCTGAGACACCTCATTCTCTATTCGACAGTTGCTATCCTCTTCCAGCTTTGATTGCAAATAATTACGGAGAGATGTTGTCTCTTCCTTTATATGAATCAGCATTAATGTTTGCTGCCTTTATCCTGTTCTTTGTCATCTTATTCTTTAATGCAGGGTCAAGAATTATTTTACAACAGGTTGAGAAACAATATAAAATGTAATTTAATAGAAGTAATATGAAGTTAAAATTTATTCAAGAAAAAATATTCAACGTATTAATGTTGCTATCTACTTTTATTGTCCTGGCCTTTTTAGGCAGCATACTTTTGACAATAGTAAGACATGGATTACCTGCAATGAATTGGGATATGTTGACTAAACTCCCCGGAGGAGGTTTTTATATAGGGAAAGAAGGGGGAGTACTGAATGCAATTGTAGGTTCATTATATATAGTAGGAGCTTCCACTATTATTGGACTGTTAGTCAGCATTCCAATTGTGTTTTATATCAATGTATATTTAGAAAAACGTTCAATTGCAGGCTACTTTACCCGTTTGTCATTTGATGTGCTTTATGGCATACCATCAATCGTTTACGGAGCTTTCGCTTTCGCTATTATGATTTATTTCGGTCTGCGAACTTCTCTCTTAGGTGGTATTATAGTGATTACTCTGCTCATCATTCCCATATTTGTTCGCTCTATGGATGAAGTGGCAAGTCAATTGCCGAAAGATTTATTGGATTCCACCTATTCATTGGGTGCAACACGCTTGGAAACCATAAATGTGGTTATTCATCAAATAGCTCCTGGAATTGCAACTGCTACTCTTCTTTCTGTAGGCAGAGCAATTGGTGATGCTGCAGGAGTGATGTTTACAGCAGGATTTACTGACAGCATTCCAACTTCTCTTAGTCAGCCAGCAGCGACTCTTCCCTTGTCTATCTTCTTTCAATTAAGCAGTCCTACACCGGAAGTTGTAAATAGAGCATATGCCTCTGCGCTTTTGCTCACTATCATAATTCTTATCTTAAGTCTGTCTGGAAGATTTATTATGCACAAGTTTTCTAAAAACAAAATATAAAAAAACAAGAATATGTCAACAGCCCCTTTTATCTTAAATAATGCGTTCAGAAGTCTTTACTCAGCCGCAGGCCTTGGAAAGATAGCGGAAACCGAAGAATCTGCGGCAACCGAGTTGATGCAAGTCCATAAGAAAAGCAAGAATATAGAAATACATAAATTGAATGTAAACATCAATGGTAATCATATTCTTAAAGATATCAATCTAACTATTCCTGATAAAAAGATTACTTGTATTATCGGTCCTTCAGGTTGTGGTAAAACTACACTTCTTAAAAGTATTAACAGATTGATTGATACTAGTGCAGGAGTTCATATTGATGGCACTGTACTGATAGATGGGGAAGATATCTATGATCGTAATACAGAAATAACTCATCTTCGTAAAAAAATGGGTCTACTTTCTCAACGGCCAACTCCACTTCCCATGTCTATCTATGACAATGTAGCCTTTGGCTGCAAAATACATGGAATACGAAAACGGAAAGAGCTTAATGTAATTGTGGAGCAATACCTTACTGCTACAGGATTATGGGATGAAGTAAAAGACCGATTGAATTCACCTGCAGCCGCACTCTCTATTGGCCAGCAACAACGCTTATGTTTGGCGCGCGGGCTGGCTGTTGAACCACAATTTATCCTTGGTGATGAATCAACATCTGCACTTGATCCGATTTCAAGCAAGCGTATTGAAGACTTATTTGTCAATCTACGGGAAAATTATGGTATTATTCTGGTTACTCATACATTGCGTCAGGCTCTTCGTATTGCTGATCATGTAATTTTTATGTATCTGGGAGAGGCAATAGAACAAGGACCTGCTGATGAATTCTTTAAGAATCCTAAACATGATCTCACCAAGCAATATTTAAGCGGAGTATTCAGCTAGTAATCTCTTTATTATTAAACACAATCTAAAAACTCATGTACAAAATACCAGGTACGCTTGCTGATGACATTAATTACATCGGTAAGTTAATTAATGATTTTAATAACGGTACAATTCCTGCTGCACAATTTAAGGCTATACGTGTTCCGATGGGAATCTACGAGCAACGTAAAGATGGAACCTACATGGTGCGTATACGTTGTACGGGGGGATTTATCTCTCCCGAACAATTGAGAGAAGTGGCCCATGCTGCTACGTATGGCAATATTCCTCATTTACATATTACTACCCGACAGGAAATTCAACTGCATTATGTGAGCCTTACTGATGTAAGGCCTATTCTGGAAGAGCTAAAAGAAGCTGGACTTGGAACAAAAGGTGGAGGGGGAAACACTATCCGAAATATTTTAGTAGATATTAATGCGGGAATAAGTGCTGATGAGGTATTTGATGTTTATCCTTATGCTGTGGATTTAACAACCAGATTGATTGCTGAAAATGATTCATTTACAATGCCTCGTAAACTTAAAATTGCTTTTGACATTTCTGAGGAACGTGCTGATTACGCGTTAGTGAATGATCTGGGTTTCATACCTAAAATTAAAAATGGTAAACGAGGATTTAAGGTTTATTTAGGCGGCTCAGTTGCATCAAGTCCTACATTAGGTTGGCTGTTATTCGACTTCCTTCCGGAAGAAGACATACTACGGGTGGCAATTGCCGCTAAGCGTTTCTTTTCCGCCAACGGGAACAGAAAAAACAGACACAAAGCAAGAATCAGGCATATCTTTTATAAATTGGGTGAAGAGGAAACTATTCGCTTGTTCAATACTTATTTTGAGGAAACAAAAGCAGATGAAAGTCTGGCATACGTACCTTCTGAGCTAGCTTTTACTACATTAATCCCTAGCTTTCCAGCTATAGAAAATCAATCTTCCGCGTACCTTACCTGGAAGAAACGTTATTCTACGGAACAAAAACAGAAAGGATTATATGCTATTCTGCTCCCCTTTGAACATGGTAATGCTTCTCCTGGAAATTTTCTGAAGTTGGCTGAGTTTGCAGCTGAATTTGGCAATAATGTATTGCGGTTCACTACCCGCCAGAATCTACAATTGCGAAATATCCCTGAAGCTTATTTGCCCAATGTTTATCAGTTACTTGCAGAGATTGGCCTGAATTCTGAGCAACCCTTCCTGGTAAATAATCTGATTTCTTGCACTGGAGCCGATACTTGCCGTCTGGGAATTTGTTTGGCTAAGAATGCATGTAAAGCTTTGTGGAATAAACTGGCTAAGAGCAACCTTGATCTTGATCAACTGACCGACCTGAAAATAAATATTACCGGTTGCAGTAATTCCTGCGCACAGCAAATTTGGTCAGATATTGGTTTTGCCGGACGTGTTTCAAGAAATGAAAATATGTATCCTTCCTATACTGTTTACGCAAAGACTGAGGGGAAAACTCAACTAGGACAGGCTTTAGGGGTGATCAGTTCACGTGATTTGCCAGATTTTACCGTTGATGTATTAACTACTTTTCTTGAGAAGAAAGATAGTTATACCTCATTCAACAATTTCCTAGAGCAAGATGGAAAGAATGTAATTGGAGCTTTACTCAATAAATATCAGGATATTCCTCTTTTTAATGACGACAAAAACTATTATTATGACTGGGGTAGTGAAGATGTATTTTCTTTAACTGCCCGAGGAAAAGCTGAATGTTCTGCCGGATTATTTGATATGATCGACCTTGATGCGAAGATTATTGAGGATACTATAAAGGTTTTAGAGTCTGAAACTTCTGAAAAGAAGATTAATGCACTGCTTTATGATCTTGTTTACTCATCATCACGGATGTTACTCATAACCAGAGGTGCCGAACCTCGAACCATTGAAGATACATTTAATCTGTTCAATTCTCTTTTCATTGAAGCTGGACTGGTAGATCAGAAGTTTAAAGCAGTGGTTGAAACGGCTAAGAAAAAAGGAGACTTATTAACGCAAAAAGAAACAGCTTTTCAGTTGGCAGATGTAGTAGTCACTCTTTATAAAAACATGGATGACAGTTTGCAATTTAAAAATGTGAAAACTGCTGAACCTGTAGAATCTCCGGTTGAGAATAAGGCAAAGGAGGTTATTACAACAAAAGACTTTCGTGGTGTAGGCTGTCCTATGAACTTTGTAAAAACCAAACTTGCGTTGTCGCCCCTTTCATCGGGCGATTTGCTGGAAGTATGGCTCGACAACGGTGCACCGATAGAAAATGTTCCAGGCTCAGTCCGCAATGAAGGACACTCCATTATAAGCGAAACTCAAGTGCAGGACTATTGGAAAGTAATAATTAAAAAGAAATAAATACATGAGTCAGGCAACACTTATCATAGCAGATAATCAACCTCTCACGGCTACTGGATTGAAGACCTGGGCTGAAAATAGCGGGATATTCAGTTCTGTTCTGGAATTATCTGAAAAGCAAACTTTGACAGAATACCTGCAAGAAGTACCTGATGATAATGTTTTGCTAATCATTGATATGGAATTGTTTGACTTTTCTGGAAGAGATGAATTGGCTCTTTTTTTTGAAGAGCACAAATTTCTGCGAAAACTTTTTATTGGAGATCGTTTCAAAGAGGAACAATTATCATTTATTACAGAAAGAATAGGGTCAAATGTAATTCTTAAAAATATTGATATGGAGGAACTCGACATTGCTGTGAATTTTACTTTGAAGAGGCGTTACTATATCCAGTCTGAATTACTAAGCTTATTGATGAGAAACAATGCTGCTCCCTCTAAACCAAACAATCTTAATGTGTGTCTTACTCCGACCGAACGAGATATTACTACATTTATAGTCAATGGGAAAACGACCAAAGAGATTGCAATGATCAGAAATTTAAGCTACCACACTGTGATGACCCACCGAAAAAATATATTCCGGAAATTAGGAGTGTGCAGTATTCATGAATTAACCGTATATGCAATTAAAGTGGGACTTATTGATCCTACTGAATATTATATTTAATAATCTTCCTTCAGACAAAATATTGTCTATTAAGGACCAAATAAAGTGAATTTTGAATTTTTTACCTGTTTCAATTAATATAAGTAATCGTCGGATACTCATCGTAGGCGGAGGAAAAGTTGCAGCCCACAAGGCTGAAATTCTTTATCGTTTCACAGACCAAGCTACTGTACTTGCTCCTGAAATTGATGAAAAATTTCAGGAGTTGCCTTTTCTGATCAAAAAAAAAGAATATGAGCCGGATGATTTGAATGAGTTTCAGTTAGTATATATCTGCACGGATAACCATGAGCTGAACCGACAAATCAAAAAAGATGCTGAGGGTAGGGGGATTACTGCCAGTGTGTGTGATGCCCCTGATTTGTGTGACTTTGTGTCTCCAGCCATTTATTTAAATAATAATATCACAATAGCAGTAGGATCAGATGCTAAAGAGGTTAAACGGTCTATTGCTATTCGTAATCGCATAAAAGAACTTATTGAAAATGGTATATTACGAATCGATTAGTGCACAAAATACTTCATTGGAAGCACGAGAACTCTATTTCAATAATACAAACTTAAAAGATGAGGCCCCTCATGTATTACTTCAAACTTGTAACCGCATAGAAGTTTACAAAGGTGAAGGAGATATACCAGATGACGTGATTCGTCATCTTTTCAGAGTAACCTCGGGACTGGAATCTGCTTTGCCTGGAGAAAGAGCTATTCAAGGACAAGTAAAGGAAGCCTACTGTCAAGCGTGTGAGAACTATAAGTTACCGATTTCTATGCATAAACTTTTTCAGGCAGCTTTGTCTGTTGGCAAACGTGTGCGCAGTGAAACAGAAATTTCTCAGGGGGCGGTATCTCACAGTCTGGCTGCTCTTGAAATTATGAAAGATGAAGAAGTGGATTTTGCACATTCCCTTATTAGCATTATTGGGGTAAATAAACTAACAGAAGATACCATCAAGTTTTTAAAAAACAAAGGTTCACAGGCAATCTTTCTGGCCAATAGAAGTGTGGAGAAAGCACGAATGTTGGCTCAGGCTACAGATTGTGAGGTATGTGATTTGAGAGATAAACACAAGTTTATTGCCTTTTCAGATATTCTGATCACTGCAACCTCTGCTCCTCATTTAATTATTCGTCCTGAAGATATTAATCCACAAAAGAAGTTATTAATCATTGATTTGGCATTTCCAAGAGATGTAGATGAAAGGATTAAATCTTTCCCCAATGTTTCTCTGTATAATTTACAGGATATAGAAAGACATATAAGCAAAAACATAACTTTGCGAAAACATGAAGTCGTGAAAGCTGAACAAATTATTGAGAAAGAAATTCATAACCTGCAGAGTGCTTTTCAAAAACGCAAGGAAAGAATACTTATCTAATCCTTATAATTTTATTGTTAGATGTATATCAAAGTATCCTTTTGATATACATCTAACGTGTGTTTTGATATATATCATAATATAGTTTCAATGTACATCAAAAATAAATTTATTCTCCGGATAATACCTATTTTATGGTAGAAAAATACCGAATACATGGCATTTAATACCTGCCGTAATTGGTGTAACTTTGTCAAAGAAAAGAATAAGAACATGACGCAAACACTACCAATCAGAGTAATCAGTCGAAAAAGTAATCTTGCTTTGCTACAAGTAAAAGAAGTCTTTCAACAGTTTCCTTACATAAATTATGAATGGATAACTCTGGATTCCTTTGGAGATAAGAATAAACAATTGTCTTTACTGGATTCTCCCCCTTCAGATCTCTTTACCCGCGAGCTTGATGAGGCTCTGATTCGTGGAGACGTAGACATTGCTATTCATTCTGCCAAGGATTTGGCCTATCCACTTCATCCGGCACTGGAGGTGATCGCGCTATTTGAGGCGTTTGATCAGACGGATGCATTAGTTAGTCGCGACCAACTTGCATTGAAAGATTTACCGTCAGGAGCCCGGGTGGGAACCAGCTCTCCCATGAGAAAAAGAGAACTATTGGCATTATGCCCTGATATCACTGTTGTGAGTATCCGGGGAACTATAGAGGAGAGAATAGACTTAATAAGGGAAGATAAAATTGACGCATTAATAGTGGCAACATGTGCCTTGAAACGCTTAGGTTTTGAGTCGCTCATCACGGAGATTTTGCCCTTTCAAACTCATCCGCTTCAAGGAAATCTAGCCGTTACAGCTCTGCGAAAAAGAACAGAACTAAAGGAACTCTTTTCAGAAAAAGATCTATTACGTAAATACGGTAAAGTAACGTTGGTTGGGTTTGGCCCTGGTAATCCTGATTTATTAACTATCGCTGGAGAACGAGCCATAAAGGAAGCAGAAATAATCTTTTATGATGATTTGTTGGACAATAGTTTTTTAAACAATTATAGAGCAGAAAAAATATATGTAGGTAAACGTAGCGGTAAACATCATGCGGAACAGCAGGATATAAATCTTCTTCTTCTGCAGTCGGCCCGTGAGGGCAAACGGGTTGTTCGCCTGAAGGGAGGCGATCCCATGATCTTTGCACACGGCGGTGAAGAGATTGAATTTCTGCAAAGTAACCTGATAAAAGTGGAAGTGATTCCAGGAATCTCTACAGCCAACGCATTAGCTTCCCTTTCTAAAATTAGTCTCACCCATAGAGACTTGGCTTCATCGGTCGCTTATATATCAGGGCATTCCCTACCGGTGAGCGTACCTGATGCTGATACGCTTGTTTATTATATGGGGGCTGCCCGTTTGGGAGAAATTTCCCATGAAATAATTCGCCACGGAAGGTCGCCCGAAACTTCTGTACTGCTTGTGCATAATGTGTCGAGGGAGAATCAGACTGAATATTTCACAACTCTTCAATCATTACTTACAAGTAATATACATTATCCCACACCTTTGATTATGGTTGTAGGTAAAGTAGTGGAACTGCGTTCACATAAGGCTAAAGAGCTGGTCCCAAAGAATATATTGGTTCTTGGAACTCATGCTGAAGGATATGCTCATTTGGGAAAAGTGATTCATACACCGCTCATTGAGATTACAGGCTGCAAAGACAAGAACAGGCTTTATCAAAGCATTAGGGAATTGAAATATTTTCGTTATTTACTTTTTACAAGCCGTTATGCTGTGCATTACTTTTTTCAGGCATTAAGTGAGCTTCATTTAGATAGCCGTTATCTGGCTGATATCCGTATCGTTTCTATCGGGAAGATTACCTCAGAAAAACTTCGCCAATATGGTATTTCTTCGGATCTGGAGGCAGAAGAAGAGGATTCTTATGGAGTTATAAATTTGTTTAGCAAAGAAGATACAACTAAGGAGAATCGCGTGTTGATTCCCCGCTCGGATATAGCTCTGGATATAATCCCTTCGGGATTGCGCTCGCTAGGATTCAATGTAAAGACTATCGCAGTTTATCACAATAGCTATCCGGCATTTCCAGAAAAAGTAAACTTATCAACTATTGATTCAGTAGTGTTTACCTCACCTTCCTGCGTAGATAATTTTATACGCCTATACGGAGAGATTCCCTCGCATATTCATTGCATTACTAAAGGAAGAGTAACTCAAGAAAAATATAATAAATATAGAAATCAATGAAAAGATTCAGAAAATTTAGAACTGACCAAAGAACTCGTGACCAATATGCAGATGTCAGCCTCTCTGTAAATGATTTCATTTATCCCTATTTCGTAATAAATGGTTCGAATATAAAACAAGAGATTAAATCTATGCCTGGAGTCTTCCGGTTTTCTATTGATAGATTATTGATTGATATCAATGAAATAGGATTATTAGGTATTGATAAGATACTTCTATTTGGCGTTATTGAAGAAAATGAGAAAGATGAAAAAGGGAGTCAGGCTTATGCCTCTGATTCTTTGATCTGTAGAGCAGTGAGTGCCATCAAGCAACACTATCCGCAAATCACAGTCTTTACAGATGTTTGCTTGTGCGAATATACCAGTCACGGTCATTGTGGATTGCTTCACGACCATGATGTAGACAACGATAGCACATTGCCTCTACTTGCAGAAATGGCTTATCAACATGCACTGGCAGGAGCTGATTTTGTAGCTCCTTCTGCGATGATGGATGGGCAGGTGGAAGCCATTAAAGAAAAGCTAAAAGCATCTAATCTTCCTACTAAGGTTCTGGCCTATTCAGCCAAATATGCTTCAGCTTACTACGGACCATTTCGTGATGCTGCTGCATCGTCACCAGCTTTTGGTGATCGAAAAACGTATCAAATGGATTTTCGAACTACTACTCAGGGTTTGGAAGAGATTGCCGCTGATATAGAAGAAGGAGCTGACTGGACAATGGTGAAACCGGCCTTGCCTTATCTGGACATTCTTGCTAGAGCCAGTGATCGTTTTCCGGAAATACCATTAGTGGCATATCAGGTCTCTGGCGAATATTCGATGTTGAAAGCTGCAGCCCAATTAGGTTACTTGGACGAGACGCGAGTCTTCTATGAGAGTCTGATCGCCATCAAACGGGCTGGAGCAAACTATATTATTACATACTATGCAAAAGAATATGCAAAATTATGGAAAGAGTAAAATCACAAGAGGCTTATGCTGAGGCAATCAAAATAATTCCCGGAGGAGTGAATAGCCCTGTTCGGGCACTTCGAAGTGTTGGTGAAATACCTTTATTCATCAAAAAAGCAAATGGAACTATTTTAACCGATGTGGACAATAACCAATTAATTGATTTCTGTCTTTCATGGGGAGTATTCATTTTGGGACATTCTCATCCACAAGTGAATGAAGCTGTAAAACGAGCTGTAGATAACGGGAGCAGTTACGGTATTCCTTCCTTACAGGAAACCGCCTTGGCTCGTTTGGTTGTAGATTCATTTCCTTCCATTGAGAAAGTACGCTTTGTAAATTCGGGTACAGAAGCTGTGATGAGTGCTGTTCGTGTGGCAAGAGGATTTACCGGGCGAAATATTATTGTTAAGTTCGATGGATGCTATCACGGGCATGCTGATCATTTATTAGTCTCTGCAGGTTCCGGAGTAACCAATATAGGTAACTCTTCTTCTTCTGGCGTGCCCGCTGATTTTACCAAATATACAGTAAGCTTGCCTTATAATGATCAAGATGCAGTACAAGCCTATTTTAATCAAAATGGAGATAAGATTGCAGCAGTGATAATTGAACCCATAGCTTGTAATATGGGAGTGGTACTGCCCAAGAATAGCTTCCTGAAATTTCTTCGTGAAATAACCAGTAAACAAGGAGCATTACTTATTTTCGACGAAGTAATTACTGGCTTTCGCTTGTCCTTAGGAGGCGCACAAGGTAGGCTGAACGTAATTCCTGATCTTACAACAATTGGAAAGATTGTTGGTGGAGGTTTTCCAGCCGCAGCCTTTGGTGGAAGAACTGATATTATGTCAACTCTTGCTCCTGATGGTTCGGTATATCAGGCCGGAACTCTATCGGGAAATCCTGTTGCCATGACGGCGGGAATTGAAACAGTGCGCATTCTTCAGCAAGAACATTTTTATTCAGAATTAGAGATCAAATCAGAATGGTTTATTCATGAACTAAAAGATGAAATTAAAGGAAAAGATATTCAGTTAAATCATATAGGTTCAATGTTCACTCTCTTTTTTAATGAACAACCAGTACATAATTTCGCTGATGCCAAACGAAGTAACCAACAAAGGTTTGCCCAATATTTTCGTTCAATGTTTGCTCGGGGAATCTATGTTTCTCCTTCTCAGTTTGAGGGGAATTTTATTTCTAAGGCTCATTCAAAAGAACAACTTGAACAAGCTTTATATGCTATCTCCGAGATACTAAAAAAAATATAGCTACCGTACTAATGGTAGAATAATATACCCTTTGAAGGGGATTGTAGGTATAAAACATATACCCGATCTTTGTCATATAAAATAAAACACCTAAATGAAATCATTATGAGTGATTTGAAATTAACCCATTTAAAGGAATTAGAGTCTGAGTCAATCTATATTCTTAGAGAGGTGGCTGCACAATTTGAAAAGCCCGTTCTTCTTTTTTCGGGGGGGAAAGACTCTATAGTTATGGCTTATCTGGCCTATAAAGCCTTCTATCCTGCAGCAATTCCGTTCCCATTCTTACATATTGATACAGGGCACAATTTTGAAGAAACAATCAGCTATCGAGACGAATTAGTCAAAAAGTTGGGAGCTAAATTAATTGTAGGCTCTGTACAGGAATCAATAGATAAAGGACGGGCTGTGGAAGAGTATGGATACAATGCCAGCCGAAATAAATTGCAAACTGTCACATTGCTCGACACGCTCGAAGCAAATAAATTTGATGCTGCTTTGGGTGGTGCTCGCAGGGATGAAGAAAAAGCCAGAGCTAAAGAACGTTTTTTTTCTCATCGTGATGAGTTTGGGCAATGGGACCCAAAGAATCAGCGCCCTGAACTTTGGAATATCTTTAATGGAAAGAAACTACCAGGTGAACATTTCCGTATATTTCCTATCAGTAACTGGACAGAGATGGATGTGTGGCAATATATCTTACAGGAAGATATAGAACTTCCAAGTCTTTACTATACTCACGAACGAAAAGTATTCCAACGTGATGGTATATGGATGGCTGCTTTACCTTGCATTACTCTTAAGCCGGAAGAGGCTATTGTGAAAAAATATGTTCGCTGTCGTACTATTGGAGATGTTACCTGCACAGGACTCACTATTTCTCGTGCCAATAGCTTGGAAGATATTATTGACGAGATCGCTTCGTCACGAGTAACAGAACGAGGTGGACGATCGGACGATAAACGTTCCGAGGCAGCGATGGAAGATAGAAAGAAAGAAGGATATTTTTAAGATAGCAAATGATTATGAATACAGGATATTTAGATATGGAATTACTTCGCTTTACCACAGCCGGGAGCGTTGACGACGGGAAGAGCACACTTATAGGGCGGTTACTATATGATAGCAAATCAATCTTTGAAGATCAGCTGGAAGCGGTAACGGCAGCCAGTAATCGTTTGGGCAATACAGAAGTAAACTTAGCTCTTCTTACGGATGGTTTACGGGCAGAGCGGGAGCAGGGAATAACAATTGATGTGGCATATCGCTATTTTGCTACTCCCAAACGAAAGTTTATTATTGCCGATACTCCGGGACACATAGAATATACCCGCAACATGGTTACCGGAGCATCAACAGCAGATGCAGCTATTATCCTTATTGATGCCCGAAATGGAATCATTGAACAGACATTGCGTCATTCATATATAGCATCACTCTTGAGAATACCTCATATAATTGTTGCTGTAAATAAGATGGATTTAGTGGACTTCTCAGAAGAAGTTTTCAATAAAATAAAAGATGAGTACCTGAAAATTGCTGAGAAACTGAATATAAAGAACACTTACTTTTTTCCAATCTCGGCAAAAGACGGTGATAATGTGGTGAAAAAATCGGAACGTACGCCTTGGTACAAAGGAACACCTCTTTTAAAATTATTGGAAGAAGTTCCTGTTCGTTTGAATGAAAGCAAACTGGCAGCTCGTTTCCCGGTGCAATATGTAATTCGCCCCTATAAAGATGACTTTCATGATTACAGAGGATACGCAGGACGTATAGCTGGAGGAGATTTTAAAGTGGGTGATCAGATTACGGTATTACCTTCCGGAACTACTTCTACTATTATTGCAATCAATGAAGGTGAAAAAGACTTGAAAGAAGCTTTTGCTCCCCAGTCAGTAGCTTTACGTCTGTCTGACAATGTAGACGTTAGTAGAGGTGATATGATTGTAAAAGAAGAAGCACCAACAAAGGTGGGCTCTAATATATCTTTGATGATTTCATGGCTCAATCACCGCCCACTCAGGTTAGGAGGAAAATACATAATACGTCACACTACAGATGAGGTACGTGGAGTTGTTAAAGATATAAGATTTAAAGTTAACATTAATAATCTTGAAAAGATTAGTGATGAATCTATTGTTATTGGAATGAATGATATTGCCCACATTACATTGAAGACATCTCGTCCGCTCAAATATGATTCTTATGCAAACAATCGTACTACGGGTAGTCTGGTTATTATTGATGAATATACATTTGAAACAGTGGGAGCAGGAATGATTGTTCCTGATTTGGAAGATCAAACATTCGCTATATAATGATAAACAAAGAAGAAATAGAAAAGCTAAACCGTGAGTTGAGTGAACGGTCGGCAGAAGAAGTCTTGACTTATTTCCTTCACTCCTATAAAGGACAGATAGCCTTAGCATCAAGTCTTGGCATTGAAGATCAGGTATTGACTGATATGATTGTAAAGATAGACTCGGATACTAAAATATTTACTTTGGATACTGGTAGGCTATTCCCTGAAACTTATCGTTTAATTGATAAAACAAATGAAAAGTATGGGATAAAACTAGATGTATACTTCCCTGATTATAAGGGAGTGGAGGCATTAGTAAAAAAGGATGGTATAAACGGTTTCTATTTGAGTCTGGATCAACGAAAAACTTGTTGCAAGGTTCGTAAGATTGAGCCTCTGAAACGGGCATTCAAAGGATTAGAAGTTTGGATTTGCGGACTAAGACATGAGCAGTCCGTTACCCGTCAGGATTTACATCTTGTGGAATGGGATCAAAACAACGGACTTGTAAAATTAAATCCATTGATCAATTTCACAGAGAAGCAAGTATGGGAATATATTCGCCATCATCAGGTTCCTTACAATAAACTGCACGATAAAGGTTTTCCCAGCATAGGATGTCAGCCTTGTACAAGGGCTATTGAACCAGGAGAAGATGTACGCGCCGGACGTTGGTGGTGGGAAAATCCTGAACACAAAGAATGTGGATTACATCGCAGATCTTAAATAAAGAAGTAATGTAGCTAAATAATGTGTATCGTGGTTTTATTTGTTATATGACATAATTCTTAGGACTTTTTTTTATAAATCTCCTGCCGGAGTACAGTAAAACTCCGGTTTGTTTTTTCAAAAATCATTCCGGATATTTGTGCGTTCTTGTACAAAAGAATGCATTCTTCTGTACAAAACAATTAAATTTTTTGTACAGAAGAAATCATTGTTTTGTACAAGAACGCATCAACTTCCCGCCTGAGATATAAAAAATTACTCGGGAGATGGAATAAACTCCCGCCGTATCTTTCCGAAAAGCCGGATTGGCATTTGAAAGCTTGCAAAAATACTACATAAATTTTAATTTTGCGAAAATACTCTAGCAGTCTAGCGATAGATGGTTAAATTGTTGAATATTAGTATTATATAGGTGATAGATACTCTTGAATAAGTCTAGCGGCTGTCTAGCAGTCTAGCACTTTGTCTCGTCCTGATGTAGGTTGACATACGTTTTATTAAGCCTTGTATAGATTGTTTAAAGTGCTTTAATCCTATAATGCGTTGTCTAACTGTATAAGATTTGTCCGCCAAAGCGCTAGACTGCTAGATTACTGCAAGACTTCTTTATTTTAGTCTAGCGGGTGCAATGTGCTTATAATCAGTTTGCTAAATGATTAGTGCTAGACTGCTAGACTATTTTGTGAAAAATAAAATATTGAGGAGATATGGCGATGAGGTATATAAAACTCCGGTAATTTTATTATTATCGGAGTTTTATTATGATCTGCCTGGTATGTGAACCAAAGCGGTCTATAATATTGTTAGACAATAACTTCCTTAATCTGAAAAACAGTATTGCAACGATTTTTTTGTCGCTAAATAGTCAGCCTATGACACCGCAGTGTCTGCTTAACGTTCTGGGTTCAAAATTATAGATTATTTATGATACATCCAAACGTTTGATAATCAATTGTTTTTTTAGTGCAAGGTGCTTCTGATTTTGCTGTTATAAAATCATATTTTTTTTCTAGATTAATGCTTTATCATATATACTCATCTACGCTCTTTTTATGTTGTTTTTAAGTTTGGTAATCAAAATGGTATTTTTCATTAGACTTTTTATAGATTAAAATTTTGTTAGATTCATTTTATGTGATATTCTAAAGTGGTGCAATCTACATGCTAGTAGAATAACCATATCTTCAAAAACGAATTTCTGGCATCTAAATAGCTTTTTGACAATACTGTATTTCTTGATTTCCCCAATAGCATGCTCGACTTTTATACTGATTCTAGAGATTCTTTTATTCTCTTATCCTATACCCCAGTAAGTTCCTTTAGACTTTTGGGTTGGCATATATGTGGCTCGGGACATTCTATGCAAATACGGTGCAGAAAGGGTGGTAGTGTATCTGGAGGCATAGCTGTATTATTGCAAATATAATATTTTCGTAGTTTAAATGAAATCTTTAAAGAATAATTTTGTCCCCCAAATTTAAGAAATAGGAGCTTTTTTTAAAACGTACAAGAAAAATTATTAAGGAATAAGTATGAAAAAACAGGAAAAGATTGGCTGGATAAGAGTTAATTATTTAAAAATGACGGCTTTGGGAGTATGCTTTGCATCTACTTTGGCTGTTCCGCTTCTTGCAGCTCCGCACTTGGCAATACCTAGAGTAGAAGCCACTGCGCAGCAAGACAAGGACATCACCGTTGCAGGAGTTGTGAAGGATGAAGCTGGATCAACAGTTATTGGTGCCAGTGTAGTAGTAGAAGGCACTACGAACAGTGTGGTTACGGATGTGGACGGAAAGTTCCGTCTAACGAATGTGCCGTCTGGTTCACAATTGATAATCTCCTATATCGGCTTCCAGAAGGCAAAGGTGAAGGTGAAACCTTCATTAGAAATAGTATTGAAAGAAAACAATACATTACTGGATGAAATAGTAGTAGTGGGCTACGGTAGCATGACACGTAAGGATGTCACCAGTTCCATCACCAGTGTGAAAGCAGAGCAATTGAATGTAGGGGTCTATTCCAATCCTGCGCAATTGTTGCAAGGAAAGGTATCGGGACTGACTGTGACACAAAGTAGTGACCCTAATGCGACTCCTTCCATTACGTTGCGCGGCGCTTCTACGTTGCGTACGGGAGCTGCACAGGAACCTTACTACGTTATTGATGGAGTTCCGGGAATCTCCCTTTCCACAGTCTCTCCAGATGACATAGAGAGTATCGATGTGCTCCGCGACGCTACGGCAACAGCCATCTATGGTTCAAAAGCTGCCAATGGCGTCATCATCGTCACTACCAAAAAAGGAAAAGAAGGAAAAGCTTCCGTTAATTACAGCACTTATGTGGCCTTTGATCGTGTGGCCAAAAATCTGAAAATGATGTCAGCCGATAAATATCGATCATTGGTGCAAAATAATGGTTTGTCAATTGACCCCACTGATGACCTTCAAAAAAACACCGATTGGCAGAAAGAGGTACAGCGTACAGGAGTATCGACCAATCATAACATATCTATTAGTGGTGGCACGGAAAAAACCAATTATAGTGCGAGCATCAACTATTTCCGCAATAATGGCGTGATAAAGGGTACAGAAATGGAACGTTATATCGGACGTGCATTTGCAAGGACAAAAACATTGAATGATCGGCTTGATCTTTCTTTTAACATCAATGCCAGTGTGAGTAAGTCGAATGAAGTCCCTGATTATGATGGCGGTGCCAGCGTGTACGATGCGATGAATTATTATCTGCCATTTTCTCCGGTAAAAAACGAGGATGGAACATGGTTCGAACATTCTTCACGTACACAGTATTATAATCCCGTGTCATTGATTAACGAAAATATTGATTATACAAAATCGAAACGCATTCAGGCTACAACTAAGGCTGGATTAGAAATTATCAAGGGACTGAAGTACAACCTGATGCTGTCATATGAGAATGAACAGCTGAATAACAACCTTTACTTCTCGTCTAAATCCTTACTTGCTGCAGGAATGAATGGAGAGGCCCAGCGTTCGAGCGTAGAAAATGAAAGCAAGGTCATGGAAATGTATTTCAACTATGACAATACATTCAATAAAGTGCATAAATTGGGCTTGATGGCAGGATATTCTTGGCAAGAAAATAGTAACAATGACGGCTTTCAATTACGTGTTTCAGATTTTTTCAGTGACGATTTGACGTACCATAATATGGGAATGGCAAATGTTATTGATAAGACTCAGGATGGTTTCGGAAATTATAACCTCTCGACATTGCGCATGATATCTCTCTATGCACGTGCCAATTATTCTTATGACAGCAAGTACTTGTTTCAGGCTACGTTGCGTCGTGACGGTTCTTCAGCATTCGGCAATAACAATCGCTGGGCTACATTCCCGTCAGTATCATTGGCATGGCGCCTGTCTGAAGAACCATTCATTAAAAATCTCAATGTTTTCGACGACCTGAAGTTCCGTACCGGCTATGGTGTGAGTGGAAACTCGTTAGGCTTTGATGCTTTCACTTCAACACAAGTGTACGGCGTGACAGGATGGTTTACTAATACATCAGGCAAGGAAGTGCACACGCTCGGTGCTACGCGAAATGCTAATCCCGATTTGAAATGGGAGCGCACGGGAATGTTCAACGTAGGACTTGACTTCGGTTTTTTCAATAACCGTCTGACAGGTTCCGTCGAGTATTACAACAAGCACACAAAGGACCTTATATATGACTACCCAGTCTCCACAACCATATATTTATATAATTATTTAACAGCCAATGTGGGTGAAATAAGTAACAAAGGTATTGAGTTCACAATCAATGCAGTTCCAGTGAAAACAAAAGATTTTACATGGACGACAACTTTAAATCTTTCACATAACAAGAATGTAGTTGAGAAGCTCTCTAATGCAGAATTTTCCGTGGATTATATCGACTTGTCAGACTTGGGTGGAGCCGGACAAAGCAGTTGTTATCAGCAGCGTATTATGGAAGGACATCCTATCGGACAGTTCTATACATGGGAATGGGCTGGCTATAATGACAAAGGCGTGTCTGTATTCTATAAACATGATACTAATACAGGAGAACGAACAGGAGAAACAACAACAACTCCAAAAAGTACAGATCGTGCTTGTACGGGCAGCGCACAGCCTAAGCTGACGTTGGGATGGAACAACAACCTGGCGTATAAAGGATTCACATTGACCGCTTTCTTCCAAGGCATGTTTGGCAATAAAATAATGAATGGCTCTCGTGCACGTTTGTCCAATGTCGCTGATGCGGGCATGAGAAACTGGTTAGACGATTTTGCAGAAACAAACAAGGCTACAGACTACAATTCTCACTATCTATCTGACCGTTATTTGGAGAATGGCAGCTACTTACGTTTATCTAATCTGTCGTTAGGATATGATTTTGGGAAATTAGGTAATTGGATTAATGATTTGCGGATTAATTTGACCTGTAACAATGTATTTACTATCACAGGATATAAAGGTCTTGATCCAGAGGTTGATTTGGGCGGTTTAACTCCGGGTATTGACAACCGTCGCACATATCCACGAACAAGGACGTACATGTTGGGCGTAAATGTAAATTTCTAAATTTAAGATGATATGAAAGCATTAAATATAAAGTTTATAATATTATTCTGTGCGGTGGTAACGTTGTTTGCTAGCTGCACAAATCTGGATGTAGATGTAAAATCTCAATATACCAAAATGCCTGATTCTGAAGAGGCGATAGAAGCAGTAACGGCTGAAATCTACAATCCCTATAGAACGGCAATGGGACGGCAACACTGGATGGCACAAACTTTATCTACTGATGAAGCTGTTGGCGTATCCATGGGGGCTGATTATTATGACGGTGGCGTTTACAGGCAAATGAGCGTTCATAACTGGGATGCAGACAATAATATGCTTGGCACTATGTGGAATGGTGCAATGACAGGAATCACAACCTGTAACAAAATCCTTAAAATGTTGAGTGAAGGTAGCGCAAAGGACTTGGCGCCTATCCGGACAATGAAAGCTTATTATCACTTTCTATTGATGGACAATTTCGGTGATGTACCGATTATGGATGATAATGCTACGGAACATCCTGATAGAAGCAAGCGTGCCGATGTCTGTAAGTTTATTGAGTCTGAATTGCTCGCAGCAAAAGATTCATTGACAACAGAAGTGAGCAGCGCCACTTATGGAAAAGCGACGCGTTATATGAACGAAGCTTTATTGGCCAAGTTGTATCTGAATTGGGCTGTGTACACGGCTGATAATGTCACTAATTATACGTCTTCTTCTGCAAATGAAAAGCTCAATGACTGTGTGGCTATGTGTGATGACATTATCCAGTCTGGGTTATTTGCTTTGACAGACAGCTTTATGGTGAAGTTCAGGCCTGACAACGGCTCACAAATAAAAGATTTCATCTTTGCTATGCCTTATGACCGTGAGACTCAGCAAGGAATGGTTCATGCACGCTTTTGGAAGAGCAGAAGTGGAAAAGATCAGTTTGGCGTTGTGGCTGCAGGACCGGCAGGAAACATCCGTTGTTTACCCGAGTTTTATGATAAATTTAATTTGCCAGGTGATGACCGTAACCTGTCTTATGTCACTGGCAAGCAATATTATTGGAGCAATTATGAAATGACCGACAAACCTTTTATGATCGAAACGACCAAAAATGGATATAGCCAAGATTACCTGGAATCTGACAAAGATAATAAAATACAATGGCAAATGACTTATACTAGAGAGATAACATTACGCTCGGGAAGTACTTTAGATGTAGGAAACGATCAAAGGGGACGTGCAATGGGATACCGTTCTATTAAGTTCTATCCCGATGTTAATGCCACTGCAGCCCAAGGACATAATCAGAGCAACGACATGCCAATCTTTCGCTATGCTGACATCTTGCTGATGAAAGCTGAAGCCATTCTGCGTGGTGCCAATGCCACTAAAGGTGATACACCAATGAGTCTGATGAACCAAATTCGTACCTATGTTCATGCACCTAAAGTAACTAAAGATCCCACTTTAGACGAGATTCTCGATGAACGCGCTCGTGAATTTGCTGATGAGTCATGGCGACGCAATGACCTAATACGTTATGGCAAGTTTGAAAATAATTGGGGATTCCGTTATCTCTATGAAGCAGGATTTACAGAGAAATTTCGTCGAATCTTCCCTGTTTCAACTTCTGTATTGAATACGAATACAAACTGGAAGCAGAATTCTGGTTATTGATAGATTATCTAGATTTATGAAACGAATATTATCTCTTCTATTGCTCTTGTTTATATTGCTGTCAGCCACAGCATTTGTGGGTAAAGAAAATAGTATGGAGCACCATCATATAGAAATTGTAGTTCATCGTGGTGCCAATTATTTGGCTCCGGAAAACACGGTAGCCTCTGCTTATGCTGCTTTGCATAACGGTGCCACATGGATAGAAGTGGATGTGCGCCGCAGCAAGGATAACGTGCTCTACGACCTGCATGACCCAACGCTAAACCGCACAACAAACGGTAGAGGGTTTATTGCTGATATGATGTCTGAACAGATAGATAAATTAGATGCTGGTTCATGGTTTGACAAGCGGTTTGCAGGCGCACGTGTACCGCGAATGTCTGAGATGCTCGATTCTTTGCGTGATAAATCAAATATTTTTTTTGATGTTAAGGAGGGAACATCTGTTGCCGACCTCGTCAAACTGGTGCGAGACAAAGGTCTAGCACACAACAGTTTCTTTTGGTTCGGTGACACCACGATGCTGAAGACATTTGTAAGCATCGCTCCTGAAATGAAGGTTAAGGTAAACGCCTCCGATGTAGCAGGTATCAGAAGATGGATGCGTATGTGTTCCCCCTCATATATTGAGATTTCACCAGAGAATATCACTGATGATGTGCACAAGTTTTGTCGTGAGCATGGCATCAAAATAATGGCAGCCATACAAGGTTCTGGCGAAAATGCCTATCGTAAAGCTATCATGAAGCAGCCCGATCTGGTGAATCTCGATCGTCCAGAACTTTTCTGTAAAGTGGTTCAAGATATAGAAGATGACGAACAGATAAAGTGCCATCCGTTGTCTCAATATGTTGACCCGCGAATAGGTTCGGAAGGATTGGGGAGGGTGTTTATAGGTCCGTCATACCCATTCGGAATGGTGAAACCATCACCCGACTGCACAGTGAAATCCAATAGCGGTTGGCTTCCTATGCCCGTTCAGGTAAACGGATTTGCTCAGGTTCACGTCAGCGGCACTGGTGGTGGCCCGAAATATGGCAATATATTGGTGATGCCCTTTACGAAAGGAATGAACACTATCAGTCACATTGATTTTCGCAAAAATGAAACGATGAAGTTGGGGTACTATTCCACTACATTCCGCAACACAGGGATAAAGACAGAAATAACTGCCACACGCAGGGCTTCATATTACAAATTCTCTTATCCGGCTGACTCGCTGAAATCACTACTTGTAGACGCAGGCTTCTTTCTAGGCGAGGGACCTACACCTGATGCACGTGAGGCTCAGCAGTTTGTTGGTTCCGAAATACACATAGTGTCTGATAAAGAAGTGGAAGGATATAGCCGTATACGTGGTGGATGGAATAATGGACGAGCTTATACTGTGTATTTCCATGCAGAAACCGACAGGTCGTTTGTCAAAGCTCTTACGTGGAAGGGCGACAGCATATCTTCACTTGAAACGCAATATGATTCCGGACAGAAAACAGGAGCATTGTTACGTTTTGCTGACGGCGATACAGTGGTACAGCTCAAGGTTGGTATCTCATTTATAAGTCAACAGAAAGCCCGTCAGAACTGTGTGGATGAAATACCCCAATGGTCATTCGACAAAGTGCGCACTGATCTCGTTTATGAGTGGGAAAAACTCTTCCATAAGATAGAAATATCTGCCGATACACCTGATAAGTACAAGCACATGTTTTACACAGCATTGTATCACACGATGCTTATGCCTTCAGATCGTACTGGTGAGAATCCGCTCTGGACTGACACAGAACCTTATTATGATGACTTTTATGCAATTTGGGATACCTACCGTTCATCGTTCCCACTCATCACGTTGATAGATCCGCAGAGGCAGACTGACATTGTTAGGTCATTGATAAACATCTACAGACGTGACGGTTATATGCCTGATGCACGAAGTGGCAACTGCAATGGTCGCACGCAGGGTGGCTCTAATGCTGAAGTGGTGATTGCAGACGCTTATGTAAAGCATCTCAATGGCATCGACTATGATCTGGCACTCGAAGCTATGCTCAAGGATGCCACCGTTCCACCTGGTGGCAACGAGGAAACCGAAGGACGTGGTGGACTCATTCCTTATCTGCAACTAGGCTACATCCCTTATGGCATACCGCGTGCTGGCAACCGCACGGTGGAATATTCTTATTGCGACTACGCTATTGCACAGGTGGCAAAAGGTCTTGGGCACGGCGATCTTTACAGCTATTATATGAAGCAGTCTGAAAACTGGAAGAATCTTTGGCGCACCGATTACGAACATGACGGTGTGAAAGGCTTTGTTATGCCACGTGCAGTTGACGGTCGCTGGCTCGATGATGTACCTTTCGGCAAATCTAAGTTACAAAACCCCACGTTTAGATATACGCCTGTAACGTTCGAAGGACCGTGGTATGCTCCGTGGTGGAACACGTTCTTCTATGAAGGCACATCGTGGGAATATTCGCTCAGCATACCTCACGATGTGCCTGCGTTAATAGAAAAATGCGGAGGGGTGGCAAGTTTCGAATATCGTCTTGATAGATTTTTTGACAAAAAATATTTTAATGTCAACAATGAGCCGTCGTTTCTTACGCCGTGCCTGTATCACTGGATTGGGAAACCCTGGCGTAGCAGCGATCGTATACGTGAAATTATACGCCGCAACTATAATGATGGTTCCATTGGTCTTCCTGGTAATGACGATTCGGGGGCGATGTCTTCTTGGCTGGTTTTTCACATGATAGGACTTTATCCCAATGCAGGACAAGACTATTACCTTATCAATACGCCACTTGTAAAAGAAACGGTCTTTAAACCGGGAATAAACGTAGAATTCAAGGTAACGATGGAAGGATTTTCCGACAAGAATAAGTACATACAGCAGGCAGTGCTCAATGGCAAGTTTTATCCCTACTCGGCGATACGCCATAAGGATATTGCAAACGGTGGGCAATTAGTGTTAAAAATGGGAAGTAAACCGGGAAATTGGGGGCAAAAGTTATTACCCGACAATAATTGACAATTATGAAACGGCAAATAGTATTATTAATTATAATGTACGTGTGTTGTGCAGGGAATGTGTATTCGCAGGCCCAGCTACCCGATACGCTGTCATTTGTGTTCTCATTGCACGGACAGACACGGTATATAGATGTGAATTTCAGTCAACAGCGTGACTCGCTTTTGCTCAATTGGCAAATGAAGCAAAACATGAATATATTTGGAGGAGGTTATGTGATGGGCATGAAGTCACTTGATAGTGCTACACGTTTGTGCTTTTTGCAGCCTGAATATGGAAAACATATATGTCTTGCAGATGATGAAACAGCATTTATTCTTTCACGCTCTGCCTTAAAGCATCTGAAAGACAGTGCTTCTTTCGTCTACGGTAATACCCGTTATGTACTGGTGGATACTTTAGCTTACTCTCCAGATGTCCTGTCCTTACATGTCAAGGATATGGTTGAAGGGGGCGAGATGTGGATAGTTGACAATTCTCGTCTACCATTGATTTGGCAGATGCGCAATAACCCGCTTGGAATAAACTGGAAGGTGGAAAATGTGGTTAGGGCTTTCGACGGTGACAGAAATAAACTGCGTATCGCCTTTATATCCGATGCCCATGTACAGGATGTGGTGCACTATCCTTCTTTGGTACGCACGATGGATTCCGAGATTCATTCCACTCGTCTTTTCAATGAAAACTATTTCGCTCTGAAGGCAGCACTTGATGATGTGTCGAGGAGGAACATAACGCTTGTTGTACTTCCCGGTGATCTGACAGACAACGGTCAGCGTGTCAATATTTTGGCTGTGAAGTCGATGCTCAACGATTACACTCGACGTTGTGGGATGTTGTTCTTCGTCACTACAGGCAATCATGATCCGGCTCGTCCTTTCGGTGACGATTGCGTTAGCAACGACTTTCTGGCTTCAGATGGCAGCAATATTACCATTACCAGCAGCCCTTCTCTACTCGGATCGATGGATGAAAAAGCCAACGTAGACACCATGTTGCACTGTTGTGGTTATAAGGAGATACTGCAGGCATACTGCGATTTTGGCTTTTATCCGCGTCCCGATTACTTGTATTGGAGCACGCCGTTCAGTAAGTACACTTATGACGATTATTCCTATGCCAAGGCCACAAAGCAGAGCGCATCCTCATTCCGCGAATATCAACTTTGTGACACCTTGAAAGCGATAGATGCGAGCTATGTGGTGGAGCCTGTAAAGGGAGTATGGCTACTTGCTATTGATGGCGATGTGTATCTTCCTGGCAAAATGATCAATGGTATCCAGACATATCTGGGGACATCGGTGGGATACAATAACACTCTGAAGTACAAAAAATTCTTATTGGGATGGATAAAGAACGTTGCGATTGAAGCACGTAAACGAGGCAAGACACTTGTGACGTTCTGTCATTATCCTGCTGCTGATGCCAACAGTGGTGCCACGCCACTTGTGAGCAAATGGTGGGGTAACGATAAGTTCAATATACCTAGAATGCCGTCAGTCGAGTTTTCACAGGTTTTGGAGAAGGCAGGTATACGACTACATTTTGCAGGCCACTTGCATGTAAACAATACTGCAGTAGTGACGGGTAACGATGGACAACGGATGTATAATATACAGGTACCATCTACGGCTTTGTGTGTGCCTGCATATAAGATATTGACCATAGAAGGTAATGACAAGTACAAGGTGCAGACTGTCGTTCTTGATTCGGTGTCGGGTTTTGATTCTATCCGGCCTTATTATATTAAAGAATATCTTCACAACCATAAGATGGGTAGTGAGAAATGGAACCCAGATATACTCTATTCTGCCGATTACGTGACATTTTGTGACATGCACTTTCGCAATCTATTGGAAGCGCGTCTGATACCGGATGAATTGCCCGCCATAGTAAAAGATAGCATTATGGACATGAGTAGTCGTCAACTGATGGAGTTTGCTTCCGGCTATTCTTCAGACAACGAAGAAACTGGGCAGCTGTCATGGACTGGGCGCGATCTTATTACAGACCTCTATAGACTGCGTTATGCAGGTAGTTTGGCTCTTCGTTATATCCCGTCTTTGCGTCTTAGTCAGTATCATACGATGTTTGACGCCTTATTATGCAACACTGCATTGCAGTCACAGATTGTTGTCTGTCTTCGGCAAATATGTCAATTGTTTCAGTGTTATGAACATAGCTTGGTTAGTGATGATTTTGTAATTGACTTAAGTAAGAAATGATCTTGCAGTTAAGGTATTGTAGATTTTATCGGTTGTTGGACGGATGAAAAGTATCCATCGCTGTGATGGGAATCCTTATTGTCTTTCTTCACAGAACAAAAGCCGATATGGTCATACCAATAAGCTGTTTGTGGTAAATTGAGATATCCGCCATCAGTTATAGGCCGGAAGTCAGTATATTATTATAAAACACTATTCAAAGTGGATGGATTCACAAAAACGTAGGGTGGATATTCTTTTCAGAGAGTATCTAGCTTTACAGGGAGCTTATGAAATTAACTGATATATACAAAGCTATTATTGGGAATTGATTTTGAATTCAAAGGAAAAAGAATTCTATTGGTTGATGATCGAGTAAAAATAGGTACAACCCTTGAATTTGCAAAAGAACTTTTATCTGAAGCCTTATTTGTAAAACTGCTTGCTGTAAACGGAATTTCAGATTATTGCTTTTATAATGAGGCCTGTTTCCGTTTTCCTTGGATACAATAATAAATTCATGTAGATGGCTGACAGAAATAATGAGTCATGGCACATTGATTTGGTAGAGTTGAATAATAGTATTGAAAATATTTTATATTAAAAATTAAAGAAGCAAATATGAAACGTTATGTTCCTGCTCAGATTGCACTGATTGCCCTTGTAATCAGTGCAATCTATGGATTTAGTGCTAGTCTACAGAATGACACTGTAGGCAAAACCGGCCAATCAGATTGCAGTTGCTCAGCCTAATCGACAAAGACCTCAGTTGTATATATGATCAAGGAAATCAGTCCTGATGCATTGATGGATATTTACAAAGTATTGGGGAGAAAAGTTAGCTCTCAATATTTGAGGAACAAGGATATTATTTTTGTACAAGCTATCAAAATTGAGAATATTTTTTGACTTATTGAGAAAAATAAAAGAAACTGATAACGCTTATCCCTTCCGATTAGCTTGCCTCCAATTCTTCGGTGGCATACCATTCATTTCAGTAAATACGCGCCTGAAATGGGTATCAGAAGCAAATCCCACATTGGTGGCTATCTGAATAATAGTCATATCCGATTGGTCAAGAAGTATTTCCTTTGCATCTTTGATACGCAGGTCTAATATCCATTGGCGGAACGTGCAGCTAAAATGCGTATTGATATAATTGGACAGATAGTTACGGTTAGTTTTCATTTGCTTGGCAAGCTGTTCGATGGTAATACTTGGCGTACAATAACCTTTTGCAGCCAACCATTCCTGAAGGAAACGCTCTATTTGGAGGTCAGAAGCTGACATTTCAACCTTTGTTCTTTTGATTGTGCAGGTCTTCTCCATAGAAATTTCTGTATCAGATTCCAAACAAGGCTCTTCGGAAACCACTTGTTCTACCTGTTCAGAATGTATCAGGTAATTGATAAATGAAACGAATATATAAAAGAACATCAGTATGCCGGCAATCAGATAAATGGTAATCATCCATTTGACCGCAAAAGCCATAAAGGAACACAACAATCCTAATGAAATGGCATAAAAGATACTTTTACTCATCCAGCGAATTACGCAATCTTGGTCATCTGAGTAATAGTTCTGCATTTTTTTTACTGTTCGGTAGTAGGCACGAAAGAATATATAAAATCCCATAAACTCATAAACTAAAAACATCATCGCACCAACCGCTAATACTGCACTTTGCAGGGGCTGATTAGCGTAGAATAAAGCTATGGCAATGGCACATGTGGTCATGGCCCATAGTGTGAGGTCTGTGACGGTACGCTTCTTTGTGATGTATTTATTGTCAAGCAAGGAAATGAACGACATATTAAACAAGATACTGCCCACATAGAAAACGGTTATGTTTAAAGCCGATGCCACTTGAGGCAGCGAGTCTCTCAAATGGAATTTCCACTGTAAAAAGAATTGAATAGCATAAATAAAAAATGCGCACCCCATAATTTTACGTGACCTGTTATAAGAGTTACAAGCTACCTTCCCGGGCATGTTTCCAAAGATAAGATAAGACCCTAAAAGGATTAAAAGTATCCATGCCAGAAATTGTATATTGCTATAATATTGTTCTATCATTACTTTATTTTTTTTAATAGTTGCAAAGATAGTTTTTTTTCTAATACCCCTTCGAAAAAACATATCTAAACGACAATTGCCGTTTAGATAGGAAAAAAAATATTTTTTTGTCGTTTAGATAGGCTTTTTTTGTCGTTTAGATAGGTTTTGTAAATAATAATTCGTATACCTTTGAAACGAAAGAATCGGTGTCTTTTCGTTCCAAAAATAAAATACACACCTATCGTAAGAAGATGAGCAAATATGGAATATAGCAATAGGAAATGAAATCACATTCATTTCGGTAGGGACTGTTTCGACTGTCCTTTTTAATTGTTATACATCCTTCTTCTCTGTGTTGTGTAATTTTATTCTGAAAAATAGCACAAATAAATTGGCGATACCTGATATTTGTGTAAACAAATGCACATTTTCACCGCAAGCAAGTAGTATTGCGTGTGAGGTACATAAAAATCAGCGAGCTAGTAAAATATTTTAATGCTATTTTTGCAGATTTTTTGTGTTTATACCCTTCATAAAGATTATAAAATGAAAGAGAAAAGTTATATAGTAGCTGGATATGTTTTTTGTTTGCGGATGGAGGCAGGCGCCCCGTTGTGGGAATGCCTGTCGGCTTATGCCCCTTTTGTAACCAAAAATTTCGATGGAAAGGGGCATCTTTTTACTTTGACCCTTCGGGAAGAGGTGGAGATGAAAGATACCATCCCCGTCATTGTAAATCACGACTCACGGGAAGAGGCTGCCAAGATAGATATATATCGTATCCCTTCGGGACATCTTTTTGAAATGTATCCTGCCTTTTGTAAGGAAATGAACTGCCGCCTGCGCACCAATGAAAATTTCAGTGAGGCGGAAGCTGCTCTGTCCGGCATGCCCATCAACCGTATGTTTGGACTGAACAGTGTACTGATGCTGCTTTTCGCTCTTTCCACTGCAAAAATGGATACCGTGCTGATGCACGCTTCGGCAGTGATGAGCGGTGGAAAGGCTTACCTGTTCCTCGGGCGGAGCGGCACGGGCAAGAGTACACATAGCCGCCTCTGGCAACAGTATATAAAAGATGTGGAACCACTGAACGATGATCACCCTATTGTGCGAATTGACGACAGTGGACGGGCAATAGCCTACGGCAGTCCGTGGAGCGGAAAGACTCCCTGCTACCGCAATCTTTCCGCCCCAGTAGGCGGCATTGTCCGCATCCGTCAGGCTAAGGAGAACCGCATCAAAAGAATAAGTCCTGTGGAAGCATATGCCTCGCTGATGACCAGTTGCTCGGGAATGACGTGGAACTCAGAGATGGCTGAGGGACGCAACCGCACTATGCAGGGGATGATTGCTGCTGTACCCTGCTACACACTGGAGTGCCTGCCCGATGAGGAGGCGACACGGCTTTGTGAGCAAACTGTGAGAAAAGAGGAACGATGCAACGAATAACAGTGCCCAACAAGGTGCTGCTGCTCGAAGTGACAAGACTGTTGGACGAGGGGCAGATTGTCATTCTAAGGGTAAAGGGAAACAGTATGCTGCCTTTTATAATAGGTGACCGCGACAGCGTGGTGTTGCAGAAAGCAAGGCTGTTGCAGCCGGGCGATATTGTTTTAGCACATTTGGAGGACGGCCGCTATGTGCTTCACCGTGTCATCCGATGCAACGGCGATGATATCATCTTGATGGGAGACGGCAACCTGCAGGGTGCGGAACGATGCAAACGGATAGACATAGTGGGACAGGCGATAAAGATTATCCGCAACGGCAGATATGTAGACTGTTCCGCTCGGAGCGAAAGGCGCAATGCGGAACTCTGGAAAAGACTGCTTTCGTTGCGAAGATACCTGCTGGCAGTGTATCGTCGAACAAGATAAAAAGAAGAAAACAAAAAAGATAAATAATGAAAATAATTGAAGGATTCAAATTGCGTGAAGTGATGGGACAACTTACTCTGGTGGGTGAAGGTATTGGGCAGATAGACTTCAATAAGCTTGTCTTGTTCAACGCTTCCACTGCTTGGCTGTGGCAGTCGGTGGAAGGCAAAGAGTTTACTGTAGAGAAACTTGCCACCCTGCTATCTGAACATTATGGTATCAACAAAGATACTGCCTTGAATGATGCATCAGACATCGCTAAAGAATGGATTAAAAACGAATTAGTAGAAGAATGAATAGAGAATGGTTACAACTCTTAAGATTACTTAGTTCCGGGCTGTGGGACAGACCCGTGGATAAGGTCGTATTTTTCGGTCCAACGGACTGGAACGGAGTCTTTACGTTTGCCTCGCAGCAAACAGTCATAGGATTGGTAGCCGAAGCTATAAACCGTTTGCCGGCAGATCTTCAACCGCCGCAAGAGGCGATACGACAATTACAAATGCTATTGGTTCAGAATCGTCAAAGACACATTTTGCTGAACCGGACATTGGTAGAGATTACCGACTTGTTGCAAAAGGAGAATATTCATCCCGTGCTATTAAAAGGACAAGGTGTAGCCCTAAACTATATCGAATCCGCTCTGCGCCAATGTGGCGATATTGACCTCTATATAGGTACGGACGATTATCAAAAAGCATGTATCGTAGTCGACCGATGGAACGGGAAAGATGAAAACAGCCAAGAGAGCAAGAAACACTATCATCTCTGCCATCAAGGTGTGAACATAGAATTGCACCGCATAGCAGAATGTATGTCTATGCCTTGGCACAATGCTCGTTTCCAACGGTGGACACGTCAGAACTTGCATGGCGATAATCTCCGTCGGGTATATATTAACAGTACAGAGATAAATTTACCACCTTTCAATTTCGATGTTCTCTATATATTCAATCACGCTTGGTGTCATTTCATTGCCGGTGGTATCAGTCTGCGTCAGTTGTGTGACTGGGCAAGGTATCTGCATACATTTCGCACGGAGATTGATCGGGATGAATTGAAGAAAAACTTAAAAGCTTTCGGCCTGTGGCATGCATGGCAATTGTTTGGCTACATAGCTGTGAAATATATCGGATTGCCTAAAGAAGATTGTCCTTTCTACACAAATTGGTATTCTTGGCAAACCGAAAGAATATTGGATATGATTCAGAAAGGAGGAAACTTCGGATTCTTTCAAACACATGTAAAAGACCGCCCTGATGGTTATTGGGCAGGCAAATGGTTTTCTTTCAAGAAGATGCACCACCATTTTTACAGGTTGCTCCCAATCTGTCCGCAGAATGTGTTTCAGGCATGGATACGTTTTCTCTATATGGGGGTGTATAGAATTTGAATGATAAACTACAAAGAAATGTAACAGGATGAATACAACGAACTGTATACAATGGCTATGGAATGCCTCACAGGGTATCCGTTCCCGCATTGCTCTAAGTGGCGGTGTGGGTGTGCTACATGTATGCACCTTGCTATCCTTTGTGTGGATAAGCAAACGACTGGTGGACATTACTACGGGGCGTATTGACCGAAGCCTTACTTTATATATCAGTCTTATGGTAGCCTGTATGGCAATACAACTGCTACTATCGATTTTCGGCAGCCGCATAGATACGCTGAACACGGTGCAAATGAAGAACCGTCTGCGTCATCGCCTCTTTGTGCGATTGATGGAGAGTTGTGGAATAGGACGCGAACAGTTTCATACAGGCGATGTTATCAACCGGTTGGAAGAGGACGTGCGTGTAGTGACCGATACCCTTTGCGGTGTAGTACCTTCGGCGGTGGTTACGGTAATTCAGCTGGTGGCGGCATTCTGCTTTCTGCTGATGCTACATGCACGGCTGGCGTGGACACTGCTGCTGATAATGCCCGTCGCACTTCTTGTCAGCAAAGGATATATGCAGCGTATACGGAGGCTCACCCGCGAGATACGCACCACCGACAGCCATGTACAGGCACATGTGCAGGAACACCTACAGCATCGCACCCTACTCCGCACATTGGAGCGGACAGCACAGTCGGTCGGCACCTTGGTAGATTTGCAGGATGTGCTGAAACGGCAGGTGATGCAGCGTACCGACTTCTCGCTCTTTTCACGTACGGCGGTACAGATGGGCTTTGCCATTGGCTATGCCACAGCATTTTTGTGGGGTATTTGGGGACTACAAAGCGGAGCGGTGACATTCGGTATGATGACGGCATTCCTGCAATTGGTGGCGCAGGTACAACGTCCTATGGTGGACTTGAGCCGACAAATACCTGGTTTCGTGCATACATTTACCTCTGTAGAACGGTTGGCGGAACTTTCTGCCTTGCCACAGGAGGAACAGGGCACGCCCGTGAAATTAAGTGGCGGTGTAGGCATCTGCTTGGAAAAGGTTGATTTTACTTATCCCGATGGAAAGCAAAAGGTATTGGACGGATTCTCTCATGATTTTCGTCCTGGCAGTCTCACCGCCATCGTGGGTGAAACAGGTGCTGGTAAAAGCACACTGATAAGATTGATGCTTGCCCTGCTCTGTCCCGACAAGGGCACGGTGACGCTATATAACAAGGAGAAGACGGAGTCGGTCACACCGCTCACCCGTTACAACCTTGTGTATGTGCCGCAAGGCAACACGCTGATGAGCGGAACGATTCGGAATAACCTGCTGCTGGGCAATCCCGATGCCACGGATGATGAATTAAAGACTGCTCTCCATACAGCAGCGGCCGAATTTGTGTTTGCACTGCCCGATGGCTTGAATACCCTTTGTGGCGAACAAGGTGCGGGATTGAGCGAAGGGCAAGCACAGCGTATTGCAATTGCCCGCGGGCTGCTTCGCCCCGGTGGTATCCTGCTGTTAGACGAGCCGACCTCTGCGTTAGACCGTGAGACGGAACACACCCTGCTTCAGCGGCTCATCATGCAGGTAAAGGGCAAGACATTGGTATTGATTACTCACCGTGAAACAGCGGCGCTATGGGTGGCGGAAACCGTGCGACTACAGAAAAAAAATAGAAATTAAAAATAAAAAAATAACAATTTTAAAATAACAATTATGGAATTGACAAAAGTGACAAATGCATCGAATACAACTAAAGAGGCTTATGTGAAACCTACTATGGAAGTGGTGGAACTGGATATGGAGGATGGTATCCTTTATGCTGATTCTACAGATGGAGGCCAAGATGGAGGCTATTACCAGAGAGGCAGTACCGCACTTGCTCAAAATAGAGGAACACGGGGTAACTTATGGGAAAAAGAGGAAAATTATTTGTAAACGAGTGTTAATTATGAGTAAAATAGAAACAACAAAATGCAGCAATGTGGCGATAGTCGCCCTGCTGCTGGCTGCCATCACGGCGTGCAGTACCGATGAAACGCTGACAGAGAGTCTCTCTACATCGAAGGCAACTGTCTTATGCGCAGGGGTATCTATGGATAAAGGCACAGCCCCCACCACACGAACTGGTTCCAGTTGGGAGTATGAGACAACCTATACGAAGTACAAGGCTCTGGCTTTCCATTGGCCCGATGAGGCGTATAAGCAATCAGATGATGCCCCGGCTTCTTTTTATGGATATTTTAATACAGGAATAGCATCCCAAGAATGGGGAGGAAGAGTCAATCGGAATAGTAGTACTTATTTAAGCCAAACTGGAAATATTGTTTTGAATTTAAACGGCTCCGGCAATGAATCATCTTATAATCATATATTGATGGGTTATGGGAAATATATAACAGATAATGGGGGTAGCGAAATACCAATAATAACGTATGATATTTCTAATGTGGCTGTATCCAATAAGGCTATTTTCTACGAACAAAAGGCGGCAAACACGGAACACTTGGATGATTACAACGCATTGTGGAGTACAACCTCATTCAGTGAAAGTGATTTGACTAGTATTAATAGTTCTAATGGGAATATTAATGATTACACACCGAATATCCATTTTACCTTCCATCATATCCCTGCTGTGCTGCGCTTCTTTGTAACCAATACAGGGAAATCGAAGCGTACCATCACAAATGTGGAAATACGCGAGAGCGAAGGAACGAATGTGTTTCCAGCAAGAGTCGAATTTACTTGTAAAAATGACCTTAATTCCGGCAAGTACGATGTGAAAGACCCTGAGTTTACTTACGAAACAGCTTCTTGCAACGCTGTAGCGGTCAATCTGAGTGCCGATGAGAATAGCTGGAACACATTGAGCACCAACCAAACTTTAGCGGCTTATGCTCTCGCATTGGGTAATCAAGAAATTACAGATAGAAAGTTTATTTTCACTGTAACTGATGATAAAGGAAATACCTACACTTCACTCACTTTGAGTGGTAGTAAAATTCAAACTGCCCTTGAAGGATTTGAAGATAAAAAAATGTTTCTGCCAGGCTATGTATATACTTTCGAACTTTTATTGGACGATGAGCTTGCCCTTGGAGGTGTGAACGTGACCAATTGGGGGGATATTACAGATGGCGACCAACAAGGAAGTGAAGATGCTAGCACATTAACTGCTCTATGTGGCACTGATTATGTCAACTTGCGCCAGAGTATGACCACCCTCAATCTGAATGGCGAGAGCATCACTGCTGCCGAAGTGACTGCTTATATGCAAGGCAACTTCACCACCTATTTCCAAAACGTGACGACCATCAAGTTCACGGGTAGCACACTTGCACAGACACATTCGTTTCAGGGTATCACTACCGTGACCGCCATTGACGGAGTATCGTTCGTGACGCTTCCTACTAGTGCTTTTGAAGGGGAGAATGCAATTCCTGCAGCAAGCATCGGCAGCTTCAATCTGCCCAATGTGGAGACCGTGGGCAGCTACTGCTTCAAACGATGCGGTACGGTAGAAACTCTTTCGTTGCCAAAGATGACTATGGGCAGTGAACAAGCATTTGCTTTTAACTCAACGCTGAAGTACGTATGTCTTGCCTCGATGAAAGACTTTGCAGGGTGCAAAGACCTCTTTACGAATAGTGATAATATCACCGACTTAGCATTCGGCACGTCCGATGCTATGATCATTCCTGACGGAACTACGATGGCGACTATATTGGGCGGAACACCTACCAATATAACGCTTTACCTAAATGGTGCGGAGTATGAGGCAGCTGACAAAACTGCAAATACTTGGCGAGGCGTGACTTTCAAAGCCATAGAGCGTTACATCGACTATCCTTACAAGAAAGATTAACCATAGAAAAAAAAGAAAATGAATACATTTTATGATAAAGGTATCCTGCCGCTCCTCTTTACCGTCTTTTTGGGGACGGGACTGACGGCGTGCGACAGCGACCTGACTGATACCACCGACGGCACAGCGCAGGAGGTGAAACTGAACATCATCACCCGAAACGGAGAAAGCACCCCGTGGAGCTTGGGCAATGACATACGAATTGATGCTTACAGTGCAATTGATATAGATCAACCATCGCAAACATGCACTTACATCTATCAGAACAACGGAAGCTGGACGGCACAAAACGACGGCAAGCTGCTTTGGAGTATTTACGGCGAAAGCCTCAACTTTATTGGATGGGCACCATCAACTGCCGGCACTACTTTTACTTTGCCGAAAAATGATACAAGCGAATATAATCAATCCTCTGATGCTTTGCTCTATGCGGCAGACTTGATGACCACCGATAAAATTTTGCAGAGCAACACCAATAGTCAGGCTGTGGACTTCTCTTTTCAGCACCGCCTCTGCAAAGTCACCTTCCAAATCGAGACGTATGGTACAGAGTTCGGCAGCACATTGCCAAACATTGACGAGGTGCGCATTCTTTCGCAGAACTCTGGTGTGGAGCTGGATTATGCAAATTCACAAGATGGCACCCCAGCAGTGACAGTTCAGGGAAGTGCCATCAGCATTATTCCGCTTGCCACCATAGTACCGACCACGCACTTAAATACTTACACCGCCATCGTCACCCCATGCGCTCTCACCAGTGGCAGTACCGTGATAATGAATCTCATGGTAAACGACAAACTGTTGGCAGTGAAATATAGCGGAAATCTCGAAAAACTGGAGAGCGGAAAGGCTTATAGCTTCAAACTGAAGGTGGGAAAAGATGTTGTGACCATAGAAAGCAGCGGCATCTCCATTAACGGATGGAATACAGAAGTGACAGGCAGCAATACCTACGAACAGAGCTATTATGTACGACCAAACACTCACACTATCATCGCCAACAAGGCGGGAGTGCTGACTTCGGACATCATAAGCAAGGCGATGGACGGCGGAACGGTGCTGAATGTATCGGGTACGCTGAACGGAAGCGACTTGGCGAAACTGGCGACAACCTCATCGCTAACCATTCTAAGCTTGGCAAACACCGCTTATGAAGAAACAATCATCCCGACTACGGATTGGAGTACCTGCACAAATCTGAAAGCTATCTTCATCTCCAAAGACAAAGCTACAGAGTGCGAAAGCAACTGGAGTAACCTTGTCGGAGCATTATATTATCCGGGCAGAGATCTTCAGCACACCATTGCTGACAATCTAAATGGTGGGGGGTATACCAATCCGCTTGCCTGCAAGGTTATCACAGCCAATGATGCTAACTCGCCTGTTACTATTGTTTGGACCGAAAAGCTCGATGACACATACTCTGCATGGGGCGGATTTTCAAGTAATCGCACATTTAGCGAAGCCAAAATAAATTGTGAAACCGCCGGCGGCAGACTTCCAAGCTATGACGAGCTGAAGGTGATAGCAGAAGAGATCGATATGAACGGATATGGCTTTTGGCTTTGGATTAATGATTCTAATAAAGCTTGCTCTTATGGTAGTTCCGGGCTGGATTCAACTGGAATAACTGATATATCCTCCGGAGCAAGATATTTCTGTGTATTTGACATAACTTTATAATATAATAAGTAAGAATATGAAACTGAAATCAATCATATTAGTTTTGCTGCTTGCGGCATTCACCGATTCCTGCCAACAGGAGACTCTAGAGGAGGTGAACGACGGAGAGATAGGAAATATAACAGCTGTGATAGGCGAAAAACCGCAATTTGGTGGTATAGCTTCCACTCGCACCAGTTATGAGAGTACGGGCGAATGGATACAAGGAGATGCTGTAAGCGTGGTTTACACCTTTACCAACGTGGACGGTACGACTACCAACGTTTCCCAAACCATTACTCGCAACACCTCTGGCAGCTGGAATGCGTCTGAGAATGTCTATATTCCATACACCGCTACCGCTGTCAGTGCTACTATGGCATATATAGGTACTACGGACGCATTGACTAGCATAAAGGAAAAGATCACCGGAAGTATGGCTGCGCAGGATATTAGCAATCCGTCGAAGAATATACTTCTACCCGTGAACAGTATGACGCGGCAGAACGCCTTATTGCGAGTAACAGGCCTTGCGGCGGGAACAGTGGTAAAGATTGGTGACTATATAACCTATACCGCCACCGACACCACCGACTTGAATTGTTTCATAACAGTAGGCACAACATACGCTGTAACCATCACCCCTAACAATATGGAAGCGAAAAGCTACACGATTGCCCAGCCGGAGAACGGAAAATGTTATGTGATAAACCTATAAAAAGAACAAGAAGATGAATAAAAGAATATTTCAATTACCCCTCTTGCTGCTTCTCTTGCTGGCGACAGCTTGCAGTAGTTCTGACGAGCTGACCTCTTCGGAATCCGTAACCGTCAGCCGCATAGACGCCTCTATGACATCAGCTTATACACGTGCCGCCGCCAACGGCAAAACTACCTTTGAGGCAGGCGATGTCCTCCATTTGCTGGTGAATGGAACGGAAAATTATACCGCCACATGCCAAGTCGACGGCAGTTGGGCACTTTCCACCTCATTTGTTTATACAGCCATAACAGAAGTGGAGATGATGTACGACGGAAAGACAACTGCCTATACCGATGCGGAAGCCTACATAGCTGCCCGTATCTCCGTGGAGAATGACCCGTCCAAAGAATACCTACTGGAGGCAGGCAATGAAACGGGTGGTGGTATCACCATAGCCGGAAGTATGCTCACCGCACAGATGCGCCACGCCAAGGCTTGCGTCACTGTGGCGGTGAAGGTAGATGAAGGAACGGTAGAGAGTGTTATAGCTCTTTATCATCCAACTGCTTCCGCCACCGAATACGCCACTGCTAAGCTGACGGCTGCTGATGCAGGTCAGTATGTGGGTTATCTGCCTGCCGGAGCCGTGCTCACAGACTTTGGCGTTAGCCTCACAAATAGTTATCAAACCGGAGCACAGCTTACCACAGCAGTGACTTTGACTGCTAATACGCCGTATGCCTATAGCGTTGCACTCATCGAGGGGGCGATGACGGTAAGTGCGGAAGGCTCCATTGCCTGGAATGAAGTGGAAGTGCCCGAGAACACAGTATGGAAAACGATTGATTTGACTACAGCCGGCACCTTGTCCACGTATTTGCAATACACCAGTACCACGGATAATAATCGGGCTGCATATCCAAATTTGAAGATAACCGGACCGCTGAATGCCAACGATATTTCATTATTGCAAAAATTCAGTAATAGTAATATATCCTTGCTGAATATAGACCTTTCGGAAACAACGGGAATAACAACTTTGCCAGGAAGTGGTTCTTCCAATAATAGCCTATTCAATAACTGTTTAAACTTAAAGACAGTAAAGTTGCCCGTAACGATCACGACTTTAGGATCTTATCAATTTATGAATTGTAGTCAATTAACTTCTATTGAAGGACTGGAGAACGTAACAATTGTAGATGGTTATGGACAGAATATATTCTATAATTGCAGTTCTTTGAAAGAAGTGAATCTACCGAGCATGCAGTGTATTGGTACGAGCGCTTTTCAAAAATGCCCAGCTTTGGAAAAATTATATCTGACTTCGGGTGTATATAGTACCAGTGGAAATATGGTCGGATTTAATCATACCTATATATTTAATAACTTTACTCCAACCAATTGTACGCTCTATCTTAATGCCAACCAAATAGATAAAATAGATGCCACTGCAGGTACTTGGACACCGATGAGCACAGCCATTTCTATCAAGATATTCCAAAAGGTGTATTGTGGTGAAGTGTTGGTGTATCCAGCGCAATAAGAAAACAATAATAATCATATAATTCAATAATTATGAAAGTAGATTATAAAATATGTGGATTTAAATGCATCAATAAAAATACAAAATATTCTTTTTCATTTGATATTATGTATCATAATGAAAATGGTTACATTTGTTATGAGAATGACAGTAACTACAATTTGGATTATGAAATAAGTAAAATAAAATTCAGCGAATATACTATCAGGACAAAAATTGAAAGTACAGATAAATTCTATCTTCAAGTATTTTGTAAAGAAATAAATGCACTTGGTCCTTTATCAGATGAAGCATTTGAGTATGATTCAAACTCAAATGCTTATGCAGTCTTTGAAATTCATTATTCAGAAATATCCGCTAATGGTGCAAAATTAAAGTTTCTATATGTTGAGTCTTTTAACGGGAAACAGAAGCCAAAGATAAAGAAAGGAGAATATTATCCTTCTATTCCTGATGGACTTATTGAAAACTGGGACAATGTAGATGAAGTCAATGCAGGAAAAGGATATGTGGAAAATACAAAGCTCACAGATAAAATCTACACTAAAAATAGTAATGGAGACAACGTTGCAGTTGCATGGGATATACTTTCATACGATTTTATGCAGGGAGAAGCCCCGGATACTGTCAATCCTATATTGTGGCGCATGGAAAAACTGAATAATTTGAATGGGCTCTTTCAAGTATTGCCAGAGATTGAAATTGGAGGTAAAGATGGCCTTATTTATCAGATTCGTACTTATGACTTAGCTACCATGACTATTGTTAAAAGCAAAAGTGGATGGATTGTCATCGATCCTTTAGGTGGTAAGGAAACCGCTGCTGCGGGATGGGTGCGCTTCAAACAAAATGTGGATGCCACCGCAAAGGTATGTGCCATCTTGATTACTCACAGCCATGTGGATCACTATAAAGGAATGGAGGGAATCATCAGTTCTGCTGACATCCTAAATGTGTCGCAAAAAGACTTCTGTGCCAACCCTCTCATTCCTGAAAATAAGGTGTTGGTCGTTGCACCGAATAGTTTCTATGATGAAGCAATTTCTGAGAATCTGTATTTGGGTAACTGTATGTCACGCCGTGCTGTATATATGTATGGAAGTTCACTTCCTCATGATAATTGCGGACAAATCGGATGTGGATTAGGCAAAACCGTAGGAACATATACAGGTTCTTTGATTCAACCATCCTTTGAATTAGAGATGGAGGAAGAAAGCAACTTCATGACTCTAACGATAGATGGACTTATTATCACTTTTCAGAATGTACCTGGTACTGAAGCTCCGGCAGAGTTCCATATTTATCTGAATGACTATGATGCGTTATGTCCTGGTGAAAATATTACCCATACGATGCATAATCTTCTGACTTCACGTGGAGCTAAAGTACGTGATCCGAAAGCTTTTGCTAAAGCTATAGACAATACGATTAACAAATTTAGTAATATTCAAGTAATTATTGGCACTCATCATTGGCCTACATGGAATGAGGATAAAAATGGCAGTATCAATGAATGTATTGAGATGATGAAAAAGCAACGTGACATGTATCAATACTTCAATGACCAAGTAATCCGTATGGTGAATAAGGGCATGAACATGGAGGAAATTGCAGAAGAATTCAAATTACCCAAATCACTTGACTGTGAATTCTATAATCGTGGCTATTACGGAACAGTCAACCATAATGTGAAAGCGGTGATGCAGCGTTACGTGGGTTGGTGGGACGGTAACCCAGCCAATTACTTCAAGTATCCTGAAACTGAAGTTGCAAAACGTTTTGTAGCAGATATGGGAGGTGAAATCACAGTGTTAAACAATGCTAAAGAGTACTTTGCAAATGGTGACTATCGTTGGACGGTGGAACTGACAAAGCAACTGGTATTCAATAATCCATCTTGTATGGAGGCTCGCTATCTTGAAGCAGATGCATTGGAACAATTGGCGTATTCCTTTGAAGCCGGTACTTGGCGAAACATATTCCTGAGCGCGGCTTTTGAATTGCGCGGTATCCGTATGGGCGATACGCTTCCTCATACGAAAGAGCAATTTATTGAGAATGCAACAGCGACTTTGAAAACGCTTGTTCCTGAATATGCTTTTGAATATCTAAAGACTCTGGTTGATGTTGAAAAAGTAGAGGGGCTGGATTGGATATGTAAAATAAAAATTGGTGAGACTTCCTATCTTGTAGAAATATGCAATAGTGTATTACATTATAAGGCGGGTTCTTGTTCAGACCGTTCTTTTATCTTTATCGACATGATGGATTTTGCAAATAAATTTAGAATATACATGAGACATTTGAATGGTTTGCCAAACGATGGCTTAAATGATGATTCTTATAATCAAACACTTCTGGAATTTTTCAACAGCTTTGACACTTTAGATGGACAATGGAACATAGTAGAGCCTCTTGCAAAAGAATACCCCCTCCAAGCCGGAGGGGAATAAGTCTTCGGAAAATTGAATTTATCTCATAGGTACCAGTTCGCCTTCCGTGAAGCATTACGGAAAGTGAACCACTTACTGCCTGCCCCGAAGCCTTTAATTGAGTAAGTTTCCAAAAAAATACTTAAATAGGAAATCTTAACCAATAATACCAGTGACCGAATTTGTTCCAGTTTTATTAACTGACTTGTTACCGTAACGATTAGCTGTTCAAATATGACTTTTTGAAGTCATTTAAATGGAATAGGAGGGAATAAAAAAGCCCCCTAAATCATTGATATAGGAGGCTTTGTCTTGTTTTGTCTGTGAATATTTGCTATTCTTTTGTGATCCGCTTGGGGTTCGAACCCAAGACCCCAACATTAAA
>Ga0183099_1000247_pt1 | contig 45214 bp, 38 predicted proteins | sample Biomet1_FD_127788 | JGI IMG/M metagenome (GOLD analysis project Ga0183099, IMG submission 127788) | Microbial communities from bioreactor (seeded with anoxic lake sediment) at LBNL, California, USA - Biofuel metagenome 1 | ecosystem: Engineered > Bioreactor > Anaerobic > Unclassified ... | reverse complement strand
GTTGTTTTATTTTTATTTTTCACACATTAAAGATACAAAAAAAACACCACATCTACAACTTTTTAATGTTAACTAATGTGTTGATTACCAATGCGTTAACTAATAATTTATAACACTAAAGCACCGATATTTAACCCCCTAAATTGAAGAAGAACCAAAAATCAAAAAATATTTTTGATCGTTATAATTCAATTGGTTTCATAATTTTACTGATGGAAAGAACTATATTGGAGAGAATCGTGTGATGAGTTTTGATAAAGAGTTATATAGAATTTATAAAAAAGTCTGCATTGTAATCAATATGATACAATGCAGACTTTTATTATTTAATGTAGAAAACTAGAGCGTTTTCTTTTGTTTTTTACGTTCTATATATACCGTAAGCAAAACTACAAGCAGAAGTATCACATAAGAAACATAAGCTATCGTCTCAGTCTGGTCAACACTCTTCGGATAGAATGTAAGCACAACCTTATGACTTCCCGGTGAAACATTCAATGCACGGAGCACATAATTGGCACGACCTAGTTCTACAGGTTTACCATCAATAGTCGCAGTCCATTCAGGATAGTATATTTCAGAGAAGACCACAACTCCACCCGTCGCACTCTTCACATCATAACACAACTTGTTTGGCTCGTATGAAGTAATCTTAACCAAAGACGTACTGTCTTGCGGTTTAGACTCTCCCAGTTGTTTCTTAAATTTTGAATCAGCAACAGCCTCATGACGAAGATTTATTTCCCCAAGTTTATCTATTTCCTGATTAGCATTGTCTACATAATCTATTTTGTCAACAAACCAAGCATTGCCATATACATAAGGATTCTGTATTCCTACCGTCTGATTACCCTGCAAAGGAACAATAAAGTATTTTGCATTGAGCATATTCAGTATAGGGAAGATACTGTCACCACTAACCTTTGTCATATCACCTCCAGCGGTTGATATTGCAGGCATTAGTTTCTGCATTTCAGGACTAATGTAAGCCTCTATCAGTTCTTGATAGCGACGAAGTTTTGCAGCATGATAACCACCGATACTCTTATGATAATAACTTGTTTCGTTCTCATTAAATGTATTGGTAGACAAATTCAGCACACGGTAATCCAAACTCTTATCCTGAAGAATCTGCTTATCTGTTGCTGTCATTGGCTGCGCTTGTTCACGAACACTCTGTTCAACAAACATGTCATCATTAAGATAGCGCTTGTTTACCTGCCACATATCAATAAGACAAAGCAAAGTTATTGCACCAATCATATACTGAGCCTTTAGCTTTCCTGCCTTGAAAAGGAACAAGAAGAAAGAACCTATAACAATAATCCAGAATGAACGCCAACAATCTGACGTAAATATATATTCACGGATACTACGCAAATTACTCTCTAGCGGACCTATATATTCTGCGGGGATGCTCTTTAGAGCCTGCATTTCTGATGAAGAAATGAAATCAGAGAAGAATACATTAGGCATAATTGCAAAAAGTAATGCAACACCAGCAGTAAGTCCAAAACTAATGTAGACAAACTTTATCTTGCGTTTTAGTATCTCTGGTTCATCAACAATCTTCTTTAAAGTGAGCATTGCAAGCAGCGGTATCGTGAATTCAGCAATAACAAGAATCGACGCCACCGTTCGGAACTTACTATACATAGGAATATAATCTATGAAAAAGTTAGTGAAAGGCATTAAGTTTCGTCCCCACGACAACAGAATACTCAATACCGTAGCACCAAGCAAAGCCCATTTCATTGGTCCTCTTACAATAAACATTCCTAGTATAAACAACATAAGCACAAACGCACCTACATATACAGGTCCACTTGTTCCAGGCTGTTCGCCCCAATACTGACCCATTTGCTGATATATCTGCATGAAATTAGGATCAGCCTTTTCCATAGCCTTAGCATTTGCTGCCAAAGGAACAGAAGCACCACCTTTAGTGTTTGGTACAAGCAATGTCCAAGTTTCGTCAACACCATAACTCCATTGAGTTATATAGTCACGATCAAGTCCACTGTTTGTTTGGTTAGCTGTATTCTTCTTTACCAATTCACTTTTACCTCTCATACTCTCCTGAGAGTATTGCCATGTATGATAAAGATTGGATACGTTAAGCATTATTCCGATGAGGGCACCGGCAGCACATGCTAACGTAGCCTTTCCGAAATGCTTTAAATTCTTTTGTTTTATAGCCTCTACTAGGTATGCGATAATCATAAAGAATATCACAAACAAGAAGTAATATGTCATCTGCACATGATTTGCAGCCACCTCAAATGCAGAGAAAATCGCGGTAATTATAAATCCCCATAGATACTTCTTTCGATACGAAAGTACAACTCCAGCTATCATAGGCGGAAGATAGGCAAGAGCCATCACCTTCCATATATGTCCTGCAGCTATAATGATAAAGAAATAGGATGAGAATGCCCATATAACAGAACCCAAAGCCGCAAGCGATTGTCTAAAATCAAAAGCACGAAGCAGAATGTAAAAACCCAAAAGATATGCAAAAACATACCACACGTTCTCAGGCAACCACAAATGATACACCTTAATAACCTGATGCAAAAAACTTGTGCTCTTATAAGTTGGTGCAGTCTGATAAGTTGGCATTCCACTGAATGTAGAATTAGACCATCGTGTTATCTTACCCGTACGATCATGATACTCGTTTTGTTCCTGACCTGCACCACGTCCAGCTGAAGCATCATGGCGATACAAAATTCGTCCTTCTGTATCAGCAGGAAAGAAATAGGCAAAAGAGATAATTGCAAAAACTACCACAACCAAGAGGTCCGGCAGATATTTCTTTAAAGTTTCCATTGTATTTGTATAAACGTTTATATTTTGATATCTGCATGCAAAGATAGTGCAAATATTGAAGAGGACAAAACGATTTTGTTCATTTTTTATCGCAACCCAACACCTATCTTCAACACATGTTAAAGATACATACCAAACATAATACAAAAAAACATACGGAACATAACTTTATCATTATGTCCCGTATGTACAAAAAAGTAAGAATTAAACTCTACTGTTTATTCTCATTCTTTATTTTTATGTGTTCTTCATATTCTGCTAATTCACGTTCTCCAACATGTGCGAGTCCATAATGTTCATCGTGCTGGCTAAGGTCTAGACCTATTTCCTCACTTTGAGAACTTACTCGCATTGGAATCATCTTATCTATAAGCCAATATCCGAAATAGCTCATACCAAAAGTATAAACAAATACGATTACAACGGCCAATATGTGATAGAGGAATACTATAAAACCAGCCCAGGTTCCAGCTATTAATCCACCTTGGATGAATATACCTGTAAGAACTGTACCAAAAATACCACCAGTTCCATGAGTTGGGAATACGTCTAAGGCATCATCAATTCTTGAATGACTGCGCCAATAAACCGCAATATTACATATAATTGTTATAACAAAAGAGATAAAGATACTCTGTCCCACTGTTACATATCCAGCAGAAGGAGTGATTGCGACAAGACCAACAACACATCCTACGGCTGCACCCATAGCAGAAGGTTTACGTCCACGAAGACAATCAAAGAATATCCATGTCATCATAGCTGTTGCACTTGCTGTGTTTGTATTAAGGAATGCCTTAACCGCTGTACCATCTGCATGAAGTGAACTTCCAGCGTTGAATCCAAACCATCCAAGCCAAAGTAATGCTGCACCAAGTAATACAAAAGGAATATTTGCTGGTTCTGCATCTATAGTTGATTTCTTTCTGCGTCCTAAGAATATAGCGCCAGCCAAAGCCGCCACACCAGAAGATGCATGAACCACAATACCACCTGCGAAATCGACAACTCCCCATTTCAGAAATAGACCGTCAGGGTGCCATGTCATGTGCGCCAGCGGACAATAAATCATAACGAAGAAAAATATCATGAAGAACATATAGCCAGAAAATCTAACACGTTCTGCAAAAGATCCTGTAATCAAAGAAGGTGTTATAATAGCGAATTTCATTTGGAACAAAGCAAACAAAGCAAGAGGAATTGTAGCACCACCAAGTACTTTACCCGTAGCTGTCATATAGACTCCTGCTCCGACATTTTTAAACATCAAGAACGTTAATGGATTACCTATAACTCCACCGATATCATCACCAAAAGCAAGGCTGAATCCAAAAACTACCCAAAGAATACTAATAAGTCCCATCGCGATGAAACTTTGAAGCATCGTTGAAATAACATTCTTAGCTCCAACCATTCCGCCATAGAAGAATGACAGTCCTGGAGTCATCATCAGCACGAAGATTGTTGAAGTGATTAGCCATGCAACATCTGCGGCATTAATCTTCGTGAAATCACATTTAAACGAGGGTTCACCTACAAAAAGCCCAGAAATGGCTATAATAACCATTGAGAGCATAAGTATTATCCATCTCTTTTTCATTACTCTGTTTGTATTGCTTACTGTAATCATAATAAAATTCTAATCAATCTTTATAAGCCTGTTCATGTATCCCTGTAACTGCCCTTCCGCTAGGGTCGTTCATATTTTTGAAAGCCTCATCCCACGCAAGGGCTTCTGGCGTACTGCAAGCTACACTTGGCACACTCGGCACAGTAAGTGCAGCACTATCACTTGGAAAATGTTCTGCGAAAATAGAACGGTAATAATATTCTTCTTTATTGCGTGGAGGATTAATCGGGAATCGCTCTTCCGCATGTTCCATCTGCTCATCACTTACCTGATCTGAAGTAATTTTCTTCAATGTGTCTATCCATGAATATCCTACTCCGTCACTGAACTGTTCCTTTTGTCTCCAAGCTACCTCTGCCGGCAACATATCAGCAAAACCTTCCCTTACGATTTTTTTCTCCATTGTCTGTCCAGGACACATCTTTGCCTCTGGATTTGTACGCATAGCAATATCAAGAAATTCTTTATCTAGGAAAGGTACTCGTCCCTCAACTCCCCATGCAGCAAGGCTCTTGTTTGCACGAAGACAATCATACATATATAGTTTAGACAATTTTCTAACTGTCTCTTCATGGAAGGCCTTTGCTGAAGGTGCCTTATGGAAATAAAGATATCCACCGAAAATTTCGTCAGCCCCCTCACCAGATAGAACCATTTTTATACCCATACTCTTTATCACTCTTGCCAAAAGGTACATTGGTGTTGAAGCTCTGACAGTAGTAACATCATAAGTTTCTATGAAATATATCACGTCACGTATTGCGTCAAGACCTTCCTGTATGGTATAGTTAATCTCATGATGAACTGTTCCTATATGATCTGCAACCAATTTAGCCTTTGCCAAATCAGGAGCATTCTTAAGTCCTACAGCAAAAGAATGAAGCCTTGGCCACCATGCCTTTGTAGAACCATTATCCTCTACTCTGTTCTGAGAATATTTCTCTGCAATAGCACTAATGACCGACGAATCAAGTCCACCAGAAAGCAACACTCCATAAGGGACATCACTCATAAGCTGGCGCTTAACAGCGTCCTCCATAGCATCATGTATTTCCTCAACACTAGCCTTGTTGTCTTTCACATTATCATAATCCATCCAGTCGCGTGTATAATAACGTTTCATCTTACCTTCACGACTACTATAATAATGTCCTGGCAAAAACACCTCGTATCTGTCACAGTTACCTTCAAGAGCTTTAAGTTCACTTGCTACGTAAACTTTTCCATCATCGTCATATCCTATATAAAGAGGTATAACTCCGATTGGATCACGAGCAATAAGGAACTCATCCTTTTCGGCATCATAAAGTGCGAATGCAAAAATACCATTAATATCCTCAAGGAAATCAATCCCCTTCTCCCTATATAAAGCAAGAATTACTTCACAGTCACTTCCTGTTTGAAACTGATACTTACCTGCATATTGTTTTCTAATGTCATGATGATTGTATATCTCACCATTTACAGCAAGAATTTGTTTCTTATCAGGACTGAACAATGGTTGCTTTCCTGATTCAGGATCTACTATTGATAATCTTTCATGAGCCAAAATTGCGGAACCACCACAATATATGCCACTCCAATCTGGACCACGGTGACGAATTTTCTGACTCATACGCAAAGCTTTCTGTCTTAGTTCAGGAGTTTGCTCTTGGATGTTGAATATTGATACAATTCCACACATAATAATATTTTCTACTGTTTATTGGTTGCAATTTGCTTACTATTTCTGATGCAAAGTTAGCAAAACGATAGCTAAAAAGACAAAACGCAATACAAAAAGATATTATAATAGTTCCAAAATATCAAACTGTAAGATTGCGAATGTAAAACGATTACAATCCAACACTATTTTAATACTATTAGTATCAAATCGCAACTACTAGTTAAAATGAGGATTTATAATGTAGCAAAGGAACATATAAATACACAAAACTTTTATATACTTATCCTCAAAAAGAGGTACACTGATGCACAATATCTATAAATAACAATAATTTATTTGTTCATAAGATAAGGTTTTTATTAACTTTGCACAAAAGAAAAGATATATAAATATGAAGATAGGAATTATAGTTGCGATGGATAAAGAATTCGCACAACTGGAAAAAGTATTTCACGATGATGAAAATATCATAATTCAAAAATGCGGTATAGGTAAGGTTAATTCTGCTATTGGTGCCACAAAGATGATATCAGAACATCACCCCGACCTCATTATTTCCACAGGATGCGCCGGCGGTGCAGACACTACGCTGAATGTAGGTGACGTTGTGGTTGCCGAAGAATGTACATATCACGACGCATATTGTGGAGATAACTGCGAATTTGGACAGATTCTCGGTATGCCTGCACGCTTCAAGGCACCTAAAGATTTGGTAAGCAGGGCTTTAGAACTAAACCACGGAGAACTGAAAATAAAGAAGGGACTTACTGTTAGTGGAGAATGGTTTGTTGACAGTCGAGAAAAGATGGCACAAATAATGGAAAAGTTCCCTTTATCTACAGCCGTAGACATGGAGAGTTGCAGTATAGCACAAACATGCCATATCTTCGGCACACCGTTTATCAGTTTCAGAATAATAAGTGATGTTCCACTTAAAGACAACAAGGCACAAATGTATTTCGATTTCTGGGACCGTATGGCTGAAGGAAGTTTTGAAGTTACAAAGAGTTTTATTGACGCTATAAATAATTGATTATGGATAAGATACCAAGTTTTACTATAAATCACGAGGCACTTCTTCGTGGTATTTACGTCAGCCGCAAAGATAATGTTGGCAACGAAACCATCACCACTTTTGACATCAGGATGAAGGAGCCCAACAGAGAACCAGTATTGCATAATGGCGCTATACACACTATCGAACATCTTGCCGCAACATATCTTCGCAATGATGCTGAATGGAAAGACCGTATAATATATTGGGGACCAATGGGGTGTCTTACTGGCAACTATCTGCTACTAAAGGGAGATGTTGAAAGCAAGGATATTATTGAACTTATGAAGCGAACTTTTAAGTTTGTAGCCGACTTCGAAGGAGACATTCCTGGAGCTGCGGCAAAAGACTGTGGTAATTATCTTCTTCATGATCTTCCAATGGCAAAATACGAAGCAGCAAAATATCTGCACGAAGTATTGGAAAATATCAAAGAAGAAAATCTGGTATATCCTATGTAGATTATGGCTTTTGGCAAGTTGGCAATTACATTATAATTGTCAACTTGCTATTTTTATCAAAACTTATATCTTCCTCTATCACGCCATTCTTCATCAGCTTTCAGAACAATACCTTTTGACGAATTAATTTCACCTCCGGAGAACAATCTTCCTGTACATGTTGTAACACCGCACTTTGAAACCTGCACATCATCAAACATCCGCTCATAAAGATCATTTCCAGAACTATCAAGACATGAAACTGTTATATTCAAACTACCATTTGAATCTTTCGGAAAAGTATATAATTCATAAACTGAAGAATCGGCATGAGCTTCCACTTTAACATCACGTATTTCAGTCTGCCGTGAGTTTACACAACCCCAACCACTAATACCGTCCAAAGTACTACTGCCACCTGTATAAAAGAATTTTATCTGCTTGACATTATCGGGAACCTTATCCTCTAGCGTGAACAATATCTTTGCGACGCATCTTTTAAGATTCACCTGATAATCAGAATTTCCTTTCACATTGATATCATCGCTATAAACAAAGGTATCAGTCACCTTCCCGTTAAAAGTGATTCTGTTCATATTTGTAGTAGAGGCATTCGTGTTGCCATTATGCGCTAAAGCCACTACCTTATAGTTTCCTTCTGGCAAGCAGACTTTAATCGTACCGAAATCATTATCATAATCAGAACTTTGGCTGATAGATTTCACCCTATCTCCAATACTGTCATAGACAGCAAAGTTTATTTTATTACACACTTTCGATACATCAACAATACCACGAGTATCAATGTTTCCTACATGGAAATTAAGTTCAAAACCATCTTGGTTCTCAACATCAGACTTATCAAAACATACCCGCTCGCAAGAAGTCTGTGTAAAAATAAGTATTATTAGTATTAAAGTATTAATTAATTTAGTCATTATCTATTTCACATATCAAATTTATATCCCACAGTCAGCGCAAAAAAGTTGCTTTTGGAATCATTTACCTTGTTGTTTTTTGTAACACCAATATTATATCTTGCGTCAACTACAACATTCATGTATTCATAAGATATTCCCAACGGTATTGACACATCAACACTCTTATATTTATCGTTGGTATTTTCATTATGTTTCACCATCGTACCATAAGAATGCTCTCCCGTGCGATCATTTATAGTAAAAGGTGTTACTTCGTATTTTTCGTTAGTATCAACAGGAAAGCCCATCTGCAAACCGGCTTTAATAGCCAATCCATCTGCCACATAATAATTCAACGTAAGCGGAACATTTATAACATTTAAGTTCACCGTATGATCTGCATAACCTTCATAGTTTACAGATGATAAAGCACTTAATCCACTCTCGTCAAGATATCGACAGCCCGCCATTGTGTATAATGCAGCCAAAGACACACTTAATGGTGATGTCAACTGATATTCAGCTTCTACTCCACCAGTAAAACCAGCTTTGTATTTTGGCGAACAAACAGTATTCTTACCAATAATGAAATCATTGCTTGTCATATTAGACAGACAGACACCAACCTTTGGAATGATTGAAAATGTTCCAACACGGCTTTGCGCACTGCAAAAAACTGTCGTTGCACAAAGAGATAATAAAAAGAAAAAGCGCTTCATAATAAAAAGTATTTTATTATGAAACGCCTTGATATTGAATTTATTGCATTTAATCTACTGCATTGTAGCCTTTTGTACTGTTATGAGCTAGCAAATCCTTAAGATTCTGCTCCTTGAATCCGCGTTCCTCCTGCTCTTTATGGATGAGTTCTGCCTCTTCTTTTTCAGCCTCAGAATGCTTGAATGTTATAGTACGGCTCTTCAATTCAGCAACTCCCCATCCTATGAGGGCTACTGCTATAAGTGCTATAAAAATGTATAATCCAGTCATAATATAGATCTATTAATATTAAATCTTATTTGAACGCTTACGCCCCTGGTGATCAAGGATAACCTTACGAATACGCATATTCTTAGGAGTTACCTCTACATATTCATCTTCCTTGATGTATTCTAGACATTCCTCAAGACTCATCACGGTCTTTGGAATTACACGAGCCTTGTCATCACTACCACTGGCACGCACGTTAGTAAGCTGCTTTGCCTTTGTTACATTGATAACTAGGTCACTATCATGAATATGTTCACCTACAACCTGACCATAATAAACATCTTCTCCTGCGTCAATAAAGAATTTACCACGATCCTGAAGTTTATCAATTGAATAAGCAAATGAAGTACCTGTCTCCATGGCAATCATTGAACCGTTCAGACGGCGTGTGATTTCACCCTTGTATGGCTGATACTCCTTATAAATATGTGCCATGATAGCCTCACCCTGACTTGCAGTAAGTACATTGGTACGAAGACCAATGATACCACGTGAAGGAATATCAAATGTAATATTTACACGATCACCTTCAGTGTCCATACCAGTCAATTCACCCTTACGGCGAGTTACCATGTCAACCATCTTACTAGAATAGTCTTGTGGAACGTTGATTGTGAGTTCCTCAATAGGTTCACACTTAACACCATCAATTTCCTTATAGATTACCTGTGGCTGACCAACCTGAAGTTCATATCCTTCACGGCGCATTGTCTCAACAAGTACACTAAGGTGAAGCACACCACGACCACTAACGACCCATTTATCGGTTGAATCCTCATAAGAACGTACACGCAAAGCTAGATTCTTTTCTAGTTCTTTCTGCAAACGTTCATTGATATGACGGCTAGTACAGAACTTACCTTCCTTACCAAAGAATGGAGAATCATTAATAGTGAAAAGCATACTCATTGTAGGCTCATCAACAGCGATAGGTGGCAATGCCTCTGGATTTTCCAAGTCTGCGATAGTATCACCAATCTCAAAACGCTCCAAACCTACAACAGCACAGATATCACCACTTGCTACTACATCGGCAGGCTTGTGACCCATACCTTCGAAAGTACGCAATTCCTTGATCTTTGTTTTTTCCTTACTTCCGTCACGATGACAGATTGTGATGTTCATTCCATTCTTCAATTCACCACGGTGAACACGACCTACAGCTATACGACCTGTATAACTAGAATAGTCGAGAGAAGTAATCAACATTTGAGGAGTTCCGTCACGATGCTTTGGAGCTGGGATAATTTCAACTATCTTATCAAGAAGATATTCTATATTATCTGTTGGCTTTTGCCAATCTTCTGCCATCCAACCGTTCTTTGCAGAACCATAAACAACTTTAAAATCAAGCTGCTCTTCAGTGGCATTCAGATCGCACATAAGGTCGAAAACCATTTCGTAAACTTCGTCAGGACGACAGTTTGGCTTATCAACTTTATTCACTACAACGATTGGCTTCAATCCGAGTTGCAAAGCTTTCTGCAACACGAAACGAGTCTGAGGCATAGGACCCTCGAAAGCGTCAACAAGCAAAAGACAACCATCTGCCATATTCAACACACGCTCAACCTCTCCACCGAAGTCGGAGTGTCCAGGAGTATCTAGAATATTGATTTTTACACCTTTCCAGTTTATTGATACATTCTTTGAAAGAATGGTTATACCTCGTTCGCGCTCCAAATCATTGGAGTCGAGAACTTCGCCACTGTTATCCTGTCCGTCACGGAAGAGTTTTCCAGCGAGCATCATCTTGTCGACCAATGTTGTTTTTCCGTGGTCGACGTGTGCAATTACTGCAACGTTTCTAATGTCTTGCATTTCTTTACCTTAAATATGCTAAATTACAATTTCGATGCAAAATTACAAAAAATAACTGAAGTAATGCTCATAATTGATTACTAATGGGTTATATAGGCACGTTAAAAAAAGTTATAGAGAATAAATCTATCTAATTATCGCACTTTACTTTTAAGTTTTATTGCTAACTTTGCAGCGCGTTTTCGGAAAATCCGATGCATTCGAGAGTGTGCCTGTTGTGATTAAGGCAGTTTAACACCTGAAGGATGTAATGATGCAACTTAATTTAATCAATTTCAAAGCTATGTATTTAGACAAAGCAAAGAAGGAAGAAATCTTCAACCAGTATGGTAAGTCTGCTACAGACACAGGTTCTGCTGAGAGCCAGATCGCGCTTTTCACATTCCGTATCAAGCACCTTACAGAGCATGTAAAGGCAAACCACAAGGACAAAGTGACAACTCGTTCACTGACTCAACTTGTAGGTAAGCGCCGTGCATTGCTTGATTACCTTTACTCTAGCGAAATCAATCGCTACCGTGCTATCATTAAGGAACTCGGTCTTCGTAAGTAATCTGGTTATTGGATTAAGAATAAAAAAATCCCGTATCTCTATTGAGCTGCGGGATTTTTTTATCTTTATGGTTTTGATACATTGTAACAAAACCGACAATTATTTATTTTTCAATATCTCATTTAATGGAGTCATGACAAAATCTCTCTCCTTCATCAAAGGATGAGGTATTTTCAAGTCGGGTTCATCTACTGTCATATCATCATAAAGCAATATGTCTATGTCTATTATGCGATCTTGATACTCATGATTTACCGACTTTCCCACTCTTCCCATGCGCTTTTCAATCTCCTGAGTTGCCTCTAGCAACTGTCTCGGAGCAAGTGGCGTTTCAACGCACACGCACATATTTATAAAAAGGTTGGGACTTTCAAACCCCCACGGTTCAGTCTCGTAAAGAGCCGACTGGCGCGTCACCGTACCAACCATGCTTTCCATGTATTCAACCGCCTCACGCATATTGCGCTTACGGTTTCCTATATTTGAGCCCAAACCTAGGTAAACTTTATGTAAAGCCAATGTTTCTACCAATTATCAATCGTTGAGTATCAATAAAGAGTCGCCAAAGCAGCCAAACATATAACCGTTTGCTAGAGCTATCTTGTAACATTCCATAACTGCGTCATAACCACCGAAAGCAGCTGTTGACATAAGTAATGTGGAATATGGATGATAGAAGTTGGCAACCATACAGTCAGCCAATCCAAAATCAAATGGAGGGAAGATGAACCTATTTGTCCATCCAGAGTATTCCTTCAACATACCGTCTGTACCGACAGCAGTTTCAGTTGCCTTGACAACACTAGTGCCAATAGCAAGGACATGATGTCCGCTTTTCTTTGTCTTATTTACCAACTCACAAGCTTCTGCTGTAATAGCCATCTGCTCAGAATCCATCTTGTGTTTTGTCAAATCCTCAACCTCGATAGGATTAAAGTTTCCTAGTCCGCAATGCAATGTTATATAAGCATCATTGATACCGCGTATCTCAATACGTTTCATCAGCTCACGGCTAAAGTGTAATCCTGTAGCTGGAGCTGTTACCGCTCCTTCATTCTTGGCATATACAGTCTGGAAATCTTCCAAATCCTCAGGTGTAGCATGATTACTCTCACGATTATCTATGATATAACGTGGCAACGGAGACTCTCCTAGCGCGAACAAATCATGTCTAAACTCGTCATGATCACAATCATAAAGGAAACGAAGCGTACGACCACGGCTAGTTGTATTATCAATAACCTCAGCAACCATTGTACTAGTCTCGTCAAAGAACAACTTGTTTCCTATACGGATTTTGCGAGCTGGTTCAACAAGAACATCCCACAAACGCATCTCCTCATTGAGTTCACGCAACAGGAACACCTCTATCTTTGCATCTGTCTTTTCCTTTGTACCATAAAGGCGTGCAGGAAAGACCTTTGCATCATTAAAAACGAAGGTATCGCCTTCATCGAAATAATCGAGTAAATTACGAAAATCAAGATATTCACCCTCAATAGGCTTGCCATCAGCATCCTTCTTGAACATGTCTATTTGACCTGACTTTTTGTGAAGCACCATCAGACGACTCTCATCACGACGAGTCACCCTTAAAGTTTCCTTGGTGCCATCATCATTGGTGAATTCACGAGTGAAATTATGTGGATACAGGGCTACCTGCTCCTTATTCAGATTAAATTTGAACTGTGATAACTTCATATTTATTTATCAGTTTGTACTAACCATTCTTTGATTTGCTCGTAATCGAGACATTTATCTATTGTAAAATCGCCGACTCTGGTACGTCTCAATGCAGTAAGATATGCCCCACTACCCAGTGCACGCCCCAAGTCACGTGCCAAAGCGCGTATATAAGTTCCCTTTCCACATACTACATGAATACTGAGCAGCATTTTTTCTGCGTCGAAATCTGTCACCTCAATCTCATCAATATGCACATTTTTGATTCTCAGCGTCACTTCTTCACCTGCACGGCGCAAGTCGCAAGCACGATCTCCGTTTATCTTCACCGCACTATATGTAGGCGGAACCTGTTCTATATCGCCGATAAACTGTTGAAGTGTACTGATTATAAGTTCGCGAGTGATATGTTCGGTAGGAAATTGTTCATTCTCCTCATGTTCCAAATCATAACTCACCGTAGTAGCACCCAACTGCAAAGTAGCAGTATACTCCTTAGTGTGACCTTGAAATTCCTCTATTCGCTTTGTAGCCTTACCGGTACACAATACAAGAACCCCTGTTGCCAAAGGATCAAGCGTTCCAGCATGACCTATTTTAACTTTATATCCAAGTTCATGTGAAAGCACATAGCGCACATGCGCCAATGCGCCAAAACTTGTTATGTGGTAAGGTTTGTCTATTGCAAACACCTCACCTGCCTTAAAATCCATACTCATCAGCTAGCCATTACTAGCGAATGCCCTGTTAGAAGCATTGCTAAGATTATCAATCCAACAATAATACGATACCAGCCGAAAGCCTTGAAACCATATTTAGCAAGGAAACTCACAAACCATTTCATTGCCAGTAAGGCAACAAAAAATGCGATAACACTTCCTACTATCAATAACATTATATTATGTGATGTCGCCCATTTAGTGCCTTCACCAAACATTTCAATCAAATCAAGCAATGTCGCTCCTGCCATAGTTGGCACAGCAAGGAAAAAAGAAAATTCAGCTGCATTCTTTCGTGTAAGTTTCTGCTGCATTCCACCAACGATAGTCGACATACTACGACTCATTCCTGGAATAACAGAAAGGCACTGAAACAAGCCAATAAAGAAAGCACGCCTACAAGTAACGTTATTATCTTCTCTGCCCTTATTAAATATTCTATCGCAAAACAGCATGAAGATACCGCCCAGCACAAGCATCACGGCAACAACTTCGACACTATCAAGCAGCCAGTCAAGCAATCCTGATTTCTTTGCAGCCAAACCGATAAACACAGCTGGTATAACTCCAACGATAAGAAGACCGTAGAATTTCATCTTACTGATAAATTCCTCATAGTTTCTCATTTGGAAAAATCTTTTCCAATATAAGCATACTACAGAAAGGATTGCTCCAAACTGTATAATGAAAGTAAAGGCATGAACAAATGGATTACCCTGTTGAATACCTAATAAATTCTGAGTTATTATCATGTGACCGGTTGATGACACCGGCAGAAATTCAGTCAACCCCTCAACAATGGCAATAATGATTGTTTGTATTAAATCCATTATTCAGCAGCGTTATTTTCGTCTTTAGGTTTGCGGATAACAGCGTAGATAATAGATATAAAACCTACGAAGCACACTACCGGAGCAACCTTGATGCGCATAGCACTGAATATTTCTGGATTAAATGTATTCTCTGTAGAACCAACACCACCCATGAGAATAAACCCAATTATGACAATAGCCACACCGACAGCCAACAAGATAAAGTTGGTTTTGTCGAAAGCAAAATTCTTCTTATCCATTATTTTCTAGTTTTTTATTTCTTAATTTATCAGATTTTATAAAGGTCACCTGCTTTCATCTTCAAGAATTTGTTGACAGACAGGCTTGAACATATTGCAGTAATAATGATTCCAAACAGGAACACTGATATGGCTGTGATAGCAGCAATGTCCCATGTAACGACGGTCAAAATTCCTGGTTCATAGCTAGAGAGCGCATATAAACATGTTCCCAACACGGCAATAGCGACAAATGCAGCAATCATACCGACAACTATGGCACGTATAACGAAAGGATAACGTATAAAACTCCATGATGCCCCAACCAATTTCATTGTATGAATAGAGAATCGGCGTGCATATATGCCAAGACGAACAGTATTGTTTATCAAAGAGAATGACACGAAGGTGAGCAATACAGCCAGCACAAAAAGTACCAGACTAATCTTTTGCAGATTATCATTCACACTGTTTACCAATGCCTGCTGATATGTTATATCACCAACCTTAGGATATTTCTTCAGTTCCTTTGTTATCCATTTCAATGAATCAGTATTGGCATAGTCGCCTTTCAACTGAAGTTCTATTGAAGCAAGGAATGGGTTGGCACCAATAAACTCAGAAGGGTCTGTGCCCATAGCCTCAGTTTGTTCCTTCAAAGCTGATTCCTTACTGATATATGTAATCTTATTTATATACGGACGATGATGAATCATACTGCACAACTGCTGTGCCTCAGGATTTGTAATATCGTCCTGAAGCATCATTGTTACAACAAGGTTCTCCTTAACATAAGTTGATAAGTTTCTGGCTGTTAGCACAGAAAATACTACCATACCCAATAAGACAAGCACCATTGCAGTGCTTATGCACAAAGTTATAACCTGCAATCCTTGACGATTGCGGGATGTTTTACGTTTCTTTCCCATTTAATAAAAGAGTGTATTACACCAAATATCTTGCAAAGATAGTGTAAAAGTGATGATAACACAATAGTTTAACAGCAATTAACTCTTAACAGAACTAAGTTTAGCTTATTATTTCCAAGGGTAAATCAACATATTTGTATCATATCCTCTACGTGAAGCTTCAGATATCACTAGAGCCATATCTTCTTCTGATAATTTAGGTGTGCGTGAAAGTATCCATAAGTATTTTGATGAGCTCCCCCCTACCAATGCCCATTTGTAGTTTTCAGCTACCGCCAGCACTCTGTAGTCAGAATAAAAGATCCAGAAGAAAGACACTCTTAGCAGTCCTGGAACAGAGGTTGTCTTTGCTTTTCCGACAGCACTCTTCACCCTACCTGTTTTTATGTCAACACCTGAATTTACAACTTTGATTGTTCCATTAGGATTAAGCGAATACTCTGCAATCGCATTACCAATGCCACGCTCAAAACGATTGTCAATTCTAGCAATCTCATACCATCTGCCTAGATAATTATCCAGTGCAAGGATTGGAACTGTAGTTATATCTGGTTTCATAAGCTGAATATATTTATTTTACTAAAATCATGACAGCAAGATGTTGTATCAATACGACGCAGTACAAGGTATTCCGGCAGCAATCACTCTATCGCGGATTGCATCTAATTCATCATGGGTAGCCTTTTCAAGTTTCTGATCAGGAGTCTCACGGTCTATTGTGTATATCATAACCTCTTGAGGTTGAACACTTAACACAGCATCAAGCCAAGGTTTTACATATATTTCGCCCGTATTATCAACATCAACACCGTCAACGGTCTTACCTTTTAAAAACATAGATTGTATTATCACATGTCCGTTGAAGAGTTTCAGGTCATCAATAATATTACTGATGTCATACGATTTTTGAGTAGGGCGATCTACACGTTGTATGTATGCTGGGTCGACTGTATCCATTTTAAGTATATTATTATCAACCAATAAAAGGGCTTCTCTTATCTTTTCTTTGTTAATGAACGTACTGTTACTCAATACACTTATTTTTGCTTCCGGACAATATTGATTTCTAAGTTGTATTGTATCACATATAATATCATAGAAATCCGGATGAGCCGTAGGTTCTCCATTACCAGCAAAGGTAAGCACGTCGGGGTGAACATTCTGTAAGTGCATTTCCTTCAGCTTTTTTCCCAGAGCTGAAGCTACTTCGCTTCTAGTTGGGCGTTTTTGCATAGGAATCCGTTGTTTATTAAATCCACATTCACAGTAAATACAGTCAAATGTGCAAACCTTGCCGTCAGACGGCATAAGGTTTATACCTAAAGAAATACCAAGTCGGCGACTATGAATTGGGCCGAAAATTGGTGAAGGATATATTACAGTACTCATATTATATTTTTATTACCAGAGCATAGCCAACATGTTGACTTTCCCATCTCTTGTATCTGCAAATATATAAAAACAATATTACCCAAACAAATATTTTATTGAAGTTTTAATTTATCCAAACAAATAAAGTTTAATACGATAGCTAACAACTATGTTTATTAAAACAAAAAAACAAATATCCGACAGGAAGTGGAGAGAATACTCCCTGCCGAAATATTTGTCATCCAGTTGCAAGCAGGCTTCACTGCTTTGCTTTGAATATTTTTGCTTATCAAATTATTCTTACAATCGTTTTTTAGCGTATATTTATTACCTTTCGGCAATGTATATAGTTTGCTGTTTTATATTAAGACGCAAATTCGTCGAAAAAGTTGCACTGATATTTTATTTTTCTGTTATTTTTGCAAGAATTTTTATACAAAGTTCCATATATATCGTCTTTTTTGAGTAAAACACGTATATCGTATCATGATATACACTGGCATTACTCTTTGCTGTATATCACAGAGGCGTCAAGTAGAACAATATAGGATCTTAGCTACACCAAACTACATTCAAACTACAGCATTATTAAAAAGGCGGAAGTAAAAACAATACTCACAAAAAGCATCCCTGATATAATGTATACGCGCATACGCGCGCACTTAATCTTTTTCAAAAAACAGGTGTCGAACTGCCGACTAGCTGACTATCAGAAATTTAGATAGGTTTTAACACCAAAACAAGTGTCGGTCATTTCTGGAGAAACAAAATCAGCTAATTTTTCATGACCATCACTTTTCTATATAGAAACGCATCTTGACGAAGAGTGAAAAAACGCCTCTGAATTATGAACTATTTGCGTTTCATCGATATAATGCAGAAAAAGCCGCTCCTATGCCGTCACTTATTTTTATATTATCATCTGTATATAGCTGATAATCAAGCGATAGACACACCGACACTATATTTATAAAAAAGCCTTGGTGGGTAGAATCAACTAGCATTCAATTATAAAATCGTTTTCACGACAAAACGTTTGCGTTTCTACGACATAAAGTTTGCATTACATCGATTAAACGTTTGCATTATATCGTTAAAACGCAACCTATTCCACATGGAATATTGGTTAAATCCTTAAATAAATTATTACTTAAAGCCTTAATTATAAAGTTCCTTTATCCTTAGCTTTTCTAGCAAATTCAAATAATGCTAAGGGCAAATGACAATATCCATTCGGATTTTTATCCAAATAATCTTGATGAAATTCTTCAGCTACATAGAAATTATGAAGGGCTTTAATTTCAACGGCTATTGGTTGGGATAATTCTTTTTGCTGTTGATTAAAGATTTTCTCTATGACAGGAAGCTGGTCTTTAGATGTATAGTAAACACCTGTACGATATTGTGTGCCACAGTCACCACCTTGCTTGTTTAGACTTATCGGATCAATCGCTTTGAAGTACATATTAAGTAAAAACTCCAGATGTATTTTCATCTCGTCATATTTAATATATACTGTTTCAGCAAAGCCGGTCGTATCAGTGCATACTTCTTTATATGTCGGATTTTCAGTATGCCCATTTGCAAATCCAACCTTTGTTTCTAATACTCCGTCTATTTGTTTGAAGAAATGTTCTGTTCCCCAGAAACATCCTCCGGCTAAATATATTTCTTTCATAATATGCAAAGATAATAATTAGTTTTCAAAATATATAAGATTTTGATCATTTTCCCAACAAATGAGGATTGCATAACCTAAACATACATTTGCTTAGAAACAGTACATATAATAAGCCGACATTTCTAAACACGATACCTATCGGTGGTTTTAGCATTGTCGTGAAAACAGTATTCTGTCTCGACATCAATACAGAGTCGATTAAATACTGTTTTCACGATTATCTGCGAATACGCATAAGCGTTATTTTATATTTCCTACTTTGATTAGGTATTCTGCAATCTGAACGGCATTCAGGGCAGCACCCTTACGAATCTGATCACCTGTTAACCATAATGTATTACCATTATCATCGGCTAGGTCCTTGCGAACACGACCTACATAAACGTCATCCTTTCCTGCACTTTCAAGTGGCATTGGATATACATAGTTCTGTGGATCGTCTACAAGAGTCACCCCAGGAGCTACCTCAAGAGCCTTACGTATTTCAGCAACAGCTACTGGCTTATCTGTTTCAAACCATACACTTTCAGAATGAGAACGAAGAGAACTTACACGTACGCAAGTGGCACTTGTGCGAACATCGCTGTGCATAATCTTACGAGTCTCGTTATACATCTTCATCTCTTCTTTTGTATAGTCAGTCTCTGTCATCTTATCAATCTGAGGAATCACGTTGTAAGCCAACTGATGAGGGAATTTGCTGATAGTTTTAACCTCGCCATCCTCAACCAATTCCTTATATTGTTGTTGGAGTTCAGCCATTGCTGCAGCACCAGCTCCACTTGCACTCTGATAACTAGATATATGTATTTTCTTAATATGACTGATATTCTCAATAGGTTTCAACACAACAACCATCATGATAGTTGTGCAGTTTGGATTTGCAATAATATTGCGTGGTCTGTCAAGAGCATCCGCAGCGTTAACCTCTGGTACAACCAAAGGAACATCATTTTCCATACGGAAAGCACTGGAGTTGTCAATCATTACAGCACCATATTTAGTTATGGTCTCTGCAAACTCCTCCGAAGTTCCACCGCCAGCAGAAGTAAATGCGATATCAACATCCTTGAAATCATCATTATGCTGCAAAAGTTTAACCTCGTAGTCTTTTCCCTTAAAATTATATTTACTTCCGGCACTGCGTTTAGAGCCAAACAAAACCAGTTCATCCATTGGGAAATTTCTTTCTGCAAGAATGCGTAGGAATTCTTGTCCCACGGCTCCACTTGCGCCAACAATCGCTACTTTCATATTGATATCTTTTAAAATTAATTTAATTTCAGATGCAAAAATACAACTTTTCATATTAATATCATTCAAAAGTGATATTTTTTTTGCACCTTTGCATTATCATTTAAAAATCGTGCAGCTTTTATGCAAAATATATCGCAATATCTACCTATAACAGATCCTACGTGGATATTCTTCATTGTCCTGTGTATCATTCTGTTTGCTCCTATCCTAATGGGCAAATTGCGCATACCGCATATCATCGGAATGGTCCTTGCTGGAGTCATTGTAGGGCCGCACGGTTTCAACATACTGTCACACGACAGTTCGTTTGAATTGTTTGGCAAAGTGGGACTTTACTATATTATGTTTCTTGCCGGACTAGAGATGAATATGGCTGACTTCAAGAAGAATAGGATAAAGACGTCAACACATGGTATTCTGGCTTTCGCAATACCAATGATTATAGGATTTACGCTCAACACATCGCTACTGAAATATGGAGTTATCACATCAGTACTTCTTGCTAGTATGTATGCATCTCATACACTCATAGCCTATCCTATAGTATTAAGATACGGATTATCACAGCAACGAAGTGTGACAATTGCTGCTGGAGCAACTGCCATTACAGACACATTGACATTGTTGGTGCTTGCCATTGTCGGTGGGATGTTCAAGGGAGAAGTTAATGGCTTGTTTTGGTTTATGCTGGCTATAAAACTCGGCATCGTATTCTTTATCATCATATATTTCTTTCCACGAATAGCAAGATACTTTTTTCAACGATATGAAGAGAACGTGACACAATTCATCTTCGTGCTTGCAATGACATTTCTGGGAGCCGGAATGATGGCATTTATTGGTATGGAAGGACTGCTGGGAGCATTCCTCACCGGACTAGTGCTGAATAGATATGTGCCAAACATATCTCCGCTGATGACACACCTTGAGTTTGTGGGCAATGCGCTTTTCATACCCTATTTTCTTATAGGCGTTGGCATGTTGATTAACGTAAACATCATCTTCGCAGGCTTCGGTACGTTAAAGGTTGCAAGCGTGATGATTGCCGTAGCATTATCCAGTAAATGGATTGCTTCACTAGCCACACAAAAGCTATTCAACATGAAGAGCATTGAGCGCGAACTGATTTACGGATTAAGCAACGCACAGGCTGGGGCAACTCTCGCTGCAGTGTTGGTGGGATACAATATTATTCTTCCCGACGGACAAAGACTGCTTAATGACGACGTACTCAACGGTACGATTATTCTGATTCTTGTGACATGCATATTCAGTTCGTTTACTACCGAAAGAGCTGCGCGCAAAATAGCACTTACAAACAAGAATAAGATTAGCGAGGATAAGACTGCCGATGATGAGAAGATTCTTATTCCTGTGGAACAAAAGGAATCTGCCAATGAATTAGTAAAGATTGGTATAATGATGAGAAATGCTAAGTTAAACAGAGGAATTATTGGACTTAACGTCGTTCTTGACGATCTTAATCTGGCATATAACCAAGAGAAAGGCAGAAACACACTTGAATATATGGAGATGACTGCAAACGCAGCCAACGTGAGAATGATTGTACAAAGCAGAATAGCAACTAACATTAGTAACGGAATATCACATGCTTTCAAAGAATATTCAGCATCAGAAATTATAATGGGTATGCACGAATATAACGGAAACTACAAGAACTTCTGGGGAACCATCACGCAAAACCTGTTTAATGATATTTCAAGACAAATAATGATTGTAAGATGCCTGCAACCAATCAACACTTTCAGAAGAATACAGGTGGCAGTACCAAAGAAAGCTGAATTTGAACCAGGATTCTATCGATGGCTTGAAAGGCTGTCAAGAATGGCAGCAAACCTGAATTGCAGAATACAATTTCATGGTAATAGAGGTACTCTGTCGCTGATTAACGAATACATACAAAACAGGCATACTGATGTCAGAGCAGAATATGTGGCATTTGAAGATTGGGATGAACTACCGAGATTGGCAATCAACGTCAACGATGATCATCTGTTTGTTGTTGTGACAGCCCGAAAGGGAACGATATCATACATACCATCATTTGATTCTCTTCCAGAGCAACTCTCAAGATTCTTCAACAGCAACAGTTTGATGATAATCTACCCAGACCAATATGGAGATTCTTCGGGGATGACATTCACAAAACTGCAACTTTCTGAAGAACATAGTCCATACCAGTTCTTTAGACAATGGATGATAAAAATCAAAAACAAGAATTAAAAATAAATATTATGATAGATATCAAAGGCATAACAAAAAGTTTTGGAAGCCTAAAAGTATTAAAGGGCATAGACTTACATATAAAAAAAGGTGAAATAGTAAGTATCGTCGGACCTTCTGGCGCGGGAAAGACCACTCTATTACAGATTATCGGCACACTGGACAAGCCAAACAAAGGTTCTATCACTATTGACGGCGTTGACGTAAGCACCTTGTCAACAAAGAAGCTCAGCGATTTCCGTAACAAGCATATAGGTTTCGTATTCCAGTTTCACCAGCTTCTGCCTGAGTTCACTGCTCTTGAAAACATTATGATTCCGGCATATATCGCAGGAAAGAGCAACAAAGAAGCGATGAAGAGAGCTAACGACCTGCTTGATTTCATGGGATTGAGCGACAGAGCTAACCATAAGCCTGCCGAATTGTCAGGCGGTGAGAAGCAACGTGTGGCTGTGGCAAGAGCTTTGGTAAACAATCCTGCCGTTATTCTGGCAGACGAGCCATCTGGTAGTCTGGACTCAAAAAACAAAACAGAACTACATCAGTTATTTTTCGACCTTAGAGATAAATTTGGTCAGACATTCGTTATAGTAACTCACGATGAGGGACTTGCTGAAATCACCGACCGCACAATACACATGAAAGACGGATTGCTGGATGATCAAGAGAATGTGGAGAATACCGAGAGTACAACCATTTAATTAACAAAAAGACATAAGCCTCAGCACGCAAAGTGATTTGATGCTTATATCAAGTAAAACAAAAAAATTATGTCAATAGAAATAAGACTTGGAGAATACAATCTCCTACGTGTAAAAGAAGAAGCCCGCCGTGAAGGTTTCGGGGAAGTTTTCGGAATGTATCTTGACGCAGGTCGTGAAGGAGAAATTCTTATGCCACAGAAATACGTACCCGAAGGAACTAAACCTGGTGACGAGATAGAATGTTTCATATATCTTGACCAAGACGAAAGACCTATCGCTACAACTGAAAAGCCATTTGCGAAGGTAGGTGATTTCGCATATTTGAAATGTTCATGGGTGAATGAATACGGAGCATTCCTTGACTGGGGACTGACAAAAGATATTTTCTGTCCGTTCAGAGAACAGAAAAAGCGCATGGAGATTGGCGATAGTTATATCGTTCACATACATATTGATGAAGACAGCTACCGTATTGTTGCCAGTGCAAAGATTGAACATTATATGAAAGAAACTGATGACACTTGCGAACTGAAAAGAGGTTCTGAAACAGACATTCTAATATGGCAGAAGACTGACTTAGGTTTCAAGGTTATCGTGGACAATTCATATCCAGGACTGATTTATGAAGATCAGATATTCAAGTATACACACACGGGTGACCATATGAAGGCATACGTGAGCAATATGCGTCCTGACGGAAAGATAGACCTCTCTTTACAGCCGTTAGGTATTGCTGCTGCAGAAGACTTTTCAACAACATTACTTGATTATATTAAGGATAATGATGGTTACTGCACATTGAACGACAAGAGCGATCCTGAAGAAATAAAGCGTCAGTTCCACGTAAGTAAAAAGGTATTCAAGAAAGCTGTTGGCGACCTATACAAGAAGAAGATGATAACATTGGCTGACGATGGTCTTCATCTTGCATAAAAGATTATTCAAGAATACAATAAAAGACACCCCCGATGCGGTATTTACTGCATCGGGGGTGTCTTTTATATTTCATCCAAGTCACTAACAAATAAGATGAAAACTGCTAACTAATTACTTCTTATACTTTTCAGTCTGCTGCTTTATCAAAGCTGCATCATTAAAATAATCAATCTGCATTGCTTTTCTTACTTCGTCCATTGTCTGTGCGGCGGCGGCACGAGCATCATCACTACCCTTCTTGAGGATATTGAAAATCTCAGGAATGTCCTGTTCAAACTCATGACGACGCTCACGAAGAGGATCTAACATTCGATTGATTACACTATTCAGCAACTTTTTGCACTTCATATCGCCAACTCCACCATGTGTGTAAGCATCTTTTAGTGCATCAAGATTACTATATTCAGGCCAGAAGTCAGCAAAATCCTGATCTGTTGAGAAAGCATCAAGATATGTGAATACAGCATTTCCTTCAACGTGTCCAGGATCACTTAGATTGAGATGAGTAGGGTCTGTGTACATACCCTTTACTTTCTTCCATACAGAATCAGCATCATCACTAAGATAAATACAGTTACCTAAACTCTTACTCATTTTTTCCTTTCCATCAGTACCAGGAAGACGACGAGAGGTAGCATTCTCTGGCAACATGATGTTTGGCTCAACCAACACTTCACCATAAGTCTGGTTAAAGCGACGTGCAAGTTCACGACTGATTTCTATCATTGGCTCCTGATCCTCACCAGCAGGTACTGTTGTGGCTTTGAAAGCTGTAATATCAGCAGCCTGTGAAACAGGATAACAGAAGAAGCCCATAGGAATATTAGCCTCGAAATTGCGCATCTTGATTTCAGTTTTCACTGTTGGATTACGCTGTACACGAGATACACTTACAAGATTCATCAAGTAAGTTGTAAGTTCAGCCAATTCTGGAATCTGACTCTGAATAAACAGAGTACACTTTGCTGGATCAAGTCCGGCAGACAAGTAGTCAAGAGCAACCTCAATAATATTCTGGCGAATCTTCTCTGGGTTATCAGCGTTGTCTGTCAATGCCTGAACATCAGCCATAAAAACAAACATGCGCTCGAAATCACCTGAATCCTGAAGCTGAACTCTACGACGGAGGCTGCCTACATAATGTCCAAGATGGAGCTTTCCTGTAGGGCGGTCACCGGTTAGTATTATTTTTCCCATTTTAGAATTCTGCAGTTTTTGGAGTACGAGGGAATGGGATTACATCACGGATGTTCTGCATTCCTGTAACAAATAGAATAAGACGTTCGAAACCTAATCCGAAACCAGCATGAGGGCAACTTCCATACTTACGAGTATCAAGATACCACCACATGTCCTTCATAGGAATCTGTCTGCGATCTATTTCACCTACCAACTTATCGTAGTTCTCCTCACGTACAGAACCACCGATTATCTCACCAATCTGTGGGAAAAGAACGTCAGTACCCTGAACAGTCTTGTCGTCTGCATTAATCTTCATATAGAAGGCCTTGATATCCTTAGGATAATCTGTCATGATGACAGGCTTCTTGAAATGCTGTTCAACAAGGAAACGCTCATGTTCGCTGGCAAGGTCAATACCCCAAGAAACAGCATTCTCAAACTTATGTCCCTTAGCGACTGCCTCTTCAAGAATCTTTATACCTTCTGTATAAGGAAGACGTACGAAGTCCTGCTTCAACACACCTTCAAGTCTCTCAATAAGTCCCTTATCAATCATTTTGTTAAGGAATGCCAAGTCATCCTTGCAATTATCAAGAGCCCAGCGTATACAATACTTTATGAAATCTTCCTCAAGATCCATAAGTCCTTCCTGTTCAAGAAAAGCAACCTCTGGCTCAATCATCCAGAACTCTGCCAAGTGACGAGGAGTATTACTATTTTCTGCACGGAATGTAGGACCGAATGTATAGATAGATCCCAAAGCTGTTGCACCAAGTTCACCTTCAAGCTGACCAGATACAGTGAGTGAAGTCATCTTACCGAAGAATTCATCATCATATTTGATTTTGCCATCATCGTCCTTCTCAAGATTGTATAAGTTCTTTGTAGTAACCTGAAACATCTCACCAGCACCCTCACAATCACTTGCTGTGATAAGAGGAGTGTTGAAATAGAAGAATCCATGATCATGGAAATATTTATGTACAGCTATTGCCATATTATGACGAATTCTAAACACAGCGCCAAATGTATTTGTACGCAGACGCAAATGAGCATATTTGCGCATGTATTCAAAACTCTGTCCCTTCTTCTGCATAGGATAGTCTGAAGGACAAAGACCATAGATTTCAATGCTTTTACACTGAATTTCAACAGTTTGTCCGGCGCCCTGACTCTCCACGACAATGCCATCAACACCGATGCAGGCACCTGTAGTGATGCTTTTTAGTTGCTCTTCATCCATTATAGATGGATCTACAACTATCTGAATATTGTTAATGGTAGAACCGTCGTTGAGTGCAATGAAATCAACAGCTTTGCTACTACGATGAGAGCGAACCCATCCTTTAACGTTAATGTCTTTGCCATATTCGACGCTTTTGAGGGCATCGATAACTTTTGTTCTTTTCATTTAATTTTTATTCTATTATTCAAACATACCGCTACGGAGCATTTCAACTTCCTGTTCTGTGAGGAAGCGCCAATCACCACGACGTAAGTTTTTCTTTGTTAGACCGGCAAACTGTACACGGTCAAGTTTTACAACACGATATCCGAGACTCTCGAAGATACGACGTACGATACGATTCTTACCACTGTGGATTTCAACACCAACCTGGCTCTTATCCATATCGTCAGCATATTCAATTGCATCTGCATGAATCTCTCCATCCTCAAGTTCTATACCGTCTACGATCTTCTGCAAATCCATTGCAGTTACGTTCTTGTCAAGATAAGCGTGGTAAACCTTCTTCTTAAGGAACTTAGGATGAGTAAGCTTACTAGCCAAGTCACCATCGTTTGTGAGAAGAAGAACACCAGTAGTGTTTCTATCAAGACGACCTACAGGATAGATTCGTTCAGGGCAAGCATCCTTTACCAAGTCCATTACAGTTTTGCGCTGCTGTGGATCATCACTTGTTGTAACATAATCCTTTGGCTTGTTAAGAAGTACATAAACCTTCTTTTCCAAAGATACAGGCTGCTCATGGAACTGAACCTCATCAGCACGCAATACCTTTGTTCCAAGTTCGGTAACAACTACACCATTTACTGTAACAACACCAGCCTGGATGAATTCATCAGCCTCACGACGTGAGCAAACTCCAGCGTTGGCAAGGAACTTGTTAAGACGAATCGGCTCATTCGGGTCGATATTCTCTTCCTTATACTCAATACGCTTCTTAAGGCTGTACTTTGCATTTGGATCATAATCGGCTGTGCGAGGACGATAGCCATCCTGCTGACCATAACCACCACGGTTGTTATTATAACCACCGCGATTGTCGTAACCACCCTGCTGACCATAGCCACCACGATTGTTATTATATCCGCCACGGTTATTGTCGTAACCGCCCTGCTGACTATAGCCACCACGATTATTATTATATCCGCCACGGTTGTTGTTATAACCACCCTGCTGACCATAGCCACCACGGTTGTTATTATATCCGCCACCGTTATTGTTATAACCACCCTGCTGGCGTGGCTGATAACCACCTTGGTTATCATCATTATTGTAACGAGGGCGATAGCCACCTTGATTCTCGTCGTTATTATTACGAGGACGGTAACCACCCTGATTATCATCATTATTGTAACGAGGACGATAGCCACCTTGCTGAGGACGACCATAACTTCCACGGTTGTAACCGCCGCCTTGGTTGTCATCGTTGTTATAACGAGGACGATAGCCGCCACCTTGCTGACGTGGTTGATAACTGCGCTGTGGACGATCGCTGTTTTGCATACGATCACCTTGCAGACCTGAACCAAAACCTTCAGGGCGGAAACCATTATCATTATTATAACTACGGTCAGTGCGTTCTGAGCTATAAGTGCGCTGACTGTGAATACGTGGACGCTGTGTGCGATTTCCAGTTTCGTGATAATCGTTGGAATAATTTCCTGATGTTCGTGAGTAGCCCTCACGGGTGCCCTCATTCTGTTCTGTTGACAGATTCTGAGATTTGTTTTCTAATTCTGAATCCATTTTCTAAAAATTTAGTTAGCCTCGCGGCCTGGTTATTATTTTCAAATTAATAATTAATATCTAATAAATCTACATCTGGTTTTTATACACCAGTATAGTTGTGTGGAGTGATTGCCATAAGCTCGGCTTTAACACTGTCACTAACATTCAATTCTTTGATAAACTCATGGATTGTCTCCTCGGTCATCTTAGCATTAGTACGCGTAAGTGCTTTCAAAGCCTCATATGGATGAGGATAAGCCTCGCGACGAAGTATAGTCTGAATAGCCTCAGCAACAACAGCCCAAGTGTTATCCAAATCTTCGGCTATCTTGTCTTCATTCAGGATAAGCTTGCGCAATCCCTTCAATGTACTTTGAATGCCAATCATGCCATGTCCCAATGGAACTCCGACATTACGCAATACAGTACTGTCTGTAAGATCACGCTGCAATCTGCTAACAGGAAGTTTCTGAGCAAGGAACTGTAGTATAGCATTCGCAATTCCAAGGTTGCCCTCACTATTTTCATAGTCAATAGGGTTTACCTTATGTGGCATTGCACTTGAACCGACCTCACCAGCCTTGATTTTCTGCTTGAAATATTCCATTGAAATATACATCCAGAAATCACGATCAAGGTCAATAATTATTGTATTTATGCGGCGAACAGCATCAAAAATAGCACCAAGATAGTCATAATTACTAATCTGAGTTGTCCATTGTTCACGCTCTAATCCTAATTTTTCGCTTACGAATTTGTTACCAAATGCTTTCCAGTCATATTCAGGATAAGCAACATGATGAGCATTATAGTTACCTGTTGCTCCACCAAACTTAGCGGTAATCTTACAAGCCTTCAAACTATTAAGTTGTTCGGTAAGACGATATACATAAACCATAATTTCCTTACCCAAGCGTGTAGGAGATGCAGGCTGTCCGTGAGTTTTGGCAAGCATTGGAACATTTTTCCATTCATCTGCATATTGCTGTAATACGGCAATAAGTTCTTCAACCTGAGGACAATAAACATCAGCAAGAGCTTCCTTAACAGTTAGAGGAACACTAGTATTGTTTATATCCTGAGAAGTCAATCCGAAATGTATAAATTCCTTATAGGCATCCAAGCCTCCAATCTTATCAAATTCTTCCTTGATAAAATACTCAACTGCTTTTACATCATGGTTGGTTATTTTCTCTATATCCTTTACACGAGCCGCACACGCCTCGTCAAAGTTGCGATAGATATCACGAAGTCGTTCAAAAAGAGTTTTATCAAAAGACGCAAGCTGCGGCAAAGGCAACTCACACAAAGTGATAAAATATTCGATTTCTACACGTACGCGATAACGTATCAAAGCATACTCTGAAAAATAGTTTGCCAGCGGTTCTGTTTTACCTCTATAACGGCCATCGATAGGCGATATGGCAGTCAATAAATCAAGATTCATAACTATATTACGTAATAATATTATAATAATGTTGCAAAGATATAGATTTTATGTGAGACAAGTTAACTACGAAATGATAAATATCATTAAAAAAGGCATCCTTGGATAATTTTTAATGATTAACAAAATAGGATAAAAATAGGTATACACACAAAGAGACTTAGGAAATTCCTAAGTCTCTTTGTGGGCGTTGACGGATTCGAACCGCCGACCCTCTGCTTGTAAGGCAGATGCTCTAAACCAGCTGAGCTAAACGCCCTTACGTTTGTAAGGCGACTGCAAAAGTAACACTATTTTTTTATAACGCCAAATATTAATGATATTTTTTATTAAAAATTATATCGTGTAGAAAGTAAGTCTGTTTACACCTATATTTATAATTACCCACTATTGATACTAGTCAAGTGAGGCTACCATAAAAGGGTTATATTATTGATTATCAAGAGCTTTAGTGATATTAACCAGAAATCTATCTGTATATCACATCTTATTTGACTCATGTCAAGAAATTGGCATAATTCATAAAAATGGAATATATTTGTATAGCAAATGTCAAACAGAGGCAGTATCTTTGCATCGTAAATAGAGATTTACAGAGGATAAAAGGATAACAAACGTGGGAACAAAATTAACCCACAAAATTTATGAAAGGAAAAATTATGATGACATTAATGATTGTATTGGCGGTTGTAATCGCCGTTGTTGCTCAAGCAGTAAATGTGAACAACAAGATCCAAATGGGAAAATAACTTCCCTTTGGAGTTTTAGAGACAAAGAAAGTAATAATCACTAAATTGAGAGAAAGGAAAAATTATGAAAAAGATTGTAGAAAGCATTAGAAAAGCGATAAAGAAAATCACTAGAGGATACATTATCGGCATGAAACAGTATGGAGAAGCACTCCTTCGCGGAGGCTCATACGGATGTGTTTAATGTAGAATTCAATAGGCTTTAAATAAAAAAGGGCTGCAAACCGAAGTTGACTCGGTATTGCAGCCCTTTTATTTTATAACTATGATTTATTCTGTAATCTGAACAGTTGCACGACGGTTGAACTCAATTGGTTTAAGAGTTTCTGACCCACCGAATACAGCAGTCTTAATATTACTGCGAGAAACACCCATCTGTACAAGTTGGTCTACAACAGTATTTGCACGCTTAAGAGAAAGTTTCTTATTGATTTCCGGTGTACCTGTTGCTGAATCAGCATAACCTGTAACAAGAAGGTTAGATTTATTCTCTACCGCATATTTAGCAAGAGCACGAACATTTACGAGGTCCTTCAAAGAAGATATATCAATCTTACCGATATTGAAGAATATTGAAATAGGAGTTGTTACAAACTCTTTTACACTCTTAATTTCTGTAACCTTAACTGTAGTAGTGTCTTTCTTTGAATTCTCCTTGCGAAGTTGTTCGTTCTCATTTGTCAAATCAGCCAACTGCGCATTAAGAGCGTCAAGCTGAGACTGAGACATCGAGTTTATAGCATCACCGTCAAGCGACTTGCTCCACATTCCTTTACCTAAGTTCAGAGTGATACCAACTTCAGCATAGAGATTATTATCTTTAGCATTCCATCCACGGCTATTATTCTTTCCACCATTCTGTACACCGTCAAAATCATCTTCCAATCTGTTATATCCTAGTTCTGTATATACACTAAGTTTATTACAAATCTTCCAAGATGAATTAATACCAGCACTAAGCTGCATCGCATAAAGATTAGAATTGCAGTTACGTGATACACCACCACCAACAAACGGAGTGAGGTTCCAGACGCGGTTAGGATTGTAACCATAAAGCATATTACTCAAGTTGAACATAATATGTTCGTTGAGCATCCAATAATCAAACTTATTTGAGGAAACCTGAGGACCGACCTGCTTTGCTTTCCACATCTGTACTTTAGTACGCAATCCGATACCAGGAGTAAACCATTTACCGATAGCTACAGCACCGCCGAAAGTTGTACGTTCACTATCAAACAATCCATAACTATCTCCTTTATTCAATCCAAGCCCATGTTCCTGATTTGATATCCAAGAGTTGTAATCACCACCTAGTTGTACAAACCAGTTACTCCAAAAAGAATTAGTTGAAACACTATGCCTCAATACAGGTTGAGTCTCCTGTGCAAAAGAAGCGTAAGAGCATCCAACTAAGGCTAAAGTCATTAATAGTTTTTTCATAAGCCGTATTATTTGTAAATATAAGTTTATACGGCAAAGATAATATAAATTCTATATAATTATATCTTTTTTATTAAAAGTTTTACAATTTATGAAAAAAAACATTTTATCCTAACAAATGTTCTATCTCATTCTGTTTCAGTATACATAGAATATTTTTTCCGTCAGGAGTATAGTTTGGGTTTGACGATGCAAAGAGACTATTAAATATATTTTCCATTTCATCATTGCTTAACACCTGTCCAAAAGGAATTGCAGCATTACGCGCAAGAGTCAAAGCTAAAGAACTATTTGTCTCATGGGCTATGTCGCCTGCTTTTTCCTGTGCTGACAAAATAATATCATGCAAAAGTTCAACTACGTTTAATCCCTCTATTCCAGCAGGAATTGCATTTATCGCATAACTACCACCACCAAGAGCCGTAATTTCAAAACCGAGTTTAACCATTTCTGGCTCTATCTTATTAAAGGTAACATCCTCTGTTGCAGAAAGATGAATACTTTCAGGAAACAGCACCTTCTGTGATGACACCTCTCTATTCTTCATCTGCTCAAGATATTTATCATAAAGTATTCTCAAATGAGCACGATGCTGGTCAACAATCATAAGTCCCGACTTTACAGCCGTCATGATATAACAACCTTTGTACTGATAATGTGCCGGAGATTTCTCAGCTATAACATTTTCTATTGGGGTATCATCTACCTCTTGAGAAGGTTGTGCCATCTTTGAAGTAAACAAATCATTCTCCTGGCTAGCCTGACTTTTCAATCCATTGTAAAGGCTTTCCCAGTTATCAACCGACTTTGTCTGGGGCTGTGCACTGGCACCAGTATTAAAAGGATTATATGTTGGATTGAACTGCACTTTAGGAGCAGCTACATTATTTTCTGGATTGTAAACAGGGATATCAGGACGTCCCTGAGTATCGAAATCAATAGAAGGGACATCATTAAACATGCCAACAGCCTCTCTGACTGATGCTGAAAGAATCTGCCATATTGCCTGTTCATTCTCAAACTTAATTTCAGTCTTTGTAGGATGAATATTTACATCTATGTCCTCTGTGTTGATATCAAAGTAGATGAAATAAGGAACCTGTTCACCCATTGGAACCAAACGGTCAAAAGCATTCATCACAGCCTTACTGAAATAAGGATGTTTCATATACCTGCCATTGACGAAAAAATACTGATGTGCCCCTTTTTTACGTGCAGACTCTGGTTTTCCAACATATCCAGATATCTTGCACATTGAAGTATCAACCTTTACGGAAAGCAAATCCTGATTAAGACGTTTACCGAATATATCTATGATGCGTTGGCGTAATACACCCGCTTTAAGATTAAATATTTCGGTACCATTACTGTGCAAAGTGAAAGATATATCGGGATAAACTAATGCTATACGCTCAAAAGCTGTTATGATATTATTGAGTTCTGTAGAGTTTGATTTAAGGAATTTACGACGTGCAGGAACATTATAGAATAAATTTTCTATCGAAAAATTACTTCCAACAGAGCAAGAGCATGGCTCCTGACCAGTAAACTTACTACCTGAAATAGACAGAAGAGTACCGATTTCATCAGAAGATTGACGAGTCTTCAACTCTATCTGCGCCACTGCTGCAATAGAAGCTAAAGCTTCCCCGCGAAAGCCCATTGTATGAAGAGAGAACAAATCCTCTGCACTACGAATTTTTGATGTAGCGTGACGTTCGAAAGACAATCTGGCATCAGTTTCAGACATACCCTTACCATCATCAATCACCTGTATTGAAGTTCTTCCTGCGTCAACAACAAGAACATTAATATTCTTAGCTCCTGCGTCAACAGCGTTTTCAACCAACTCCTTTATAACAGAAGATGGTCGCTGAATAACTTCACCTGCAGCAATTTGATTGGCTACAGAATCAGGCAATAACTGTATTATGTCACTCATAAAATGTCGTTAAAGTAAAAATATTAAAACAAGACAAAACAGCACAATAAGGAAAGCGAACAGCTAAACAATTACAAATTCCTTTCTACGTGGATAACGATATATATATGGCATTGCCTAAGAGAATGCCTGTATAAAACTTTTCTTTGTCAATACTGCATGAGGAAACATATCAAGTTCATGATGAATATTCTACATACAGGAATCAGTCATTGTGCTTAGCCACATATTTTGATATATGTTTAATGCCTTAACTTTGATTGCTTCAATAAACTTATTTCTCTGTATTGGCAATATTCTGTAACGGTGCTTTTTTACGACCTACCGGTTTCAATTTATTATTATCTCCCTTTCCTCGCCATAAGAAAACATCATCCGGACCTGTTGGACGCAAGTTATCAAACCATGCGAATTCAGGAAGCTTATATTTATTTGGAGGAATCTGTGTCATTGGATACATAACGCTTTCATTCTTCGGAGTCCATATCTTTTGAAGTTTCCTTTCTGGAGAAATATAAAGCTTCATCGTATCTGTCTCTGTATAAACTAATCCCTGAAGCGTGGAATCCTTATCATCTACCGGATAATATATTGTCTTCACATTTCCGGAAGCTACCACTCTACGTACATTTCCCTTTACAAAATAAGTTGTTATCACCTTACTTGATAGTTGGTTGTAATGTTTCTTATCGGGCATAAGTTCAATGCTTAGTGCCTGACCTACAACATGTGCTTCACGCACAGTGCTATCTTGCAAATACACCTTTATTACTTCACCCAATATTTGTCTGTCTGTATTCCACGCAATAGGATCTTTATACATGGTCATACATGAATCCTTTGAATTGTAAACAAGAGAATCGCATATAGCCTGAACATCGCTGCGGAAAACCTTTGCATGCTTAAAGCAATGCACTTTACGATATATAGAATCTGTATTAATATTGAATGTATAGATCTTCATTGAGTCGGCATGCATATAAAGAGTATCCTTTTGTGAATATTCTTTTGCTAACGCATGTCCAGTAGCCCACCCACGACCAGTATTTTCATTATAAACAAGACGATGACCAAGAAGTTGGTTCTTGTTTTTTTTGTCTACATATATCACGTTACCATATCCGCGTGCTAGTCCTGTTTTCTTATTATAAAAAAGGCTATCTCCTGTAATCTCCTTATTCTTATCGGTAACGGTTGAACGACTATACATCTCTGCCTTATCGGTCTTACTATTAAAATATGCATCAGAGGTATTTATGACACTACCTTTTTGAATAATTTTACTTGGGCCTACAACATGTGCAATAGACTTCTTTGTATCGTAATGCAATTCATCTGTGGTAATGATACGGTTACTGCTATGCATCTTCACATTATACCAGAAAACAGCCTCACGAGTTTGTGTATTATAATCTCCCCAGTCTGATGATAAGCGATCTTTTCCGTCAACAAGGCGCCCACCCTCAAAGAAATAAGCATAGTTATTGAAACGGTCGAAATCAAGACTATCTGTATAAAGGACCTTAGTACCATGATGAAGCACTACATTATTTCGAGCTTCTAATAATTGGCGCATACCATCATAAGAAGCACGTTTGGCAACCAATGACAATTCACGTCCTTGAACATAGCGTACATGTCCAAAAGCCTTTACGGAATTAGATTCCTGAAAAAAATATGCACTATCGCACCAAAGGCTTGCACCTTGATGAGTAAAATGCACACGCCCTTTTACTATTTGCGCATCTGGATTAGGACCAAATTGGTCGAATTTAAGGATATCTGCATGAACAAGATACACCCTGTCATCCATATTCACACGCCTAACCTTACGACCAGCAGCACCGATAGTTTGAAATATGCTTAGTCCAAACAGGCACAAAACCGCTGGAACGACGATTCTATGCCCGAAGATATATCGTATTATATTGCTAAACTTCATTTATTTAACCCATCCTTGATATTCAAAATTACAATCCTTATATCGCGGATTCATGCGGACATAAGTCTGCTTAATCTTATTAACGACCCAATTGTGGAGTTTCTTTTCACGCTCCTTAGCCTCAACGACTTCCTGCATGGTCTGGAAATCTTCTGTTATCTTAGCACGATGACCTTCAATCCTGCTTTTCAGCTTTACAATAGCAACAACAGTTTTTCCTTTTGAGTTTATCATCTTAAAAGGAGCAGAAATCTCACCAATCTTTATTGTGTCAACAACACTTGCAACCTCGGTAGTAAGGTTCTTCATCTGGAACTTAGAAGTTACTTTACCAGTCTGATTATCGTTATATGCCATAAGCCCATGGTTATTGCGAGTATCCTTATCTTCTGAAAGATATGAACATGCTTCCTCAAAAGTAAATTTCTTAGACTTGATATCATTGCTTATTGAATCCAAACGGCCTAGTGCCTGATTGACTTCCTGATCTGATACTTTTGGTTTAATAAGTATATGGCGTACCTTTATCTTATCACCTCGCTTATCAATTAGTTGGATAATATGATAACCGAACTCTGACTCTACAATTTTTGAAACTTTCTTTGGATCAGTAAGATTAAAAGCTACATTCGCAAAAGCTGGATCCAAAGTTCCACGACCTGTATAATCCATCTCTCCACCCTGTCGTGCTGAACCCGGATCTTCAGAGTATAAACGTGCTAGAGTGGCGAAAGAAGTTTCACCCTTTGTTACACGGTCTGTGAAACTGCGAAGTTGGTCTTTTACTCTGTTTATTTCAGACTGTGGGATACGTGGCTGACGAACAAGAATCTCAACTTCAACCTCTGTAGGCACAAAAGGGATACTGTCTTGTGGTAAATCCTTAAAATATTTACGTACGTCAGATGGCGTTACAGATATATTCTCAACAAGTTTGCGACGCATCTTTTCTATCAGCTGACGATTTTTGAAATCATCATGCAAGTCTGAACGCATCTGACTTACAGTCTTACCCTGATATTCTTCAAGTTTCTCACGTGAACCAGCTGAATTAATCCAGAAATTAATCTGTTGATCTACGCTACTTGCGATATCAGATTCTGTAACATCCAATGAATCTATCTCGGCTTGATGAAGATACAATTTCTGCACTGCCAGTTGTTCAGGAATAGAACAATCGGGATTACCTCCCCACTTAACTCCTTCCATTTCACCTTGCAGTCGCATCTGCTCTACATCAGACTTCAAAATAGGTTCATCACCTACAACCCAAACAACTTCGTCAATGACGCTATGTTCAGGAGCTTTCTGTACAGCTGGTTTAACCTTTACAGAATCTTCTGTACTAGACATTACACCATCTGTCTTATTAGCTTTAGCTGACATTCCTGTAAGGAGCAGTAGTCCAAGGAAGCCGGAAAATATTTTATATCCCTTATTCATAAATTCTATTTTAATTCAATATTATATTAAGATTTTCAAAGACTAATGCTTATTAACCGTAGCGAGAACTGCATGGTTGACGCTGACAGGATATTTATTGCGTAAAGTCTCAACCCATGCCTTTTCAATATATTCCTGATAATCATTGACTACCAGTTGACGAACATCAGACAAATCATCCGGAGACTTTAATTTCTTTCCATAAACATTTTCGTAAGGATAATCTACAAGATGCTTATATACTTTATTCTGTTTGAAAACAAATTTATCCACCAACAAGTTATCTCCTATTTTAAACATACCCTTGTCAGCCATTACTCGTAAGCTATCTTTATTGAATGTTTTTTTCAACACATCAGACCATTCTGAAAAATCCGTTTTACGCAGGATTTTCTTAACAGCTTTCAAATCATCATTATATTTTGTATGGTAAGCAATACCCTTAAACCTGGGTTGCTCCCATTTATATTTCTTTTTGTTCTTCTTGAAATACTTATATAGCGCATCTTCATCTGTTGCAGCTTTCTTCCAAACGGCACGATTGCTGACTTCAAACAACAACAGTCCGTCATGATATTCTTGTATAAGATATTTCAAAGAAGGATCTTCTGACTCCAGCTCTTGTGTCTTTTTTTCAAGCACGTCAGACACTGTTACATGCTGAGATTTTGATATGGAATCCAAACGCGCATTGATAATATTCTCACGAATGCCTCGTTGTTCTATAAATCTTATGATGTCAGCACGTAACGAATCATAAGGAAAAAAGTTGCGACTGTCTTTCTTCAATATAATATGATAACCAGCAGGCGACATAAATGGTTTGCTCATCTGTCCTTTTTTAAGAGCATAGGCCTGTCTCTCAAATTCAGGAAAAGTCTGTCCATATTGTATCCATGGCAACTCACCACCATTAACAGCCGATTCCTTATCATCAGAATATTTCTTTGCCAACTGTGCAAAATCAGCACCATTCAGCAATGCTTGATATATAGAATCTATACGTAGTTTTGCAGACACATCCTTTTCCTGTGGAGCACGTTGATTAAGTCTTAACAATATGTGCGCAACCTTTATAATACCACCATGTGAGTCTATTCTCAGTCGAGTTTCATTGTATATATGATACGCTTCTGTTTCTATATCAGCATCAGTTATTATTGACGGCCTAATCTGTTTATCCCTATAAGATAAAAACTCGTTTTGATACGACTTCATCGTATCTAGGCGGGCATCAAGGGCTGCTTCTACCTTAAGCTTATAATTGATGAAAAGGTCAACATAATCATCAACTGATTTTTTATCAATGACCCCGTTTGAATTATTCTTGTTGTAAGAATACTCAAACTCGGAACGCAATACCGGCTTACCATTAACTGTCATAATAACAGGATCTGCAGACTGCGCAAAAACCATGCTCCCATTTAGGAACATGGCTATTAACACTGATATAGTTTTTTTACATCTCATTATTATTCCGGACGAGAATAGTTTGGAGCCTCACTAGTGATAGTGATATCATGCGGATGACTCTCTAACACACCGGCATTTGTAATACGAGCAAATTTCGCATTATGCATGGTATTAATAGAGTTTGCACCACAATAACCCATACCTGAACGCAAGCCACCGATGAGCTGGTAAATCACCTCCTGAACAGTTCCTTTGTAAGGAACTCTACCGGCGATACCTTCTGGAACAAGTTTATTTGCTTCCTTTATATCATTCTGGAAATAACGGTCACGAGAACCGTTCTTCTGTTCCATGGCTTCCAAAGAACCCATTCCACGATAACTCTTAAATTTACGACCATTAAAGATGATCGTCTCGCCTGGACTCTCTTCTGTTCCAGCGACAAGTGAGCCTATCATAACACAACTTCCACCTGCTGCAATAGCCTTAACAATATCTCCAGAATATCGGAGTCCACCATCAGCTATCAAAGGAACACCAGTTCCCTTTAGCGCTGAGAACACGTCATACACTGCACTAAGCTGTGGTACACCGACACCAGCAACAACACGTGTTGTACAAATTGAACCAGGACCAATACCAACCTTAACTGCATCAGCACCATTATCAACAAGATATTTGGCAGCTGCACCAGTTGCAACATTACCAACAATAACATCAACGTTAGGGAAAGCAGCCTTTACTTGCTTAAGTTTTTCGACAACGCCCTTTGAATGTCCATGAGCAGTGTCAATAACGATAGCATCTACACCAGCTTCAACTAAAGCCTTAGCACGATCCATAGTATCAACAGTAACACCAACACCAGCTGCTACACGGAGGCGTCCCTTCTCGTCTTTACAAGCCATTGGCTTATCCTTTGCCTTAGTAATATCTTTATATGTGATAAGACCAACAAGATGATTTTCTTTGTCTACAACAGGAAGTTTTTCAATTTTATGCTCTTGTAATATCTGTGCGGCAGCAACAAGGTCTGTCCGCAAATGTGTTGTTACAAGATTTTCTTTTGTCATAACGTCATCAATCAACTTATCCATGTGACGTTCAAAACGTAAATCACGATTTGTAACGATTCCAACGAGATGATTATCTTCATCAACAACAGGGATACCTCCAATATGATAATCATGCATCATATCAAGAGCATCTTTCACTGTGCTACCACGACGAATCGTGACAGGAGCGTAAATCATTCCATTCTCGGCACGCTTGACAATAGCGACCTGACGTGCTTGGTCTTCGATTGTCATGTTCTTATGAATAACACCTATACCACCTTCACGAGCAATAGCTATTGCCATTGAAGCTTCGGTAACAGTATCCATAGCTGCGGTCACAAATGGAACATTCAAACTGATGTTACGTGTGAACTTGGTTTTCAACTCTACCTCTTTAGGTAGTACCTCTGAGTAAGCAGGGATTAGAAGGACGTCGTCAAAAGTAAGGCCGTCCATTACAATTTTATCTGCAACAAATGATGACATATTGTAACTTTAAAAATTTATTGCGTGCAAATATAGTAATAATTTCCCACATGGGTACTATATGTTCACCATTTTATTATTGAATTAATGCTATTTAACGTCAGATTAGTTTGCCATCTCTGATAAGAATTTAATCCTGACAAGGCGAATTTCATCTTCTGAATAATCTTCACCCAACTCTTCTATCGCATCCTCCAGATTGTCGGTTTCGCTCTCATTGAAATAATCATAGATATCGTCAACATGGTCATCGTCAATGACATCCTCAATGAAATAATCAATGTTTATTTTAGTTCCACTATATACTATTGCTTCAATTTCATCTAGGAGCTCTGCTAATGCCATACCTAAAGCATCTGCAAGATCATTAAGTGCGACCTGACGGTCTATACTCTGAATAATCTTTACTTTCGTAACGCTTTTCTTTGCAACCGTACGCACACGAAGTTCCTCCGCACGCTCAATACCATTCTCCTCACAATGACGTTTTATCAATTGAAGGAATTCTTTTCCATATCGTTTTGCCTTACCGGTCCCAACTCCCTGTATCTGTTGCAGTTCGTCATTAGTAACAGGGTACATTGTAGCCATTTGCTCCAAAGACTGGTCTTGAAAAATAACATATCCTGGAATATTCAGTTTCTGAGCCATACTCTTACGAAGGTTCTTCAACATTACAAACAGTTCTGGATCAAGAGCTGCAGCTACAGAATCTCCGCTTTCGTCCTCATAATCATCCTTAAATTCATTATCCATTACAATAAAAAATTCCTCAGTTTTTTTTACAAAACGTCTACCGGCAGCTGTAACCTTTAATAATCCGTAGTTTTCAACATCTTTCTTGAGATAACCAGCGATAAGTGCCTGGCGGATAACAGGATTCCACAATTTAGGATTTTCATCTTCACCAGATCCGAACTCTTCCAACTGGTCATGATGATGAGACACTATATCATCTGTTCCACATCCTTTGACAAAATCTATAATATATTCCTGACGGAAATTTTCTTTTATTGCCAATATTGATTTCAATATTACTAGCAGCGCCTTACTGGCTTCTATTTTCTCTTTCGGATGGAGACAGTTATCGCAGTTATGGCAGTTTTCTTTATTATACTCCTCACCAAAATAATGAAGTAACATTTTGCGACGACATACAGAAGATTCAGCATAAGCAGCTGTTTCCTGTAGTAATTGTCTACCAATGTCCTGTTCAGCAACAGGTTTACCCTCCATAAACTTCTCCAATTTCTTCAGGTCTTTCTGTGCATAGAAAGCTATACACATACCCTCACCTCCATCACGTCCAGCACGACCTGTTTCCTGATAATATCCCTCAAGACTTTTTGGAATATCATAATGTATAACGAAACGCACGTCTGGCTTATCTATACCCATACCAAAAGCTATAGTAGCTACAATTACATCAATACGTTCCATAAGGAAATCATCCTGAGTCTGTGAACGAGTTGAGCTGTCTAATCCAGCATGATATGGCGCTGCCTTTATTTCATTCGTCTTGAGGACTTCAGAAAGTTCCTCAACCTTTTTTCTAGAAAGACAATATATGATACCACTCTTACCTTCATGTTGTTTGATAAATTTGATAATTTGCTTATCAATATCCTGAGTTTTAGGACGCACCTCATAATATAAGTTAGCTCTATTGAAAGAACTTTTAAATTCCTTTGCATCCGAAATCCCTAAATTTTTCTTTATATCGGTACGTACTTTGTCTGTTGCAGTTGCAGTAAGTGCTATTACAGGGGCATTGCCTATCTTACCTATTGTTGGTCGAATATTTCTGTATTCGGGGCGAAAATCATGTCCCCATTCTGAAATACAATGAGCCTCATCAATAGCATAAAAAGATATCTTCACTGATTTAAGAAACTCGACGTTTTCTTCCTTATTAAGAGATTCCGGCGCTACATACAACAACTTTGTTACACCACTTTTTACATCACACATAACCTGTTGTATAGATGCTTTGTTTAGTGATGAGTTCAAATAATGTGCTACACCTGATTCCTCACTCATTCCATTGATAACGTCAACCTGATTTTTCATCAATGCTATAAGAGGAGAAATAACAATAGCCGTACCTTCCATTATTAAAGAAGGCAATTGATAACATAAGCTTTTACCTCCACCTGTAGGCATCAACACAAACGTGTCATTGCCATCCAGCAGATTATTAATAATAGCTTCCTGATCGCCTTTGAACTTGTCAAAGCCGAAATAATGTTTAAGTTGCTGTGTAAGATTAACTTCCTTTGTCATATAACAAGTAGTTTCTTAATCATTATATTAGATTTTGTCTTTCATTTAATTGCAGCTAGCAATATCAATTACCAGCTGCAATTTAATTTTATATCTATTATGCAGTTTCCAATTTCTGCAAATGAGACTTGTTTAGCTGAGCCTTAGCATAATCCAAAGTGACTGTAAAGCTCTTAGTTCGCTTTGAAGGGATTTCAAACATAGCGTCCATCATTATAGACTCTACGATAGACCTCAAGCCACGTGCACCTAACTTATATTCCACGGCTTTTTCGACTATAAAATTCAATGTATCTTCATTAAATTCAAGCTTTATGCCATCCATATCAAAGAGTTTTTCATACTGTTTGATAATAGAATTCTTGGGTTCTACGAGTATACGTTGAAGAGCATCATGATCAAGCGGATTAAGATATGTGAGAACAGGAAGACGACCTATTATCTCAGGAATAAGTCCAAAAGACTTTAAGTCCATTGGCTGAACATATTTCATAAGATCAGCCTTATCTATCTTACTGACATTCTGCACTGAATTATATCCAACCACGTGAGCATTCATTCTCTGTGCTATTTTACGTTCTATACCGTCGAAAGCTCCACCGCAAATGAACAGGATATTCTTAGTATCAACATGGATATAGTCCTGATCAGGGTGCTTACGTCCACCCTTTGGTGGAACATTCACCATAGTACCCTCCAAAAGTTTCAGCAATCCTTGCTGAACACCCTCGCCACTAACGTCACGAGTTATTGAAGGATTATCACTTTTACGGGCAATTTTATCTATCTCGTCAATAAATACTATTCCACGTTCTGTTGCAGCTACATTATAATCGGCAACTTGTAGCAGACGACTTAAAATACTTTCGACATCCTCTCCTACGTATCCAGCCTCTGTAAAAACAGTTGCATCAACAATAGTGAAAGGTACATCAAGCATTTTTGCTATGGTGCGTGCCAAAAGAGTCTTACCAGTTCCAGTACTTCCAACCATTATAATGTTACTTTTTTCTATTTCCACGCCATTGTCATCTACAGGTTGTTGCAGACGCTTATAATGGTTATATACGGAAACAGAAAGAAAGCGTTTGGCTTCATCCTGTCCGATGATGTATTCATCAAGATATTTTTTTATATCTTTCGGCTTAGGAACCTTATTAATCTTGAAAGAACTATCTTTTCCTCCACTATGCTGTTCTTCTTCTGCCAAACCCGCACTTTGCACTATCTCATAAGCCTGATGCGCACAGTTCTCACAGATATAACCGCTTAGACCGGTTATAAGCAGCTTAACTTCGTTTTCGCCCCTTCCGCAGAAACTACATACCTTTTTTGTCATATTATTTCTTACGTATCAATACATCATCAATCATACCATATTCCTTCGCTTCATCAGCAGTCATCCAATAGTTTCTGTCACTATCTTGCCATACCTTATCAAAAGGAGTATGAGAATGATTTGAAATGATTGTATAAAGTTCTTTCTTGAATTTTTGTATTTCTTTAGCTTCTATTTCTATATCTGAAGCCTGACCTTGCACACCACCCAACGGTTGATGAATCATCACACGACTATGAGTGAGGGCTGAGCGTTTACCTTCTTGACCAGAAACCAACAAAACTGCAGCCATAGATGCTGCCATACCTGTACATATTGTAGCAACATCACTGCTAATAAACTGCATGGTATCATAAATACCAAGTCCAGCAGTCACACTACCACCAGGGCTATTAATATAAATAGATATATCCTTACCACTATCTACAGAATCCAGATAAAGGAGTTGTGCCTGTAGAGTATTGGCAGTATAATCATCAATCTCTGTTCCGAGGAAGATTATACGATCCATCATAAGGCGTGAGAACACATCCATCTGGGTAACGTTCAACTGACGTTCCTCAAGAATGTATGGATTCAGATACTGAGACTGTGCTTTCATCACGTCATCAAGTGCCATACCATTCATGCCTAAATGCTTAGTAGCATATTTTCTAAAATCATTCATAATATAAAAATATCGTTCATTTAAAGATAAAAAAAAGAGAGGCTATCGCCCTTTTATTATATCTATCTTGCAAATATGATGCCAACGATGAACGTCAGACAATCTTTACATAGACAAAGATAATAAAAAAAGACGATAACCTCTTTATAAAAGAAGTTTTTTTTCAAAAAAACTATTATTCTTGCATCATTTTATTGAAGTCGTCAAGACTAATTTCCTTCAACTGACGTTCCTCAAGAATGTATGGATTCAGATACTGAGACTGTGCTTTCATCACATCATCAAGTGCCATACCATTCATGCCTAAATGCTTAGTAGCATATTTTCTAAAATCATTCATAATATAAAAATATCGTTCATTTAAA
>Ga0183099_1000246_pt1 | contig 45246 bp, 32 predicted proteins | sample Biomet1_FD_127788 | JGI IMG/M metagenome (GOLD analysis project Ga0183099, IMG submission 127788) | Microbial communities from bioreactor (seeded with anoxic lake sediment) at LBNL, California, USA - Biofuel metagenome 1 | ecosystem: Engineered > Bioreactor > Anaerobic > Unclassified ... | reverse complement strand
AGATATGGTTCAACTGGAGGTGGAGCTACGCATATAGCAATTACGAATCGAGGTACATTGATAAATTATTTATCATATCAAAGTGAAATTGTAATAGTTGCAGGCGGTGGCGGAGGCGCTAGTTATTGGCCTAATGCCTATAGTACTATAGATGGAATTTCAATGCCTATTAATAGTAATTATGATGGAGGTTTTGGAGGTGGAATAACAGGAGGTAGTTCAAATGGTTCATCATCAAACCAAAAAGGAATACTATCTTATACAGGAGGCACACAAACATCCCCAGGTAATGGTTTCATACTTTCAAATAGTGTTGGGGAATTTGGGTATGGTGGAAAGGCTCATGGAGGTGGAGCCTGTGGAGGTGGTGGCGGAAGTGGCTGGTATGGTGGTATGGGTGGCTATGATAATAGTGCAGGTTCTGGAGGCTCTGGACATATAAATGCCAGCTATATCATAGATGGTAATATGGAAAACGGAGTTCAAGAAGGAAATGGTTATGCTGTAATCACTTTTTTTCCATAAATACAGAGTATAAAAATCCTTTGCAAAATTCTTTGCAAGGATTTTTATTTATAAATTCTATTAGAATGAAATCTGAGATATTATAACATAGCCATTGCCTGAGCGAACATGCTCTAGGGAAGAACCATTTGATACACCACTTGTTGAATTACTACTATCATATCCTGCACCAATAATTATGCGATCTGATAATTTTGACATTATTGCTTGTGAAACGCTCACATCATAATTAATATCATTCCAATTTAATATAAATTCGATACCAGAATAAGTAGAAACATCAATATCAACATTTATATATGCTGTAAAATGATTTGCTGTCTTTGTCATTTTTGTAATAGTAAAGTTATATTTAGGATCATTATTGTATGAACCAAAAGTGCAATTGGTAAAACCAGAACCTGACATATCTATTTGATAAATTCCTGATGTGTTTTTCCAATATGGTCCAAAATAGACAGCTCCAGCTGTACCCAAATTCATCACATTTGGAGTATAAATAAGAATATTATTTAATCTTATGTCTGATGAGCCATCCCAATTAAAATATGCTCCATCACTATATATACCTCCTACGTATGTATATAATGTTTTTCCAGAGACTAATGATATTGTACCAGAAGAATAGCTGCCTTTTATATTATTTCCTTCAGAGCCATAACATTCCAATTTATAACTTCCTGTTTTCGGTACCACAAATTGCTGTACACTTCCCGTGTTAGCTGGAAAATAATTAAACAAAATATGACTTATTATAAGAATATTTGACAATAATTTTGATTTATTCCTATTTTTTGTTGTGATATTTACACAGGGACACGGGAAGTATGCAGAGTTTTACCGCGCCTAAAGACGGTACATATAAAATAGAATGTTGGGGTGCACAAGGATTTGCCGCTAGTCAAATAGGTAAAGGAGGATACTCTTATGGCAATAAGATATTAACTATTAATAATAGTCTATACATTTGTGTAGGGAATTACCATGTTGGACCTTCGAGGACTTATAATGGTGGTGGTTCTGGCGATATGCCAGGAGGAGGAGCGACCCATATTGCTCTCACTAATAGAGGTGAATTGAAGAATTATTCATTGTATCAATCTGAGGTCTTAATTGTAGCTGGTGGTGGTGGAGGTTCTGATACAGATGGTGGTGGAGGAAATGGCGGCGGAGAAATAGGTAATAATGGAATTCGTGAAGGAGGAACAGGAGGAACTCAGTCATCCGGAGGAGCTGGATACAACAATGGTAACTTTGGTTTTGGTGGAGACGCTCCTGTTTCATCAAATAACGATTCTTCGGGCGGCGGTGGTGGTGGATGGTATGGTGGCGGTTCTTCACAATCTTGCTGGGGAGATGGTGGTGGTGGTTCTGGTCACATAAATACAAATTATATAACAAATGGACATATGGATAGCGGTATAAGAGAAGGTGATGGGTATGCAATTATTTCTCAAATATCGTTTATAAATTAGCAAACACTTAAACAGCCTTAGAATTAGAATTATATTTAATTCTAAGGCTTATTTAATCTCAAAAAGAGATTTGAGTAATTGTACTATAGCCATCACCAGTACAAACGCCATCTACCATAGAACCAGTTAAAACTCCGCCGATATATCCAGAGCCTCCGGCTCCACCGCCATCACCTGTCGCGGCATAACCTCCATACCATCCGCCACCACCGCCACCACCATCGGTAGTAGTTCCACAATTTTGACCTTGTCCAAATGTATAGCCTGAAGTTTGAGTTCCACCAGCACAATTATATCCAGAGCCACCACCAGTGCCACCACCAGTACCACCTATAATAGGCTGATACGAATTTCCACCACCTCCTCCACCACCTGCAACTAAATAAACATCTGATTTATATGAAGCAAAAGCTGATAACAAGCCCCTATTGGTCTTCGTTATACAAGTTGCTCCACCACCTCCACCAGAACTACCAACTCCTCCTGCACTACCACCACCATTATATCCACCTAAGGCGGTTGGTGCATAAGAACCACCCCTACCACCAGATATTATATATAAAATTTCACCTTGAACTAATTTTAAATTTCCGTTTGAATAACCTCCATATCCACCACGTCCACCATCATCACCTCCAGAAGCTCCCCAACATTCTAATTTATATGTACCACTTTTGGGAATAGTGAAGCTCTGTACACTTCCCGTGTCCCTGTGTAAATATCACAACAAAAATTAGAAATAAATCAAATTTATTGTCAAATATTCTTGTAATAAGTCTTATTTTGTTTAATTATTTTCCTCCTAACACGGGAAGTGTACAGCAGTTTGTGTCCACAAATGCAGGTACATACAAACTGGAAGTTTGGGGTGCGCAAGGTGGATCAACATTAAGCGGTATCGGTGCAAATGGAGGGTATTCTTATGGAAATATATATTTAAATGGAGGCAGGTTATTATATGTTGTTGTAGGTGGTAGTGGCGATAGTGGATTAGGATATAATGGGGGTGGTGACGGACAGGCTTATGGCGGTGGTGCTACCCATATATCAACAAATAATAGAGGTGAATTAAGTAATTTTAGTAGCTATCAATCTGAAATAATTATTGTTGCAGGAGGAGGTGGCGGAGGAGAAAGAACAAATGCGGGTGCTGGTGGAGGAGTTAACGGTAATGCTGGCGTTTTTTGGGATAATGCTGGTGTAACAGGAAATGCTCCATCAGGAGGAACACAAAATTCTGGTGGAATTGGTGCTTGGAACAGCACTTATGGGACTGCGGGGTCAGGAACCTTTGGTCAAGGAGGAACAGGAACAACATCAAATGAATCTGGTCCAGGAGGAGGTGGTGGCTGGTACGGTGGTGGCGGTATCCCTTGGGCTGGTGGTTCAGCTGGTGGTTCCGGTCATATCGGTACCGGCATTACTGGAGCCACTATTGCTGGAAGCCAATCATTTTTATCGCCGTCTGGCGGAACGGAGATTGGGCACACTGGCAATGGCTACTCAAAAATAACTCAAATTTCGTTTTAAACAAAATGAAAAATCCATTACAAAATAGAAAGTAATGGATTTTGTTTTCACAATTTAGTTAAATGAGACCTGAGATATTATAGCATAACCATTACCTGAACGAATATGTTCTTGGGAATAACCATTTGATACACCACTTGTTGAATTGCTACTATCATATCCTGCACCAACAATTATGCGATCTGATAATTTTGACATTATTGCTTCTGTAACGCTCGCATCAGAATTTGTATCATTCCAACCTAAAATAAATTCTATACCAGAAGAATTAGAAGTGTCAATATCAACATTAATATATGCCGTTAAATGATTTGTAGTCTTTGTCATTTTTGTAATTGAAAAAGAATGATAAGGATCATTATTATAAGACGCAAAAGCGCAATTATTAAACCCAAAGCCAGACATATCGATTTGATAAATTCCAGATGTATTTCTCCAATATGGCCCATAATAGGTTGCATTACTTGTACCTAACCGTGTCAAGGATGGTGTATAAACAAGAACATTACTTAGCCTAAAGTCTGTAGAACCATCCCAATTAAAATATGCTCCGTCACTATATGCACCTCCTACGTATGTATATAGTATTTTTCCAGATACTAATGATATTGTACCAGAAGAATAGCTGCCTTTTACATTATTTCCTTCAGAGCCATAACATTCCAATTTATAACTTCCTGTTTTAGGTGCCACAAACTGCTGTACACTTCCCGTGTCCCTGTGTAAATATCACAACAAAAAATAGAAATAAATCAAATTTATTGTCAAATATTCTTATAATAAGTCTTATTTTGTTTAATTATTTTCCTCCTCACACGGGAAGTATGCAACAATTTACTGTCACAAATACTGGCACATACAAACTGGAAGTTTGGGGAGCACAGGGTTCAAATGTTGGATATGGTGGTTATTCATATGGGAATTTACATGTAAGCCAAACTAGTATATTATATATATGTATAGGTAATGCATGGGGCTATAATGGAGGAAGACCTCCAATAACATTAAATTCATACAATCCAGGTGGTGGTGCTACTCATGTGTCATTAACAAATAGAGGGGAATTAGTAAACTATAAAAATTATCAGTCTGAAGTGTTAATCGTAGCAGGAGGAGGTGGATCGGCAGAATGGACAGGCGCCGCAGGTGGTTCTGGAGGAGGATTAGTTGGCGGTAATTCTAATTATAACGTTAATTTAAATAACACTGGAACATATCAACTTGAGGCAGCAACTGGTGGAACACAAACAGCAGGTGGAAAAACCGCAAGTACGACAATAGATGGAATAAAAGTTGATGGCAGCTTTGGACAGGGCGGTTATGGGTATTCCGGTACAGATGCAGGAGGATTCGGTGGCGGTGGTTGGTATGGCGGTGGCGGATCAGTCTATGTTGGAGGTGGTGGCGGCGGATCCGGTCATTTAAATTCAATCCTTACTAACTCATTTATGCAATCAGGAGTGCAATCGGGTGATGGTTATGCTAAAATTACTCAGATATCATTCTGATAGAATTTATAAAAATCCATTGCATAATTGATTGCAATGGATTTTTATATTTGTGTTATTTATGGTATATATGAAATAATACAACTACCATTTCCACCATGCCCACTCTCTGTACCACCTACTGGTGATGGCATAGATGCACTACCTGCTATCATTACTGAATTAATAAATACGTATCCACTGTAATGATTCGGTGAATCACTGTGTACTATATTACTTTCGGTTGATGATTCTTTGATTGCATTGCAACCTTGATAGCCTGAAATAAAAGAAGAACCTCCAGAAGCAGCACATCGATAAGCATAACCACCATAATATCCACCACCACCACCAGATCTATCGTGTCCTATTGATCCTGAATTACCTGTTTGGCCTATACCAAAACGAAATCCACTAGTTTGACTTACGCCACTAACTTCACCATAATCATCATCATATCCGGGATATGCACCGTTTGCTGTAACTGAAATTAAACCACCACCATAACCAGGCTTTGTCAAAGGTCCAATATTACCACCAGCTCCAGCTGCAACCATTATTCTACTTTTTAAAGAAGAGAAATCAGCCCATCCACCGGAAATTAATCTAATATCTGTTGCACCACCACCTGTTGAATTATTATAATCACTGCAACCAGATGAATAGCCGCCGCCGCCATTAAATACGGTAGGATATGTCAAAGAGGTCTTAGAACTTACACCTTGACTCCCTGTATAAATATAAAAGATTGTATTTTTTGAAGCAGTTAAGTTACCTTTAGTGTATGATCCATTTCCTCCGAAGGCAGATGCACCCCAGCATTGGACAATATACATGCCATCTTTAGGCGCTGTGAACTGCTGTACACTTCCCGTGTTAGGAGGAAAATAATTAAACAAAACAAGACTTATTATAAGAATATTTGACAATAAATTTGATTTATTCCTATTTTTTGTTGTGATATTTACACAGGGACACGGGAAGTATGCAAGAATTTGTGGCCGCAAATGCAGGTAAGTATATGTTGGAAAGTTGGGGTGCAGAAGGTTCTGGATCACCACAGAATTCTTCATCAAGTCGTGGTGGTAAAGGTGGTTATACAATGGGATATTATAAAATGCTCCAATTAAATAAGTTGTATGCCTGTGTAGGTCAAAGAACAGGAGATTTTAATGCTGGTTATAATGGTGGTGGATATGCTAAAAACAAAAATGGATACCCTGGAGGAGGAGGCGGTGGCGCAAGTCATATTGCGACAACTAATAGAGGGATTCTCGCAAATTATTATAATTATCAGTCAGAAATTTTAATCGTGGCTGGTGGTGGTGGCGGCTCTGACGATAATGGTGGTGATGATGGTACCGGAGGTTCTGGTGGTGGTGAATCTGGATATAATGCTTATAACAATGGCATTTTGATTACTGGCACAAATACTTGGGGGTGTGGTGCGACTCAATCAACGGGATACGCTTTTGGTCAAGGCGGAGCAACAACTGATGCGCCAAATGACTCAGGCGGTGGTGGTGGTGGTTGGTATGGTGGTTTTGCCGGTCACGATAATGCTATGGGGGGAGGTGGTGGCTCTGGCCATATAAATACTAATAATATAATAAATGGTCATATGGATACTGGAGTATATGAAGGAAATGGTTACATAAAAATTACTCAGGTATCATTCTGATAGAATTAAAATAAATCCATTGCAATCAATTTCGCAATGGATTTATGTATATTTATTATCTAAAATGATATTTGTGTTATTTTTGCGTAACCGTTCCCGATGTTACCAATCATAGTTCCTATTCCAGAATAATTAGGGATACTGTTATTTCCAGCTATTGTCTGTCCGTTATTTACACCACCTATATAACCAGAACCACCGCCGCCGCCTGAGTTAGCATTACCATTAATTTTACCACCGTAGTACCCGCCTCCTGCACCTGGGACATCGTTTGAACAATTAATTGCACTTTCGCCTTGTCCTAATGAATAACCTGACGATTGAGTTCCTCCATATTCTGAGAGATAATTACCGTCATTCCATAAGCCTTGTCCAGTTATACCACCGCCAGCACCGCCAGACCCATCATCGCTACCATTTAGAACACCTCCTGTATTATCACATCCGCCGCCACCGCCTGCAACAATAAGGCGTGAATTCAAAGAAGTTGCATTAAGGCAATCTCCATTAGTCGTTCGCACGTCCGTTGCTCCACCACCTGAGCCTGAGGGATAACCTTGTGGATAGGTAGAAGTACTTCCTCCACCATTCCAGCCACCAAATTGTGATGTGCCATATTTCCCTGCACCTCCTATATATAAATATAAAATTTTCCCTTGAATACATTTTATATTACCATTTGAATATCCACCAGGGCCGCCAGAACTAGCTATTGTATGTGAAGTAATATACTCACCACCTCCAGAACCGCCCCAAACTTCTAACTTATATGTGCCATCTTGTGATGCTGTGAACTGCTGTACACTTCCCGTGTAACTATACGCACGTGCAAGGTAAATAAATGTACTGTCACTATATGCAGTACCAGATGTGGTTGCACCGCTTGCTGCGGTTAGTGATATGGCGTTATTTACCCAACCATTGGCTACACCAGCCGCACTCTTGAATATCGTGGCTGTGTTAGGCTTAATGATTGCGCAGTAATTTCCGTTGAGGTATGGGACCACTCCGCCGTTGAAATTGGCAGCGGCTGTTACGTTTTTCGTACCAACATCTTGTTTAATAGTGTTGGTATTGCCATCAAATGTACGAGTCATAGGTACAGTTTTCGTGCCTAGCGTAATTTTAGCTATTCCCATAGCGTGTGCCATAGTGAAGTTGATACTAGAGGCATCAACTGTAGAAATTAAACCTTTTGCGGTTTGGAGGTCACTAGCGTTGATGTTTGCAAATGTGCTTTGGTCGGTTTTTGGAGACCAAGCAACTATACCAGATGCAAAGAAACCTTCAGCAGTACCAGCAGTTATTGAGGCACGTGTCTTTGCACTTCCTGAATTTGAAGTGTTAGAAACGCCGGCAGCCTGATATGGATAATAAACATAGTAGTCGTATTGTGGTGAATACAACACATTAGTTGCTGAAGTCCATTTTTTGCTGCTATCTGAATATGTCAGTTTAACATTTGAACTCTTTAGATTTCCGTTCTGATCTTTTACATATAGACCGACTGCATCGCCATCAGCCCATGTTGTTTTACCAATTTGATCCCATCCTGTAGCGAAAGAGATAGTTCCAAGATTAAGAGTTGTGACAGCAGAAGAAGAAATCTTATATGTTACAGTTTTTCCAGCTACCCATGATGATCCATTAAGAGTAGTTGTAAGAGTGTAGTCAGTTTGTCCATCGTTGAAAACTATTTCAAGAGTTTGATTTTCAGCGCTAAATGTTTGAGGAATCATCATAAGAGTACGAGTACCGTTGATAATAACCTCGTTTTCTGCGCCAGTTATAGCAACACCTAAGTTACCGTAACTTTTGTCTGACAATGAATAGTTTGTAAAACTCCAGGCTCCACCAAGGGTGAATTTGCCTTCATTGTATATATTTCTAAAAGTGACGCTCTTGATTGTACCTGGAATCATATCTTTACCAACAACAAAGTTAATTGCTGTTAAATTGTGATTGAAAACTAAAGGTACAGTATTGTTAGTGGCCGTTGACACATTAAGTTCAGTAGCTGAAGCTGTCATGAAGTCACTCATTGTTGTAGGATTGTTTCCGACAGTGTATGAAACAGATGGACTTCCAATCTGAGATTCATCAGAAATAGCTACTTCTGGAGCACCGAAAGGATGATAAGCATAGATAGCCATTTTATATTTAGAAGTAGGCCATGCACGCTTTTCCCTCATAGTCCATATATTGTCTGACGATTTAACGGTTTCAATATTATGGAAATAGTTTGGAGCTAGGGTAGGGAGTTCACCAGCATTATTGTAATATATACCTGTCACTCCGAAAGAACTCATATTGCTTGCTGCATCAATAAGAGCACCACGTGTTTTTACAGTATGTTCCTGTGTCTGTAATGTTTCCACAAGTGGATGCAGGTATAAAGTCTTTGAGAAACCCTGTAAAGTATGAGGATTTTCAAAGCCATCTGTAGACATCATTGCTGCACGTGTCTTTGAGTTATTGTTGACATCGCTTGAAGTTGTAGCATTGAAACTAATTTCTTTATTAGTCAATCCAATGCTAGGAAGTGTGTCATTTATACTTTCAGAACAAGAATACAATCCACTAATCATGGTGCAGCCCATCATAGTGTAGAGAATATGTTTATTAAAGTGTTTCATAATCGTTTTGGTAAATGTTTAAGATTTCTTATTCATATCTTTGTCACGCGTTGTCGTTTCACTTTGCCACGGTGTTACCGTAGGTGAAAGAGTGAAAGTAGTAGGGCTAATTAGTATATTGAATTGATATACGTAACCACTTAACAAGTCTTTTGTTAGCTGATAATATAGAGTTGTGCCAGTAAGACCACCACTATTAAATGTTATTGACATGAAGTCAGTTCCATTATAGCTTTGTGGAGGAATGATAACTTCAGAATATTGAGTTCCGTAGCCATCCGTAGCTTTTTCAACCTTTGTTGGTGTGAACTTTACACTGGTTGCATTTCCTGTGTTGGTAAGCAAATTAGCTCTTGTACCCTGTGTTGCCAATTCTTCAGCAGTAAGTTTTTTAGGAGCAAAAGTAACTGTAGGTTTTACGTTAAGCAAGTTAACTGAGATATCAGCTAAGTCTGCATCACGTACGCCTACACCTGGTTTCAATACAATTTCAATTTTTGAAAGCATGTGATATAATGTCACAGGTATAGTTGATGTTGAATGTGCCTGCTTTTTTAGAGTACCATACAAAAGGTCGCTTTTTACATACCCATCAGTAGTTGTCTGATCTGTATATATAGTGTGTGATACAGAAGTAGGAAATTCTGTTGTACCAGCAGTGAAATGTAGTTGATTGCCATGAATAGCAAACAAGTCAATATTCTGGTTTTGTCCAGGATAATATTTCACATCACCAGTCTTATGAGTGAAGCCGTTTGAACCGTTAGCGGTAAGTTCCCAAGCGTTAAACCATGAAGTTCCATCTTTTGTCTCATCGATGGCATTGCTAACATCTCCCCAAACATAAACTAGTTCGCCTGTGTTTATGTAGTTTCCTTGTGTTACACCTCTTGTTACAGCCTCGTTTATAGAACTGGCAATATTTATTTCATATTTGCCATCAGCTATAGTTTCGTTTTCACTATCATCGCTGCTGCATGCTGTAAGCAATGTGGCGAAGAGCATAGCGGCATAAAATAATGATTTTCTCATATTATTGCGTGTATTTTTATTTCTTATTTACTTTTGAGTTCTCCATTTGTCAAACCGCCATCAAGCCAGTTTATAACTTTGCTTGTTAGTTCTATTGTATAGAGTGAAGTTACAGATATCGAAAGTTCCAAAGCATACCCACCTACTAGTGTCTTTTGCAGAGCCGTCGGAGCGTAACTCATAGTATGGTCACCCTCTGTATCTGTGAAAACAATGTTTATTCTTGAGTCATCAGACAGAGTCTGTGGCAACAGTAGCAGTGGATTTGTTGCAGGAACAAGATATGTACCACCATCAGTTCCACTACTTGCGTAGTTCAGTGTGCGAGAATATGTTAATGGTGTATTCTGATTGCTCCATCCCATAGTTGCATAATCAAAAGTACCTACACTATTTGCGTTGGTTATAGAAATGCTCTTTATAGTTCCAACCTTGCTACCGTCAGCCATCTTTACGTAGATAGCAGTTTGCAAATGTTGAAATTCCAACGGAATAGTCGTTGCGAATTGACTATTTCCATATGTAACATGAGCGCCAAGAATATCAACTTGGTTACTCTCTTCGTTGCTTACAGTATAGTTAAATATTGGAGCTTGAGTAGCAATCACACTTGTGATTAAGTTCTCAAGAGTTGCAGCAGGGTAGTAGCCATAGAAGTCAAGTTGTTGCTTTTGATTTGGCCAATAGTGCTGTTTGGCGGTAATCCAGTTGCCGTCAGCATTTTTAGAAACGCTTTCCTTATTTATCAGTATACTCCATACGTCATCAGTTTTTATCATAGAAATAATGTTAAACTGATCGGTATCACCCCAAGTCGTCTTAATAGAAGCGCGTGATATAGGCGCAATGTTTTTATTTACAGAGAATTCTATTTGTTTATTACTCGCATTCTCTGTATATTCATTCTCGTTGGCGCATGATGTGTTCATCAAAGCTGCGACAGCGATTAGAGTTTGAATATAATATCTTATTTTCATATCTTCTATCTTTACTCTGTTAAACATTAATATTGTATATTTCCAGAAACAACAGTCCAAGCCTTGATAGTTGGAGTCAAGATAGCCTTGTTGTCAGCAATATTAATACTGTATTCATAGGCATTACCAGCATTCCAAACTACATTCTTTAAAGAGTAAGTAAGTGTCTGTGTGTTACTATTTACATCTTTATATGTGATAACAACATAGGCTGTAGAAGGTAGAGTCTGTGGAATCATCAAGAATGTACTAGATAAATTTCCAGTGTATTCATTAGGCATCTCTGTTGGTAGAGCATCAACAGCCCATGTTCCACCTGTTGCAGTGTTTGCAGTATATGTACCACTGTATGGAATGCCCTTAAGTTTTATGTTTTCTATTGAACCGTCTACATTGTTTCCTGACTTAAAGCTGATAGCTGAAAGAATGTGATGAAATGCCAATGTAACGTTACCACCGTTGCTACAAGTATATTCCGTGCTTTCACCAAACATCAAGTCTTGTTGGTCAGCATTATTTACTGGAACTGTGTACGAAGTGAATTTCGTTGGACCAAGTGCTGCTTTTATGCTAAGAGTTCCGTTAGTTCCTGTAAAAGCAGACAAAGGAGCATATCCGAAATATCTCATGTGCTCGTCAGTGTTAGGCCAATAGTATTTAGTAGCAGTTGTCCAGTTTGTATGGTCAGTGCTAGTCGCATTGACCTGATACATAAAGTTAGGTGTCTCGGTAGTACCTGTCCAAGTTCCTGCATATCTATATCCCATGATACCGATGTCTGTACCAAGTGTGCTGGCAAGAGTGGCGCGTGTTTTAGCTGAAGGAGTTTCAGAAACCTCTCCTACAACAGAACTGAAAACCACCGCTCTGTCTTTTGTTACGATATCCGTTGTATCCTCTTCGCTACCGCACGATGTAAAGCTGAATAAACCGCCCAACATGATTGCAGTAATGATATTTATTTTCTTTATTGTTTTCATAATTCAGTGGTGTTTAAAGTGAGCGTTCAAAGTCTAATGTCTCAGCTGTTTCTGTAGATGTCCAATCCTTTAGAGATGTAACTACACCCTGTGCTCTACCGTCGTTAATTGTTATTTTTATCAAATAAGCTTTTCCACTTTCAATTTTCAAGTCAGTAGATGGTTTGTATGTAAACTCATCGTTGTTTGGAAGAGTTATTTTTACCATACCTGTACCAGCAGTAAATGTCTGTGGCAACATAATAGCCGAAGCAAGATCAGTAGCAGTCTGAAATGCGCTGATATCACTTCTTTTTACAGAGATGTTTGTTGTTTGAGTGTCATCAGTAATTACCATTGCAGCTCTTTTACTCTGGTCACTTAAATCTGTCAGTGTAGCGTCAGGTGTAAATGTTCCTTGATATTTAGCTCCTACAATCTGAACACTTGATTTTGCCAAGTTATCCAATGAAACCTCAGCTCCTGCTACCACAAGAATTCTTACTTGTGAAAGCATGTGATAGAATGGTAATTCTATTTCGCTTTCTGTAGGCATAACTTCTTTTCTCATGCTATAGAGCAAGTCGCTCGCATAGTAGTTACCAGTACCAACTTGTTCTGTTTCAACTTTAAAAGCTAATCCTGTTGATGGGAAAGTTGTAACTTTTTCAGTAATTTGTCCTGCATTGAAATCTCCATGCATACAGTATAAATTCAATTTGTTGGCTGCAGGAAACATCTTTGATTCAGTGACGTAACCAAAAGTGTTATCACCGTTAGACTTTAGAAACCAAGCATTGAAGTAGCTGGAAATTGTTAAGTCGGTAGCGTTAACCATGTCTGCCCAAACGGTTACCTTGTCGTTTGGCCAGATAACATCACGCTTATTATCAACGATGTTTGCTCTTGTATTCGTATTACCCCAACTAACTCCAAGTTTAATTTCCTTTAGAGAGTTGTCTTGTGACGTTTCTTCATCGCTGCTGCAAGATGAAAGTACAGTTGAAGTTGTTAAAGCCAACGCCAAAAATAAATATCCTTTTATATTCATATTCTAGAAATATTTATATTCTTTTTATTAATTGTCAAGTGAAATAGAACCCTCCATAGTTGTAGGAGTGTCATCCCAAGGAGTTACAAGATATGTAGCCTTGATATTCTGCTCATTCACGCTTATAGCAAAAGTGTTTACTGTTCCTGGAGCAAATGTTATACTTTGTGGCAACAGGTAGTTTAGAATATCACCATTGCTAAGTCTTATCTCAAGAAAATAACCTGGATCAACGGTCTGTGGAACAATAATGGCTGAACAGTTTAACGATCCGTTTATTGATGCGTTTACTGTACCTATGTTTGTTAGCTCTGCGCTAGTAATCCCAATGTACTGTGTACTAGGTTTTATAGCAATAGTTCTAGCCACATTAGTTATGTTTACTCTTGAATTGTCAAGTATAGAAACATCTTTTCCGTCAGGAACAGCAAGGTTTATGCAAACTTTAGCCATCTTGTGATAGAACGTGATAGGTATGATCTCTTTTTGTCTTGATATTCCTGGTTTCACTGCAAACATCAAGTCGCTGCGTTTGTATCCATCTTTGGCAGTCTGGTTACTTTCAACAGTAAAAGTTGTTGAATTTTGATTTATACTTGCTGGATAGCAAGCCCATAGGTCAATATTACGTCCGTTACTAGGATAGTAAGGAAATATTGAGTTAGCTGGAGTCATCGAGCCGGTAGTGTTGCTTGTGACATAAGTCATAGGTTGATTGTATTTGGTAGAGGCTGTCTGATCTACAGTTACGACCTCACTTAAGAAGACATTAACCTGCTCTCCTTTATCAAATTCTGTACTTTGAATGCTTTGTCCGGCACGTGTTGTTGCCAAACCACTTTGCAACTGTATTTTGTTTTCATCAGTGGCGGTATTGTCTGTTAAATCATCGCTGCTACCGCAAGATGAAAGAACAGTTAATCCTAAACCAATTATAATAAAGAACTTCTTCATATTTATATATTAAAATGCTTATGCGTTAATAATATTTATATCCGAGGCATGTTTACTTGTTTGAAACATTTTTGCCAGGATCCCAGTCGTTAATGTTTCCGGAATTTCTTATGTTTGCGGCATCAGATACCTCACCCGTGAATGAATCGGCTGCATTCCAATCCACGATGTCGCTTGTTACTGTCATTCTAACTAGGGATGTTATAGATATCTTGTAGGTAACGACTTTAGCTCGTTCCCATAATTTTCCTCCAAGCTTTGTTGTCAGGGTGTGGTCCTGACCGTCGTTTATTATTATTTCTAGTGTCGCGTTGTTTGGTACTGTTTGTGGTATCATCATAAACGACTGTTTGTCATTGGTGATATATGTACCTTCGGCGTCTGTAGAGTTAATTTGTTTTGAAAGTTGTTGTGTAAATGTTTTTACGTTTTCGTCGTTTACTGATGTCCATGTAGTATTAGGGTATGTATAACTACCCGAATAGTAAACGCCCTTAATCGTAATCTTTGTTACTTTACAAGTAGGAATTGAAGTACCCACCGCAAATCTTATTGCCGTGAGCAAGTGGTTTAGTTTTAGGCTAACAACATCTAGATTATCTCCAAATGCTGACTCATCTGTGTTTCCTACCATCAAATCCTGTTGGTCTGCAATAGCATCAGGAACGGTGTAGTCAATAGAAGGGTAACCTGGTTGAGCTGCATCAGACAAAGTCATGTTGTGTAATTCGTCAGTCTCCGTGTTCAGATATGGATAATAAGCGAAGTATCTGCGTTTTGTACCTGAGTCTGGCTTAAAGTAGCTGCCTGATGTCATCCATGTACCTGTTCCTGGGTCTACAACTTCTTCGTTATAGAAGAAATCTGGTAGAGAAGAGTCATCGCTCCATGCACCAGTGTAGCATGACATTCCTATAGAGCTGGACAGCGTGGTTTTTGTCTCAGCAGTTCCTCTGGTAGTAGCTTTAGCAGCTTCGCTTTCAGAATCATCGCTACTGAAACTGAATTTCATCCTTTGTTCAGCACTATTGTTAATAGTGCCCTCTTCTTGAGAACAAGAAGAGATAACTGTATTTCCTGCTAGCGTTAACGCTAGCAGGAAAAGCATGTTTATTATGTTATTGTGCTTCAACATATATTGTTTAATTCTTCATACTATGTGTGTCAGAACGGCTCGACTTACATAGCATCATTCTCATCGGTACGACCGTCAAGACCTATAGCTGGAGACATTTCTCCCGATCCTGCAAGAATGTTAGTACACTCTGTCACATAAACTATTTCGATAGTTGGCTTTAAATAAGCTTTATTATTATTATTCATAATTTTAATTGTTTAAAATTCAATATTTTCTGAGTAAGGTGTCCATTCCTCAACATCAATACTAGATGGAAACCATTCCGCAACTTTTACAATAACATCTCCTCCATTATCAAGATGGTCCAAATAAGTTTCACCATTTTGGTTGTATCCACCATTGAATACAATATTCCATGTAGTTCCAATTCCGATTTTGCATGCTTTTGCAACTTGTGGAAAATACACTGATTGATATTGAGGATTATTCGGATCTGAGTCATCTTTATTGCCAAGTAGATATGTTTTGGTTCCGTCAGAATTATTTTTAATAATCTGACCGACAATTTCAATATACCAATTTTTATTTTCGTCAGCTGTGGATATTGGTATTGGAGTACTATCTGTAGTATTCCATTTAGATATTGTCTGTGGCATAACTATAAAATATTCATTGCCCGTAAGGTTGACTCTTGTTGATGTAATCTCAATAGGGTTAGCGAACTCCATTACGTCATTGCCGAATGTTGCGTTACCACCACTTGCTGCAGTCCAATTACCAGTATTAGCAGTGCTACCAAATTGAAATGTGCCATTTTGTATCATATTGTGTATGATAATTTTTTTAGCAAATACTTGGTAGTCTGTTCCTATTGTGTTTTGGGCTGTAAATCCAAAGTAATGCATACCTGGTTTAAACGAAAAGATAATTTTACTGCTGTTATCTGTTTTCTTTAAATTTAAAATACTAGAGTATAGAATATCAAATTGTTCAGCAGTATTTGTTGGAATGGTGTATGAAATAGATAGAGACGGGTATGTCATACTCTGGGTAAGCGGACTAGTACTGATGTTAAATGAAGGACTAATAGCATAAAAGTCCATAGCACCAGCTGACCACGTAGTAGGTCGGCTGCTTTTCCAGAGAGTTCCATTTTTAGTATATGAAGTATTATTAACTTTAATAACGGTATTATAGAATCCGTACATACCAAAAGTCGTCAAATTACTATTAGTTAATTTAGCTGCACGTGAAACTACAGTCTTTGTAGGTGTTATTGCTTCAGGTTTATATATTGATGCTTCTACGATAATTTCATCATCAGAGTTCGTTTCTGAAAAATCATTATCAGTAGTATTACAACTTATAAAAGAGAAACACCACAATAACGTTAATAAAAAAATACTTATACGTCGTCTCATATTAATTGTAATATATTAGTTACCAGCCTGTGCAGGTGAACCAAATGTACCATCTGCACCTGCTTTATTAATTGCTCCTGCAATTTCTATATTAAAGTTGTGATTTATGGTATTTGATAGAGTTAAATTTGTATATGTTGTAGTAATATTACCACCAATCACAGAGTATGAAGCTTTACATAGAGGCTTATATAATGTTCCATATCCTGCTTTTACAGTTTCAGCTGGGTAAAATTCTGCACTTTCGTCGCCAACAGTTTTCCATTGTAAATCAAATATTGGGTCAGCACCCAAGATATTGTTAACATTGGTTTTCTCAAATACTGCATTTGTTAAATCTAATAACTGACCATCAGAAGTTGCAATTTTATTTGTTTTAGCAGCATCTGAATAGAAGTATGAAGCATCTTTATAAGCCCAATAAGATCCAGAATTATTAGTGGCACATGCTTTATTCAAAAAAGTTACGATACCTTCTGCGTCATAAACCATAGCTTGTGCTTGGAATGTAACAAATGCTGAGTTTGAAGGCGTTGTTGATACATCAGCAGCTGCATTAGGTTTTATATTCCAATAGTTAATTGTGCCTGGTATAAACATTATACTAGCATTTGTTCCTAAATCAACAGCAGTGCTACCTGTTGAGGTGCTCTTGGTGTCAATAACAATAGGACTACTTGGAGTTATTGTGTATGAACCAGTTCCAATGTTACTCCATGCGTCATTTGCAATATCATAAGTTCCACTTATATTAACATTGTTGAATGTTATACTTTTTATCTTTGCATATAATCTATAAGTAGCATAATCTGAATTGATAACGGTTAGAGAAGGGTCAATTGATAATGTAAGTTTTGCTGCAGCTAATGCATGTTTGAATTGCAAATTAACACTAGCGTCATTAGAGCTAGCTGTTTTGTAAGCAGCAAGTAAATCCTTTTGACTAGCAATGTCTGTTGGAATAGAATATGTGAAAGTTTTATCTCCATTTCCCAAGCTGCCAGAGAATGATCCATCTAAAGTGTTTTCACTTACAGCATAGAAAGTGGAAGTTGCCCCTTTTGTAGGCCATGTGTAAGTTCCAGAAGCTGGAGTCCAAGATGCGTCTTTGGCAAACCTAACATTGTTAATCCATGGTGTTTCAGAACTTCCTTCGAAAGCATATAGTTGGAAGTTTGTAAAATTAGTACCATTCAAATCTGTGGCACGTGTAGGTGCTGATGCCGTTACCTTGAATGGAACTCCACTGTCTTTAACAGCATCATTTAGATCTTCATTACTAGAACAGCTGGTCAATCCAACTGCTGTAGCCGCTATAGCAGCTATGTACAATAAATTTTTCATATTACACAATTTAATTTGTTGTAATGTGCCACATATTTTGAGCACTGTTTATAATTATTTATCACTCTGTATTCTTGCCGATAGTCTTATTGCTCTAACACAATGCTCTTATAATTAAATTAATATCACTATAATTTATATATCTATATTGTTAGACTTCTTATTATATCTTGATATTAAGGTATTTTTTGTTTTTAAAAAATTAATAACTAAATTTTTTAAAAGCAGTTTGCTTTATAAAAGTTTTGAGACTTTTTGCCCGTAAATTCTTATTACTCAGGAGTTCTATGTGAATTTCTGTTAATAATTACACGAGTCTGTTTATTGCTGTTAATGCTAATGTATGACATATGCTGAAGACTTAAATTTAAAAACTAATACTTACTAGAGTTCTTCCTAATATATATCGTGGTTGCGCGTAGGTAACGATATAATATCTCAAACGAGTACAAAGGTAGCCGCTTTTTATTGGATTTACCAAATATTTATTTATTTATGTTTTAATCTTTTGTGACTAATGTTTCTTAAATTTAAGCAAATGTGTGAATTTATATTAGAGAATTAATGGTATTTTCTATATATAATAGGTGTGTTTCGCTTAAAAAAACATTACATAATTTGTGCGTATGACGTGGAAGCATAGAATATTTATATTCAAGTGCAAAGCATCATCATTATCTACGCCTAGTAAGTCTAGGCGATTTGTTGTTTATAAAATTGAAAAATGTTTTTTGATTATTGAGATTATTGGTGCATTTGCGATCCTCTAAAAGCTAGATGCATAAGAGTTAGGCGCGTTTCAATTCTAACTGAATGCATCGTGCAGTTCTACCAATATATTTTCTGCAATAATCACTTAACTGTGACATTGATGAGAATTCTAATTCTTCAGCTGCTACTTTTAACGGAACATCGTTTTCGTGCAAATATTCAACAATGTATTCGCACCTGTGTTTTATTAGCCAATCGGAAGGAGATTCGCCAAATTCTGATTTAAATAAACGTTGAAAATAAGACCTGTTCATACCCAATGACTTAGCTAATCCAGAAACCGTTTTGTTGTCTTTCATTTTTGTAAGAACCTTGGTCTTAAAACTAATCCTTTTGCTATTAAAGGGTAATGAAAATTTTTTAAAATCTTCCAATTGCATTGTCATCTTAATTAATAACCACAGTTCAAGTTCCTTGACTTTCAATAATTCCATTGATATAATATTAGAATTTATCAATTCATTAATGTTAGAATATAAATCATTTATTAAAAACGAAGCCTGATAAACATGCAGACTTAGCTTTGTTGTGGCATATACGGAGTTACGGTCAGGAATATGTAATACATCTTTCTTTAAATTTGGATCTGTAAGGAAAAACAACATCACAGTTGACTCACCTTCAGACTTTAATATATATGACTTGTCAAAACCTATAATTGACAGTTGGTGATATGATACGTCATAGTTTACTTTGTCGTGAGAAACATTTATTTTGCCACTATATACATATAATAGTGTACAATGCGCTATGTCGTTACTATGGTATTGGTCACCATCGCTCAGATTAAGTAATTTAAATCTAGAGCAATTTTTTGTTATCTGGCATTCCTTACAAATAATATTACTTGTTTCTAACATGTATGCAAATGCTTAGTTTATATTTATCACTATCGTTCTTGCGCATGGTCTAGCGCTTTCCTTATTTGACAAAATTAATAAAAATAATTTATAAATTATCATGTTTGATTAACGCAAATGTTATGTTTAACCAAAATTAAGAACTTGAGTGACTGGAGTTATTGTATAAGTCTGATTACTTTTAATTGTGTTCCTCCTGTTTCTTAAAGTTCAAAGTATTCAAACACAATGCAAACGAAGACAGAGCAAAGTTTACTTAAGCTATGTTGGGTGTAACTGATGTCGTTGAAATAAAGAACAAAGGAAATATATGTCTATTAAATTGATAAGCTTACAGGAAATACACTTAAGGGTGCAAGAAAAATGCAAGAAAATTGCGTGAATGGAAAATGAAGGTATAATATTACCTAAATTTTCGCAACTTTTGGGTAATTAGATTACCTAGGCACTTGTGTAATTTGATTACCTCGACACGTGTGTAATCCGATTACACAACGTATGTAATCGGGTTACCTAACGTGAGTAACCCAATTACCCACGTTAGGTAATTGAATTGCCTAACGTGAAAAAGGAGGTTACTCAACGCGGGTAAACGAATCATTATCAATAAACTACTAGAATAGGATTGATGACAATAATCACCATTATTGCACTTTACTTCTTAGATAAGAACTAAACATATTGCGAAGTATAGAGCCATAATGATAAGTGCAGACCATCATAAGCGAAAAAGTATCTATACATGTATTGTATATTTGGTGAAAAATCACCAAAAATAGGTATGATTTGCTGTTTAATGTCACTTTTAGCCCGATAATGTCACTTAATGTCACTGGCTGAAGCCCGATAAACAAAGGGTTTGTGACATTATGACATTAGTGGCATTAAAAAAACTTTTTCTGGTAGAGTCAAGCCCTTTTATGAGGGATATTCCCTCTAAATTGATGAAGAGCCTTTATTAAATTATAAATTGATTTTTCATAAGAGCAATGTTTTATTTTGTTTTTAGATTCGTTTTTTGTATATTTGCATTATAATAGATAATCTAACCAACATATTGCACATGAGATTAATTATAGAAAAAGATTACGAACAGTTGGCGGAATGGGCTGCCGAACATGTCATTAAAAGAATTAATGACTTTAAACCAACACCACAGAAAAAGTTTGTGTTGGGACTTCCTACTGGGTCTTCGCCTATCGGCATGTATAAGAAACTTATTCAGGCTTATAATGAAAAGAGAGTTTCTTTCAAAAATGTAGTTACGTTCAATATGGACGAATACGTGGGACTGCCGGCGGAACATCCAGAGAGTTACCATTCTTTTATGCATAACAATTTGTTTAAGTATGTCGACTGTCCGAATGAAAATATCCATATTCTTAACGGTAATGCCCCTGACTTGGAGGCAGAATGTGCTAGCTATGAAAGGCAGATAAAAGAAGCTGGGGGGATAGACCTATTTATAGGTGGAGTAGGCGTTGATGGACATATCGCGTTTAATGAACCAGGCTCTTCTTTGAGTTCACGTACACGACAAAAAACACTAACAAAAGAAACACGAATTGTAAACAGTCGTTTCTTTGACAACGATATGAATAAAGTTCCTGCTTATGCTCTAACAGTGGGAGTGGGAACGGTTATGGATGCACGTGAGGTTATGGTTCTTGTGAATGGTCATGCTAAGGCACGAGCTTTGCAGGCTGTAGTAGAAGGCGGAGTAAGTCAGATGTTTACAATATCTGCATTACAGATGCACCAGCACGGTATCATTGTATGCGATGAAGCTGCAACAGATGAATTGAAAGTAGGAACATATCGTTATTTTAAGGATATAGAAGGATTATGAAATTAAGTCTAAGTTCACAAATAGTATTAAACAAGGTGCCAGAGGAATTTTATCGTCCTAGCACCGCTGTAGAACGTTCGGAGATTACACGCTGTGAGAAGATTCCCACAGATATATTCCCCAAAGTAGAAGAAGGTGCTTGCAATATCGCTGATGAGATAGCGAGGATTATTTCCAATCATGCTAGCGAAGGACGCAAATGCGTATTGGGACTAGGTACTGGAAAGTCTCTTGTTCCAGTATATGATGAACTGATTTCAAGATATGAGAAACACGAACTTAGTTTCAGTAATGTAATCGTATTCAACTCTTATGAGTATTTCCCACAAAGCGCAAAGAGTTCACACAGTGCCATAGCGCAGTTGCATGATATGTTGCTTGATCATGTTGACGTGAAACCTGAAAACATATATTCTCCAGACGGTACAACTCCACAGGATAAAGTGTTAGAGCAATGTCGGTTGTATGAAGAGAATATAAGGAACTGCGGTGGTATAGACGTGATACTTCTTGGTATAGGAAGAATTGGTAATATTGCAACAAACGAACCTGGCTCTGGGCTAACAACAACATCACGACTGATGCTGATAGATGCAACAAGCCGTGAAGAAATGACAATGAGTTTTGGCACTCAAGAACCTGTGCCACCATGTTCTATAACAATGGGGATCGCCACAATTCTTTCTGCACGTAAGATATTCCTTACGGCATGGGGTGAAGAAAAGGCGGATATTATTCAGCAGACTGTGGAAGGTCCTATCGCAGAGTCGATACCTGCCTCATTCTTGCAGACGCACAACGATGCTCATGTGGTGATAGACCTTGCTGCGGCGGCAAAACTTACACGTATAGTTCATCCATGGTTGGTAACAAATTGCAAATGGACTGATAAACTGATACGCGCAGCTCTTACTTGGTTGTGCCAAAAACTTCATAAACCAATTCTGAAACTTACCAATAAGGATTATAACGAAAATGGTTTGTCAGAACTTCTTGCATTGTATGGTTCTGCCTATAATGCTAACATAAAGATATTCAACGACCTTCAGCATACAATTACAGGATGGCCTGGAGGTAAACCAGATGCTGATGATACATCTCGACCGGAACGTGCTAATCCATATCCAAAGAAGGTAATCGTGTTCTCGCCACATCCTGATGATGATGTTATTTCCATGGGAGGTACAATCAGACGACTTGTACAGCAGAATCATGAGGTACATCTTGCTTATGAAACTAGTGGAAATATTGCTGTAGGTGATGAGGAGGTGACAAGATTCATGCATTTCATAAACGGCTTCAATCAGTTGTTTATAAACAGTAAAGATGCTACTATCACTAAGATGTATAAGGAGATAAAGGAATTCCTAACAAACAAGAAAGACGGTGAGATTGATACCGTAGAAGTAAGAACGATTAAGGGATTGATTCGCCGTGGAGAGGCTCGTACCGCATGTACGTTTAATCATATACCGCTAGATAATGTTCATTTTCTGGACCTTCCTTTTTATGAAAGCGGAAAGATAGAAAAGTTACCGATGACAGAAAAGGATGTAGAGATTGTACGTGCCCTATTAAAAGAGGTGAAACCACATCAGATATATGTTGCCGGTGATCTTGCTGATCCGCATGGAACTCACAGAAAGTGTACGGATGCTGTTTTGGCTGCACTTGATCTGGAGAAAGAAGAAGGTGCAGAATGGCTTAATGACTGTCGTGTGTGGATGTATCGTGGGGCATGGGCTGAATGGGAAATAGAGAATATAGAAATGTGTGTTCCTATGAGCCCAGAAGAGTTGCGTGCAAAGCGTAATGCTATATTAAAGCATAGTTCGCAGATGGAAAGTGCACCATTCCTTGGAAATGATGAACGTTTGTTCTGGCAGCGTGCCGAAGATCGTAATAGAGCTACTGCAAAATTGTATGATGATTTGGGCTTGGCTTGTTATGAGGCGATGGAAGCGTTTGTGGAATATAAACTACTTGATAGTTAGGGCACTCGGAAAAGCAAAATTAAAAAACAATCTTTTATTTTGCTTTTCCACTCGTTTGCACTACCTTTACCGATTGGTGAAGATAGGCTGCGTCTCAACAAATTTCGACGAACCGAGATATAACCAAATTTATTTGAGTTATATTGAGGTGAGGATGAAATTCACATAAGTAATAAAAACAAAAATATTCTATTTTATTTTGTATTGTGTTCGGCTTGCACTACCTTTAACTCTGTTTAAGGTAGGCTGCACTCGGGAAAACAAAATTAAAACAATCTTTTATTTTGCTTTTCCACTCGTTTGCACTACCTTTGTACAAGAAATCTATTTAAATACAATAACATGAAGAGAGTAACTTTAATCTCATTGGCATTATTATCGGTAACCATTGCCTTTGCCGATAATCATATTGTTAGTTCGCCAGACGGTAAACTAAAAGTCGACATAAATGACGATGGTGGACTAGCTACCTACACAGTAGACTATAACGGAACGGAAATATTATCACGTTCAGCATTAGGACTAAGCGCCAATTATGGTGACTTTACCAAAGATTTGAAGATCGTTAAAGCTGAAGAATCAAAAGTAAACAAAAGCTATGACATGACTCGTATTAAAAAAAGTCATGTAGAATATAAGGCTAATCAAATTACTCTTGATCTTGTAAATGCAGACAATCTGCCAATGCAGATAACATTCAATGTATCTAACAATGATATCGCTTTCAGATACTCTTTGCCTCGTCCGAAAAAAGACAATCCAAAGACTGCTATTATATATAAAGAGGTGAGCGGATTCAACTTTCCTTCTCAAACAAGGACTTTCCTTTCTCCACAAATAACACCTATGACAGGATGGGAGCGTACAAAGCCTAGCTATGAAGAAGAATATAGACCAGACTCAAAGCTAACAGATCCTTCACAATATGGTGTTGGCTATACCTTCCCATGTTTGTATCGTATTCCAAATGCAAAGGGAAATAACTGGGTGTTGATATCAGAAACAGGAGTGACAGGAGAATACCCTGGAAGCAGACTTTCTGAATATGAAGCAGGAAAAGGCTTTAGCGTTACATATCCACAAAAGGGAGAAGCGAATGGCATCGGAAGCGAATATGCTGCGATTTCTCTTCCTGGAAATACTCCTTGGCGTACAATCACCGTGGGTAGTTCTTTGAAACCTATCGTGGAGACTACAATTCCATACGACGTAGTAGACCCACAGTATGAAACAAAATATGATTATAAACCAGGAAGATATACATGGAGCTGGCTTATATGGCAAGACAACAGCGTGAACTATGATGACCAAGTAGCATTTATTGATGTTTCAGCAAAAATGGGATATGAGTATGTGCTTGTTGATGGATTCTGGGATACACAGATTGGCAGAGACAGAATGGAAAAACTATCTAAGTATGCTCAGAGCAAAGGTGTAAACCTTTTGTTATGGTATAATAGTAACGGTTTTGAGAACGATGCCCCACAAACTCCACGTAATGTAATGAGTAATTCTATCGCTAGAAAGAAAGATATGGCTTGGATGCAGAAGATTGGTGTAAAGGGTATAAAGGTAGACTTCTTTGGTGGAGACAAACAACATACAATGCAACTTTATGAGGATATTCTGAGTGATGCCAATGATTATGGTATTCAGGTAATATTCCACGGATGCACAATCCCTAGAGGTTGGGAGCGCATGTATCCAAACTATGTAGCAAGCGAAGCAGCACTAGCCAGCGAGAATGTTTACTTCTCTGACTATCACGCGAAGAAAGAAGGCTTTGAAATGAACATGTACCCATATACAAGAAATGCCGTAGCCAGCTTTGATTGGGGTGGCGTTATCATGAACAAATATATGAGTAAGGACAACAAGAGCCGTCATCAGAGATTCACTGGTGATATATTTGAAATGGCAACTGCAATAACAAACCAGACAAGTGTAAACTGCGTTGAAGTAACACCAAACGTAGTTGAAACATTACCAGATTTTGAAAAGGAATGGCTGAAACAAATCCCTACAACATGGAATGAAGTGAAGTTCTTGGACGGATATCCTTCAAAATACACAGTTATAGCACGTAAGACTGGTGATAAATGGTATGTAGGTGGCATTAACGGTACAGACAAGCCTGTAACAGTAACTTTGAATCTTGACATGTTTGCCGGAAAGACCGTTAAACTGTATGCTGACGGAAATAAGAAACAAGGTGAGCTATGGTCTACACCTAGTTTGAAGAACATAAAGATAAGCAAGAACGGAAAGATAAAGATGACGATAGCTCCAATGGGTGGCATTATTGTCAACGAATAATTCTTCAAAGCTGATACCATATGAGCAGCACATTTACACCTGATGCCAGCCAACAGAAAGTGATAGATCTTGATAATGGATATCATTTGGTTTTGGCACCTCCAGGATGCGGTAAGACGCAGATACTAGCATGTAGGGTAGGGCACGCACACGATGCAGGAATACCATACAATGAGATGCTTTGTCTTACGTTTACTAATCGTGCAGCTCGTGGTATGCAACAACGAATAAACGACAATATAAACGATGATACGTCCGACTTGTTTGTCGGTAACGTACATCGTTTCTGTTCACGTTATCTATATGATTCTGGTATTGTGGCGGCATCATCATCAATTATTGATGATACCGACGCATTAAGTATAATGTGCCAATATACAAATGACGATGAAGAGGAAGTAGCAGCAAGCTATAAACGCATGCGAGAATATAATGAAGCTATATTCCTTTCACATCTGATGTATCAGATAAGCCATAATTATCCACGAGATCTACGACTACATTCAGATTGTCTGAACAGTGACGACGTGAAGGCACTTAATATTATTTGCGAGGCTCATAAAATGCCATTTACAGCAAAGTCTATGAATGACATTTATGTAAATACCGACTTCTATCGAGACAGTTGTGGTGAACTCGGTGCGCAACAGATCATATATGTGACGCTGAAAAAAATGCAATTGGCTCGTAACTACGAAAAATACAAAGAAACAAACAGTCTTCTTGATTTTGAAGACATATTATTATTGTCTTATGACAGTTTGAAAAACAACGTTTCAAATGCCACAAACGAATGTAAATCTACATATTCTTGGATTCAAGTAGACGAAGTGCAGGATTTAAATCCTCTGCAGTTAGCTATTATAGACTTGCTTTCTCCTCAAGAAGATAATAAAAAAGTAGTGGTATATCTAGGTGATCCGCAGCAATCAATATTTTCGTTTATGGGTGCAAAGATGTCAACATTGGATTTGCTCCGTAATAGATGCAAAGGCAATATACATACATTGAGCCATAACCACCGTTCACCCAAATATCTGTTAGACGTATTTAATGCTTATGCCGAAGAAACTCTGAATATATCGTCGGATCTGTTGCCAACAACCGACTATATACCGCAGACGATAGGCAATGAACTGCAACTTTATCAGTCAGAAACGATCGACACTGAATATCTGGATGCAGCGCAGCAAGCAATAAGACTTGGCACAGAATCGGCAGAAGACACGACAGCTATTATCGTGAGTTCAAACCGTGATGCCGATGCGGTGAGCAATGCCTTGAAGAATATGCATGCAAGTCATTTTAAAATATCAGGCGATGATTTGTTTTCCTCGTCGCACATAAAACTCCTCTTTGCACATTTAACAATATTATGTAATGAATACAATTTCATTGCATGGGCGCGACTGCTAAATGGAATGAAAGTTTTTCAGACGACAACCGCCGCACGTAATTTTGTGCAATCATGTGCGGATCGTGCAATGCTACCTTTGGACTTCCTGATTTATGACGATTCAACGTATATACAGCAGTTTATCAGTGCCTATAAAACAAAAGAAATAACGATTTTTGATACAGAAACTACTGGACTAGACGTATTCAATGACGATATATTGCAGATAGCAGCCGTAAAGATACGCAATGGAAAAATTGTAGATGGTTCGCAATTATCTATTTATTTAGAAAGCGACAAATCAATACCAGAGATGCTTGGTGATATCGTGAATCCTATAATCGAGGAGAGAAAACACCAAACATTGCTATCGCGTAAGGATGCGTTAAAGAAATTCTTGGATTACATCGGAGACTCTGTACTACTAGGTCATAATGCAGATTACGACATAAATATATTAAAAAATAATGTAAGGCGAGAACTTGGTGAAGAAGAAATCAACGATAAATTGATGTCACCATATATAGATAGTTTGCGATTAATAAAACTATTATGTCCGCAGTTGCGCCAATACAAACTTAAATACCTGCTGGAAATGCTGCATTTGGAAGGCGAAAATAGTCACCTTGCTGATGCTGATGTTGATGCAACACGCAGTCTTGTGGAATATTGTTATTCAAAAGCAAAAGAAGTTGTAGACAGTCAGTTGCAGTTTATGCAGCAGAAAAGAGTAAAAGACCGAGTAAAGATGTTGCGTGATAACTATGGTAAAATATATTCGGAAACACGTAATATGCTTTGGAAAGAGACAGGCGATGATAAAATATTGGTGTCTAAACTGAAACAGATGTATGACTATCTTATGTCGGCAGACATCATTCAGCCATTAGATAATATACCATACATATTTAATTATATATCATCAGATCTTATCACTCCAACAGATAATAGTGCTTTGATTACTCAATTGAGTAATCACATGCTTGAAATAAACACTCTGAAAGAAGCTGATCTGTGCGGCAGCGACACGATAACGGAAAAGATATTCGTGACAACAGTGCACAAGGCAAAAGGATTGGAGTTTGACAATGTTATCGTCTTTGATGCAATAGAAGGCAGATATCCCAACTATTACAGTAAGAACAACAAAACCATGCTTGAAGAAGACGCTCGAAAGTTTTATGTTGCAATAACAAGAACCCGAAAGCGACTCATCATTATGCAGAGTTGCTTCCGGGTTGATTATCATGGATATAGGCAGCCTGTGCCTCTTACCCGATTTGCCGATTCAATAAAGAAAAGCTCAAATATCTGGTCGGTTGTATCAAACAAAAAATAAAGAGTGATTACATTGCGAAGATGTTGAAGCCACCGTCAACAACAGCTACTGTACCAGTAACAAAAGTAGCAGCGTCACTCATCAAATACTGAATAGTACCGCAAAGTTCCTCTGGTTTACCCATACGACCAAACGGAGTCTGTCGGATGACATCCTGACCACGTTGAGTATAACTACCATCAGGATTAGTGAGCAAAGCACGGTTCTGTTCAGTAATGAAGAAGCCAGGAGCAATAGCGTTTACACGAATACCTTCGCCAAACTTCATTGCTGTTTCATGAGCCATGTATTCTGTGAAATTACTAATTCCTGCTTTTGCTGCAGCATATCCGCAGACACGTGTCATTGGACGGAACGCAGCCATGCTTGAGAAGTTGATTATACTTCCCTTGCCCTGTTCAACCATAGGTTTAAGAAATACCTGAGTAGGAATAACCGTACCTGTAAGGTTAAGGTTTAAAACTTTCTGGAACTGTTCTGGATCTAAGTCAAAGAAGTTTTGATCAGGACCGATAACAGCACCTGGCTGGTTACCTCCGGCAGCATTTAGAAGCGTGTCTATGCGACCATATTTGTCAAGTATATCTTTGCAGTTCTGCTCAACAATCTCCTTGTTCATAACATCAGTCTTGAAGAAACAAGCATCACCGCCAGCCTTCTTAATATCATTAACTATAGCGTCACCAACCTCTTCCTTACGACCGAGAATCGCAACTTTTGCACCATTCTGTGCTAAATATTTAGCTATGCAGCGACCCAGTACACCTGTTCCGCCAGTGATAACTACAACGTAGTCTTTTATATCAAATAGATTTTTCATAATGCATTTTATTCATTAATTGTTTTTGCTTTTTCACGACTTCAATTTAATCAGTCAAAAAATCCAGGTTGTTTGTATTCAATACCGAGTTCACGGTCGACAGTTGCAAGAACACCCTGAATCTGTCCCATTGCAAACATACGTCCCAAGAAACTATAACCAGCATTATATCCACGTTCCTCGTCACCAAGCATAGTCATACCATGGTCAACTCTCATTGGAAGTTTTGGATTTGTTTTCTCGAATATTCGTGCAAGTTCAATAATGTCAGCCCTTCCGCCTAAATGACTAGCCTCAGTGAAGTCTCCATTAGGGAAAATATGGCAGCTACGTAAGTGCACAAACCAAGTGCGATCTGCATATTTTCGTGCAAGTTCTACAGGGTTGTTGTGTGCTCCAGCAGATATACTTCCAGCACAGAATGTCAATCCATTATGTGGATTATCTACAGCTTTTAGGAACCAGTTTATATCCTCATCGCAATTTACGATGCGTGGCAATCCCAAAACAGGGAATGGTGGATCATCTGGATGCACACACATATACATGTCGCATTCGTCGCATGTAGGCATGATTGCAGACAAGAAATAACGCATGTTTTCTCTCAACTGTTCCTTTGTGATTCCCTTATATAAATCAAGCAGTTGTCTGAATAATTCAACAGGATGTTCGTCACCCTCCTTAAAGTTACCAGAAACAAATCCTTGAGTTTTGATGACTATATTTTCAACCAGTGCATGGTCTTTTTCCGCAGTCATAGTCTTTTTCAGTTCTTCAACTTCAGCAAGAATGTCACGGTTAATGCTCTTGCCCATTTCTTCCCAATCCTTTTCGGCACCTTCGCGTTTAAGAATATACTTGTCAAAATAAGCAAATTCAGAGAAACTGAAATAAAGGTTGGTAGATCCATTAGGATTAGGATGCGACAAATCTGTGCGAGCCCAATCCAATACAGGCATGAAATTATAGCAAATAGTATGTATGCCCTCTGCAGAAAGATTTTTAAGACTCTCCTTGTAGACTTCAATCTGCTGGTCACGATCAGGACCGGCGTATTTAATAGTCTCAACAACAGGCAGAGATTCAACAACCGACCATTTCATGCCGAATGATTCGATATAAGTTTTTAAGTCGTGGATTTTTTCTCTAGTCCAAACTTCACCCAATGGTACATCGTGCAGAGCGGTGACAACACCTTCTACACCGATTTGTTTCAGCATGGCAAGTGTAATCTTATCATTTTTGCCAAACCATCTCCAGGTTCTTTCCATAAATGTTTATAATAGTTTTAAGTTATTGCTTACTTTGGTTATTATGATATTAATCATGAAAGCCCGATATTTTAAGTATTGCGTGATGCAAATGTACAAAAAAATAAGTTAGGAGATAACTATGTTCCTCTATTTTTTCATTAATTCGTATAAATGTATTAAATTTGCGTCTCGTTTCAGGATAGTGTCCGCATATTCATGTCAATGATATATGGACATGTGCCGTTTTGAATAAAAAGACGCCCACATTTTACAACATTATGGATAAAACAAAAATTGAATATCAAGATGCCTGCTACACTCCTTACGTAGTTGAGCCCCTTTTCTCAGAGCGTGATGTTAAATTCTCATTATGTCGTGAAGACAAGGAACTTCGTCCCGTTCGTCTATCGTTTGTCGTGTTTGCCGAAGATAAAGATGGTGAATGGGAAGATGATGCACCTATTGGTGAATGCTATGCCACAGTGCTAGGTGAAAATGATGATGACATCGTGGAACCAGTTAAGATATACAATCTTGGTATATCTGCATCAGATTTCGTGACGATAGTACGTTCTGACTCAAAGTCAACAGTGTTTCGCATCTTCTGGCCTTATGGTACAGTTGAAATAGAAAACGCCAACCTTACGGAAGAAGGTCTTGAAATATCAAAGACAGACCTTGGAACTGGTGAACATATTAATTGTACTCTGACTCCAAAAGATTCAGACCGCAGTTTTAATCTCACATTGCAGCTTCCAGTTTTCGGTTTCTCAATTCGTGATGTAGACGGAAATATTGTCAATGACATGCTGGAAATCAATGAGGAAGAACTTGCTAAATATGAATATGTTTTTGCTGGAACCGAAAACGATGATCGCATAACAATTCATTCAGATGCCGACCACATCACATATAAATATGTGTGGAATCAAGATGGATATATTACTGTGCGCAACATGGCTGATATAAATGTTATCGTAGACAAAGTTCCGTTAAGAGGAAATCTTGCACAGTTACTTCTTGGTTCTGAATATGTACGAGGACTGATGCAGTTTTCTGCCGAAAACCCTGCAAAAGAAAATATTGCATTTGTTATAAAGCAAAAAGATCAGCGTTGGCGTATAAAAGTCAGTTCGTCGGTTGGAGAAAATAGCGATGATGCTACGCTCTTAGAACCAACAGAACTCTGCAAGGATGTGCTAGGAAAATTAATTAATCTACCCGTTGGCAGCAATAGTAATGAATTGATTAATGAGTTTATGAAAATGCAACATCAATGTGCTTTTCAATGGCTCTGGTTGAACGAGAATAATTGGGCTTACGATAAATTGGAAGAACATTTCAATACTCTCGTAGATCCAGAAATGGAAATGATGAAGCGTGCTATGATATTCAACGACTTTGATAATTTTATGCACCGTCTACGTCTAGCATCTTTGGATGATAGAAGTTCAATTCAGGCAGATGCACTACTTGCAAGAAATGCCAAGCGAAAGATAATACGAGTGAAGACAATGATACAGGAACATCACAGTGGTGTGTCTTCATTATGGACACTAGAACGTGAAGAAAGAATAAAGATATTATATTATTGGCGAAACTTCCATTCAAGTTTTGAATGATTTCATAAGTCGCTATTTTATTTTAATATATTTGAGGTGCATTCTATGTGAAGTGATCCCCAAAAGTTTTGTCTAACTTTTGTGGTTCATATCACATGATGCGCCTCTTGTTCTATTTGCTTATTAAAAATTTCTTTCCATCTTTGATGTATACACCATTTGACAGGCTTGCTGCGTTGTTTCCGACACATTGTCCCATCATATTGTATATACGTTGATGGATATTATCAGATGATTTGTTTATTTCTGTGAGACCTGTACCTGGGTTATTCTCCTTGTTTTTTACAATAGCAACGTCGTCAATAATTAAGCGACCAGTGGTGACAAATTCGACTACAGTTTTTCCACTATATTCAAAATCAAAAGAGAATGATGTCCATTTACCTGATTTGCTTTCTAGCATAGAAAACGATGTGTTTCCTGCATGAACATCAAGACTCTTATCATCGTTGTCGAATGTTGCAACTCTAAATGTGAGAGTGGCTTTACCATTCATGTAAAATTCAGGAGAAGCTGTAGTTCCGCTTATTTTGGTAGTTCCGAATTTTGCGCATTTATAACCCGAATAAACGTTTGCGTTGCTCCATCCTTTATGGTCAGGATTAAATGATCTTCCAAGAAAATAGCGTCCGGTCCAGTTGTTATCGTTTCCACCTTTGCCCATACATTTATCAAATGATTCATGAAACAATGTATCTCCAGCTACTTCACTTTCTTGAAAATTATATCTTTTGAAAACAAAGTTAATAGTGCTGTCGCTATTTGAATTAATATCATTCAAACCCATGTTTAAATAATTGCTTCCATTTTTTCCTTTAGTGTATATATCTGCTGATGGTACAGAATTAGCAGTGAGACTATCTTTAACCCAAACGGCAGATATTCTGTGGTGGTCAGTTTCGCTGTTTACAGTGTTGTTTTCCCAATCTTCTTTCGAATAGTCTATGTGCATAGCAAGCATACCACTGTTTGGCAGATATTTGTCCCAACCAGTGCGTTGCCTGTTTTCTATGATATAATATTCATCATTATTTGCATCATTATAAATAATGTAAGCCTCCCCGTTGTTGTTTGTAGTATTAAGATTTGATATTATCGTATCGTTATTCAGTGTTTTTGGACTAATCCATCCACATGAAGTCTTTTCATAAGCCGAATATCCGCATGGACAATATCCCCCTCCAAGATAACTTCCTGCCGCCATCAAACTGTTGTAACCAATTCCGTTATCCTTGGTATTTTTGGTATTATACATATCAGGCAGTCCTAGACAATGAGAAAATTCATGGCAGAAAGCACCTATTCCTGAAATATTACCAAAAGAGTTTAGTTCCGAGGCACAAGCATATATATTAATCTTTTCGCCACCTATTTTTAATACCTTATTGTATGATGAGGCTGAAAGTGCCCATTTATGTGGCCATACCAAATTTGTGTCGTCATAATCTGCTTCTCCATGTCCGGCATATACAATAAATACTTGTTCTACTTCTCCATCTCCATCCCAGTCGTATTTACTAAAATCAGTTGTGCTGGCAATAGACTTACAAGCCTCTATTACCATTTCTTCAGGATGTGCATCTTCACCGTTGCTATCATTGTTTGCACCATAGTAAGCATAAGGATGAGCAAGAGTAACCGGACCGGCAATGTCGAATGAAAGATTAAACAAACCGTTGCTTTGATTCATAAAGTAATCGTGAGCAGAACCATTAAAAAGCTGATTTCTAAATCCTGTTTGATTCAAAATATTGTCATATAGATCTAAAGTAGAAGTTTCCTTAAAATGGGTGTCTTGAAAATTAACAAGTATAACGAGAGCCTTTTTGTTGCCTGTTGAACTGCGTGTTGTCTTAACAGAATTCAACATCCTCATTGTTCTTTTTTGTAAAGCTATATTAATCCTTTTGGCAAACAGCTTATTAGAAAGTTTAGCGTATATACCATTTTGTGGCATATATTCATATTGCTCACCGTTGGCAGACTGCCAATATTTAAAGGACTCGTCACCACATAGTTCTGCGGTAATCACTTTGTTGTTGCCTATGTTGATTCCCTTGGTACGTCCTGGCATTACTGGTATCGAAAAAGTCATCATGGTAATAGCAAAAAGATACATTACTAACGCTATTTTACGCATTTTTGTCTAATTATAATACAAATGTACGACTTTTATTTTGTTTTTAGCCCAAAATAGAATATCTTTGTGCATATTTTTTGAATTATGGAAAAAGGTAATAAAGAGCAAGAGGTAGTGCAACTGCCAGAGAACGCCTTTCGAGAATTGAAAGAAGGCGAGGAATATAAGCCTGTGATGCAGGCAGATAAAGTTTATCCTGAAGTAAATCCATGGTCTGTGACTTGGGGAATACTGATGGCAGTATTGTTTTCTGCAGCTGCAGCCTATCTTGGTTTGAAGGTAGGACAGGTTTTTGAGGCAGCAATACCAATAGCCATAATCGCTGTTGGAGCTTCTACTGCAGCCAAGCGCAAAAATGCCCTTGGTGAAAATGTTATCATACAGAGTATTGGAGCTTGTTCTGGAGCAGTTGTTGCCGGAGCCATATTCACATTGCCTGCAATCTATATTCTTCAGGCAAAATATCCTGAGATGACAACATCGTTCATGAAAATATTTCTTGCTTCGGCATTAGGTGGTATTCTCGGAATTTTGTTTCTTATTCCTTTCCGTAAATATTTTGTAAGTGATATGCATGGAAAATATCCTTTCCCAGAAGCTACTGCTACAACTCAGGTACTCGTTAGTGGTGCTAAGGGAGGTGATCAAGCAAAGCCATTGCTTATTTCAGGACTTATTGGTGGACTTTATGATTTTATTGTTGCCACTTTTGGTTGGTGGAATGAAAACTTCACCAGTCGTGTTGTAGGTTGGGGAGTCGATTTAGCTGATAAAGCAAAGGTCGTTTTCAAGGTAAATACAGGCTCTGCCGTACTTGGTCTCGGATATATCGTCGGACTTAAATATGCCCTTTATATATGTTTTGGTTCTCTTGCCGTTTGGTGGCTTATCGTTCCTGGTATGTCGTTAATCTTCCACGACCAAGTGTTGAATATGTGGGATCCAAGTATAACAAAAGCCGTTGGTGCAATGAGTCCTGAAGACATATTCAAGGCTTATGCTCGCAGCATTGGTATCGGTGGTATCGCAATGGCTGGTATAATCGGTATTATTCGTAGTTGGGGAATCATTCGTGATGCTGTTGGATTGGCTGCTCGTGAACTTAAAGGCAAAGGTGGAAGCATTGATGATGTAAAACGTACGCAGCGTGATATCAGTTTTAAGATAATTGCTGTTGGTAGCATCGTTGTATTGTTGCTTACATTCGTATTCTTCGTCACTGGAGTAATGCAAGGTAATCTGTTGTTTGCCCTTGTTGGAATACTTTTGGTAGCGTTGATAGCATTCCTTTTCACTACCGTTGCAGCAAATGCCATAGCGATAGTAGGAAGTAATCCAGTTTCTGGAATGACGCTGATGACTCTTATTCTTGCCAGTGTTGTCATGGTGGCTGTTGGCTTGAAAGGTCCTGGTGGTATGTTGGCAGCACTTATTATGGGTGGTGTTGTTTGTACTGCTCTTAGTATGGCTGGTAGTTTTATTACAGACTTGAAGATAGGATATTGGTTAGGAACAACTCCAAAGAAACAGGAGAGTTGGAAATTTCTCGGTACACTTGTCAGTGCGGCTACTGTTGGTGGTGTTATGATGTTGCTTAATCAAACTTATGGTTTTGCAAGTGGCAGTCTTGCTGCTCCTCAGGCAAATGCAATGGCTGCGGTCATAGATCCTTTGATGAATGGTGTTGGTGCTCCTTGGATATTATATGGTATAGGTGCTTTATTGGCAATCTTGCTTACTGTATTCAAAATACCAGCATTGGCATTTGCCCTTGGTATGTTTATACCTCTTGAACTGAATGTACCTCTTGTTGTGGGTGGAGCTATCAACTGGTTTGTTACAACTCGAAGTAAGGATGCAGCTGTAAACAAGGAACGTGGAGAGAAAGGTACTCTTATCGCCAGTGGATTTATTGCTGGTGGTGCCCTTATGGGTGTAGTGAGTGCATTGCTTAAATTCGGTGGTATTGAACTGTCTATAGCCGATAAATGGTGGAGTGATCCAATGAGTGAATTTTGTTCACTTATAGCTTACATATTGCTTATCACCTATTTTATACAGGCTACAAAAAGCAAAAAGAAATAAAACAGAATTACTCTTATTCTGTTGATAAGTGCCAAATTGACGTATTTAAGCGTCAATTTGGCGCTTTGCTTTTTATGGGCATATAGTTTGTGTAAAGTAAAGTATAATCAATAATGGAGGGAAAAATATGACATTTGACAAATACACAATCAAGGCGCAGGAAGCAGTGCAAGCTGCATTGCAGACAGCACAGAGAGCAGGTCAGCAAAGTGTTGAGGCTGTACATCTGCTAACTGGTATAATAAGTAAGGGACGCGATATAACAAACTACGTATTTCAAAAACTGGGAGTAAATTCTCAAGGTGTAGATATTGCGTTGGAGCAGGAGATACAACATCTTCCGCGTGTTCAGGGTGGTCAGCCATTCTTCAGCAATGAAACTGCCCAGATACTTAATTCTGCAGAAGAAATTTCGCAGAAGATGGGCGATGAGTTCGTTTCATTGGAACCATTGCTATTGGCTATAATGAAAGGTAAGAGCACTGCCAGCCGAATTCTTAAGGATGCTGGTTGCACAGAGGAAGGAATGCGCAAGGCTATAGATGAGTTGCGACAGGGACAAAAGGTACAAAGCCAAAGTGGCGACGAAAACTATCAGGCTTTGAATAAATATGCTATCAATCTTATTGAGCTTGCAAGAGCAGGGAAACTAGACCCTGTGATTGGACGTGATGAAGAAATAAGACGAGTATTGCAGATTCTTAGTCGTAGAACAAAGAATAATCCTATTCTAATAGGTGAGCCTGGAACAGGAAAGACAGCAATAGTCGAAGGACTAGCTGAACGAATTATGCGTGGTGACGTACCAGAGAATCTAAAGAATAAGCAACTCTATTCTTTGGATATGGGACAGCTTGTTGCTGGTGCTAAATACAAAGGTGAGTTTGAGGAACGCCTGAAGGGTGTTATTAAGGAAGTAACCAATGCACAGGGAAATATAATCCTGTTTATTGATGAAATACATACACTTGTTGGTGCAGGTGGAGGAGAAGGGGCAATGGATGCCGCAAATATCCTTAAACCAGCTTTAGCAAGAGGAGAACTTAGAGCTATCGGTGCCACAACACTTAATGAATATCAAAAGTATTTTGAGAAGGATAAGGCTCTTGAAAGACGTTTCCAAATGGTAATGGTCAAAGAGCCAGACGAACTTGATGCAATAAGTATTCTTCGTGGATTGAAAGAACGCTATGAAAGTCATCACAAGGTAAGAATACAAGATGATGCTTGTATTGCAGCTGTAAAACTCTCTGAAAGATATATCTCAGACCGTTTTCTTCCAGACAAAGCGATAGACCTTATGGATGAGGCTGCCGCAAAACTGAGAATGGAGCGTGACTCAGTTCCTGAAGAGCTTGATGAAATGGAGCGTACTTTAAAACAGAAGGAAATAGAGAAGCAAGCTATCAAGCGTGAAAACGACAAGGAAAAGATTGCACTTCTTGACAAGGAAATAGCAGAACTGCGTGATCAGGTAAAGGCTTTCCGTGCCCGTTGGGAAGCTCAGAAAGCTGAGGTTGATCATATCCAACAGATAAAACAGCAGATGGAATCTCTTAAACTCGAAGCCGAAAGGGCAGAACGTGAGGGTAACTATCAGCGTGTTGCTGAGATAAGATATGGTGAATTAAAGCAGATGCAGGATCAGATTGATGCAGCACAGAATAAAATTCACAGTGAACAAGGTGGTGACCTCTTGATAAGAGAGGATGTAACTGCAGATGATATCGCAGAGGTAGTGAGCCGTTGGACTGGTATTCCTGTAAGCAGAATGATGCAGAGTGAACGAGAAAAACTGCTTAATCTTGAGGCTGAACTTCATAACCGTGTTATCGGTCAGAACGAGGCAATAAATGCTGTAAGCGATGCTGTGCGCAGAAGTCGTGCTGGTCTTCAGGATCCTAAGCGACCTATTGCGTCATTCATATTCCTTGGTACTACCGGTGTGGGAAAAACCGAACTTGCTAAGGCTCTTGCTGAATATCTGTTTAATGATGAAAACATGATGACACGTATCGACATGAGTGAATATCAGGAGAAATTCAGTGTTACCAGACTTATTGGTGCACCTCCTGGATATGTAGGTTATGACGAGGGAGGACAACTTACCGAGGCTGTAAGACGCAAACCATATAGTGTTGTCTTGTTTGATGAAATAGAGAAAGCTCACCCAGATGTGTTCAACACCCTTTTACAGGTGCTTGATGACGGACGTCTTACCGATAATAAAGGTAGACTCGTTAATTTCAAGAATACAATCATCATCATGACAAGTAATGCTACAAGAGAACAACTCTCTGCAATAATGCGTCCTGAATTTTTAAATCGTATTGACGACATCATAACTTTCCAACCACTTACAAAAGAAGAAATCATGCAGGTGGTAGAACTACAGATGAAGGGTGTCAAGAAGATGATAGATAGCAGGGGTACACATTAACTTGGACAAAAGAAACGATAAGTGATTTAGCTGATTTGGGATATAATCCTGAATTCGGTGCTCGTCCAGTAAAGCGTGCTATACAGGAGTATGTACTCAATGACTTGAGCCGTAAGATTCTTGCTGGTGAAGTTGGAGCAAATATAACTCTCGGGAAAATAGTTAAGTAGTTGCCGTTTTTCCATAAATAATATGTCCGCTGTTGCATTATGCGACAGCGGACTTTTTTGTATTGTCAAAAAGTAGATTTATTACATCTGCACGATAACCTCATGCTTTCCTGGTTCAGCAGGAACAATATTACCATTTATGGTTTTGCCGTCTACCATTATAGACTTAATACCCTTCTGGTTTCCTTCAGGATTGTTTACCATAATATGGTATTCTCCACCTCTGAACTTTCGATTAACCTCGTAGGTCTTTGTCGTAGAAGGCACACATGGATCAATAAGCAGTCCGTCGTAACTCGGCTTGATACCAAGAATGAATTCGCTTATTGTGTACCACATCCATGAGGCTGTACCTGTGAGCCAACTATTCTTTCCCTCACCAGGTCGTGCTGAATCTTTTCCGGCAACCATCTGACAGTTTACGTAAGGTTCTACTTTGTGAAGAGTCTGATATTTCTCTTCCACGTAACTAGGTAGAATCTTTTTATAGTGATTCCATGCGTCGTCACCACGTCCATCTACAGTCTCGCCGATGATTACCCAAGGATTGTTGTGGCAGAAAATACCTGCGTTTTCCTTGTAACCTTCAGGATAAGAACTAATCTCACCCATTTCAACGTGATATGTTGTATAGGCGGGATTGTTTAAAACAATACCATGTTCACATTCCATGCGCTCCTTCACGCTGTCAAGAGCCTTATCGCATAATCCTTCTTTTAGTCCTATGCCAGCCATTGTGCACCAACCTTGTGACTCAATGAAAATCTTTCCTTCATCATTCTCGTTGCTTCCAATCTTTTCCCCATAGAAATCGTAAGCTCTTAGGAACCATTCGCCGTCCCAACCATGAACTTTTACAGCATTCTCCATAGCTTTTACGGCTGTTTCCATGCGGTCGGCTTCGTGTGGCTTTCCTAGTCGGCGACAAAGTTCTACATAGTCTTTACCAGTAACGACAAACAGACCAGCTATCATTAGACTTTCAGCCTTGCTGCCCTTGCCTTGGTTCTCGGTAGTCTGGAAACTCTCGTTAGGATCCCAACTGAAGCAGTTTAGGTTCAAACAGTCGTTCCAGTCAGCTCTGCCGATAAGTGGCAGTCCGTGAGGACCAAGGTTATTGATGACGTGGTCCATACTAATCTTCAGGTGGTCAAACAGTTTAACTTCCGTTCCTGGCTTGTTGTCAAACGGTACCATTTCGTTAAGAATAGAGAAGTCTCCTGTTTCCTTTATATATGCAACGGTTCCGAAAATCAACCAACACGGATCGTCATTGAATCCACCTCCAATATCATTGTTGCCTCGTTTAGAAAGGGGCTGATATTGATGATAACAGCCACCGTCAGCAAACTGTGTTGACGCAATATCAATTATTCGTTGGCGGGCTCTTTGCGGTATTTGGTGTACAAATCCAACAAGGTCCTGATTGCTGTCACGGAATCCCATTCCACGTCCGATTCCGCTTTCAAAGAAACTTGCAGAACGGCTCATGCAGAAGGTAACCATACATTGATATTGATTCCATATATTTACCATTCTGTCCAGTTTGTCATCACCGCTCTTAACGGTAAATACAGATAGCAAATTATCCCAGTATTCATTTAGTTCTTCAAAAGCCTTGTCAACTTTTTCAGCAGTATCAAATTCTGCAATAAGTGCGTGTGCCTTTGCCTTGTTGATAACCTTCTTAGACTCAAATTTCTGTTCCTGTGGATTTTCCACATATCCCAGAATGAAAACAAGGTCACGGCTTTCACCTGGCTTCAGTTCTATTTCAAGATAGTGTGAGGCGATAGGGCTCCAACCGTGAGCGAAACTATTTCTAGCATGTCCTTCTGTAACAGCATCTGGAGCAGATTTGTCGCTGTAAAGTCCCATAAAAGTTTCACGGTCGGTATCATATCCTTGTATTTCTTGGTTGACATGATAGAAAGCATAGTGGTTGCGACGCTCTCTGTATTCTGTTTTGTGATATATTGTTGAATTTTCTATTTCGACCTCACCTGTTGAAAAATTACGCTGGAAGTTTTCCATGTCGGTGGCTGCATTCCACAAGCACCATTCTTGGAAAGAGAACACTTTAAGATGCTTTGTTTCGTTGCTTTGATTACGAAGTGTCATCTTTTGTATTTCACACCATTTGTGTAACGGAACAAAGAATAAGATGCTGGCTTCAACTCCGTTTTTCTGTCCGCTTATGCGTGTATAGTTCATGCCATGTCGGCATTCGTATGAATCTAGTGGGGTGCGGCAAGGCTTCCAACCAGGATTCCAAGTAGTGTCACCATCCTTAATATAAAAATATCTTCCGTCGTTGTCCATCGGTACATTGTTGTATCTATATCGAGTTATACGGCGAAATTTAGCATCTTTGTAGAAGCTATACCCTCCTGCAGTGTTTGATATGAGTGAGAAAAAATCCTCATTGCCAAGATAATTAATCCATGGCCATGGTGTTTTTGGATCGGTAATGACATACTCGCGGTGGGCGTCGTCAAAGTGTCCGTACTTTTTGTTTTCCATATTTTTAAAAAGTTGGTTTTGTATGTTTCGTTTCTAGATATTAGTCTTTTAGACTGCTTGCAAAATTACACAAAATAATGAGAATTATCTAGAAATATAAATGATTTCTTTCATTATTATTGTTTGAAGGAATTATATGTTTACTCATCTGTGATAATAATATTATTCTAATTGTTTTCTAATTTCATATAAGAACAATGTAATTGTATTTATGCGGGATGAAAATAAAAAGAATGTATATTTGCAATTTAATGTATATATAATGATATTTGTTAATCTTAATTTATTAACTTTGTAACTGCAATCCAATTTTATATTTATAATTTATGGCAAAAATATTATTGGTAGAGGATGAGGTAAACATCGCCTCGTTTATAAAGCGCGGACTGATGGAACTTGGTCATGAGGTAACAGTGGCTTATGATGGTGAGGAGGGCTGGAACATAGCACGCTCTGATAGTTTCGATTTCTTGATTTTAGACATTATAATGCCTAAAATGAATGGACTTGATATGTGTGCTAAATACCGTTTCTCTTATGGTTACAAAACTCCTGTTATAATGCTTACAGCTCTCGGAACTACCGATGATATTGTTAAGGGACTTAAAGCTGGAGCTGATGATTATCTTGTTAAACCGTTTAGCTTTACCGAACTTGAAGCACGTATAGAAGCATTGCTTAGGCGTGCTTCTGATAATGGTGTGAACTCTGAATTGCGGTGTAGTGATTTAGTACTCAATAGTCGCAATCATAAGGCAACACGTAATAATGTTGATATAGACCTTACCGTGAAAGAATATAGATTGCTGGAATATTTTATGTCTCACCAAAATGTGGCAATAAGTCGAATGACTTTGCTAAAAGAAGTATGGGATAAAAATTTCGATACCAATACTAATGTAGTTGATGTTTATGTGAACTATCTTAGAACAAAAATTGATAAGGATTTTAAGCAAAAACTCATTCATACGGTCGTAGGTGTTGGATATATTATGGCAGAATAAATAAAGATATAATGAAAATAGGTCATAAGATAGTGCTCTTTTATACGTGTCTTACGTTTGGCATAGCAATGTTTATCATTTTAATATTCTATGTATTCACGTCAAGATATGTAGATAGGGTGTTTGAAGCCAACCTACGTGACAAGGTATACCTTTCGGCGCAGAGAAATTTCAAAGCAGACGAAATGGATTCTGACGAATACAAAATGCTGGAGCGCAATTACCGAGAGCTGCTACCACGTGCCAATGAATCTGTGATAAAAGTTGATGGAAATGAAAAAGCATTGAAAGATTCTCTTGATAAATATCTTACAGAAAATGAGCAGAGGGCTATTTATAATGGTAATCCGGTAAATTTCTCAAAGGGAGTCCTTAATGGTGTGGCATTGTATTATCCTGATAAGATGGGGAGATTTGTTATTCTTGTCACTGCACATAATAATTACGGTTATAAAATACAACAACATACACTTTATCTCTCATTGATTCTTCTCTTATTAAGCATTACAATTACAGTGCTTATGGGACAATTATATTCGGGACGAATACTGAAACCATTGAAATTGATATTGGAACATCTCAAAAGTATCCGTGGTAATGATATGGATGTGAGGTTAGAGGAGACTGGAAATAAGGATGAACTTGATGCGCTTGTTCATAATCTAAATGATATGCTTGATCGTATAGCTGAGGCTTTCAGATCTGAAAAGTCTTTCGTAAGTGCTGCTTCTCATGAACTTAGCAATCCATTGACTGCCATACAGGGGGAGTGTGAGATTACTTTGATGAAGGATAGAAATACTCAGGAATATACTGAGTCGTTGCAACGAATTTATTCTGAGAGTAAACGTGTATCTTTATTGATAAAACATCTTTTATTTTTGTCACGTCATGATGATGACCTAACTCAGCAGGAATCAACTGGTATTGATATGTCTGAGCTTCTTTTAGGAATGGCGCAATCTACCGAACGTGTAATGTTCTCTAATGAAGCAGAAACGCCAGCACTTATATATGCTAATCCGTATCTGTTGCAGGTTGCATTCCGCAATTTCTTAAACAATGCCACAAAGTATTCTGATAAGAATATAGATTTGCGTCTGAAACGTATAGCCGAGAAGATTGTCGTGGAGATAGAAGATTATGGTATTGGTATTCCAGAAACAGAGGTCGAACATATCTTCCAGTCATTTTATCGTGCTACCAACACGCGAGAGTATTCCGGGTATGGAGTAGGGTTGGCTCTTTCTGCAAAGATATTGAAAATATACAATGCCACGATAGATATAGATACAGGGGAAAACGTTCACACCAAATTCACAATCTCCTTTGATGAATATAAAGGAAACGGATAGCTATATTATTATTACAAGGTGTTGGGTTGAATTTAATGAAGTCTGGGGCTATGGTAACTATAATTCCCCCTATGCTTTTCATTTTTTAAGCTACGTAGCTACGTCATCGCTGGAAATGCCTTTAAACAAAGGGGAGGAGAGAATTAAACAATGAAAGTTAGCTGCGTCAGGCTACGTTGTAGCTACGTCAATATCAGGTGTTTTGATATAGAATTGAAGCATTAGCCCCCAAATCAGAGGTGAATTTCAATATGATGTTCTTTCTGATATATATATTAAATGATTATATATATTATGTACGTACGCGCGTACTAGGACTTTTTGAAATATAAGTGTCTAAGTGTCGAATAGCTGATTACCAAAGCGTTAGAAGTGATTTAAGTGTCGGTGAAGCGTCGGTAAGACGTCGGCACTTTTTCTGATTTTTACCGACACTTCACCGACACCTTGCCGACACTTGTTTTGAACATAACTTCCGGATAATGAGCCATTCGACACTTCGACGTTTTTTTTTATAAAACTGTATGTAGGAAGAATGAAACATAGAAGACTGACGGCAGACCATTAATCCTCATCTATCAAACCGTTTCTACGATCAAACGTTTCCATTGTGTCGTTATAAAGTTTTCATTCCTACGACATAAAGTTTGCATTACATCGATCAAACGTTTGCGTTTCTACGATATAAAGTTTCCAATCCATCGATCAAACGTTTTCTTTTTCTGGTTAAAAAGTAATCCCGAATAATTCCATCCTTTCCTTTTCATCGTTAAAACTCCATCCCATGACGTAGCTCGGACGTAGCTTACCGTAGCTATATTTCTGTAAAATATTACGTAACTTACTAAACTACAGTAAGTTAATACCTTTACGTAGCTTAGTAGCTTAAAAATACGAATTCCCACAGGTAGTAATCCCCTTTGTTTAGCGGTTTGCCAGCCATAAATAAAAGACATCCCATCCCTCTCTATATATAATATGTGTATATTTTCTTAAATCATCAATTCTGTCAACAAAACGGAAAAGATGAAATATAAATGAAACTTTTTCATAAAAAGATTTGGAGGTTTGGATAAAAACCTATACTTTTGCACTCGCTTTTAAGAACAACGGTTTTTAATACAGCAAAAGAAACATCGTGCAAACGAAAACAGAATGA